>OCIU01000578.1_pt1 | contig 33002 bp, 24 predicted proteins | sample 1538471 | NCBI WGS metagenome assembly OCIU01 (sample SAMN04571693, study PRJEB22368) | human gut metagenome | biome: human gut; material: stool | host: Homo sapiens | place: Luxembourg | collected 2012-06-01 | reverse complement strand
ACGAGAATAAAGCAAATCCTGTTAACTATTCAACACAGGGTTTTACTGGTGACCCTAATTTTGCACCCAAATAGAGTACTTTTTGGGGCGAAAACCCATTCAGCACTCTGCTTACGACACAACAAAGACGTAGATTTGACCGTTTTCGTTAAGCCAAATGAGCAGAACCGAGCTTGCTCGAGTTATGCCATGGCGAGAAAACGAAGGATGAAATCCAACTTTAGCTTACAAACTCAATACAAACTGAAGGCAAACTGACACAAATTGCTAATGCTCAGGCGGAGCCAAGAACAGGCTCTCGACTGGCAACAACATAAAGTTTAAACGAAAATAGAATAAATAACTAAATTTTACCAAAATGAAAAAGATTACCAAATTTTTGGATTCTGTGATGGGAGGCATCAAGCGCACTTGCATCGCAAAGGCACTCGCAGTCTTTGCCGTGGCTTCCATCGCAATCAATGCGAATGCCGCGGAGGCGGTTGACGCTCAGGGCGTTATCACGGGTATCGATAAGCTCGTGGGTAAGACTGAGAATGAACTTTTGAAAAAAGCCGTCACAAGCACAACTTTCCCGACCGATCCGGAGCAGCAGTTCTTCCTTTATAACGTAAAGACAGGTCGTCTTCTCAATGCCGGTGGCTATTGGGGCACACACGTGGCGCTTAAGGAGTATGGTAAGCCGCTCGCTGTGGAGAATGCCAAGACATCTATATTTGGCAAGCAGAAAATCAAACTTATTATGGAGATGGCAGGTACTGAGGGTAAGTATGTAGGTTGCTTTGGTGTGCCCAGTGAAACAGAACCCGATAACGGTACGTATGTTGATAGACGCTCTGGTGACGTCTATGGATGGATTTTAGAGGAGGTAAAAGACGAAAATAGGCAAAATAAGCAGAACACCTACAAACTCTATACATATTGCAATGCTGGCTCAGGATTTTCAACAGCTAAAAAGTATTACCTTTGCTCTAACAAGGGTTTAGTGGACGCTAAGAAAAACTGTGAGGCGTATCCAGAAGATAGCCTCACTGTGACGGATTCTAAATTTGCAGGCTACGACGAGTGGCGCTTCTTGTCTTATAAGCAGATTCTCGATTTGCAGGTGAAAAATGCAGATGAATTGAACGATGCTCTCGAACTTTCGTTCAAGTTGAAGTGTCCTGGCTTCTCTCGTGGTGACAACGATATCACAAGTTGGAAGACATACAATTACGCTACAGGAGTAAGCAACAGCACAGACGACGGCTTTGCGCGCTTTGGCTTGTTCAAGTATTACAACACCATTGCTGGTCCGAACACCTCTCCAGGCTCTTTTACAAACGCTCTTGGTATGCAGACGGAAGAGGATGGCGCAGTAGACAAGTATACTTTTGATGGTGAGGATTATTATAACCCATGGGTAGTTGAAGATGGAAAAACTAATACGGAAGCAAAACCTTACCAGCGTAATCTTTCAAAGTACTTCTGTGCAAGCATAACCAACAAGCGTGGTACTGTTTATCAGGACATCGTTGTTACTACGCCTGGTCGTTATCAGATTGAGTGTAAGGGCTACTCTACAACAGAGAAGGCAAAGCTCTTCGCAGGTGTGCTGAAGTCCGACAATAAAACAATGGTTGGCAAGGTGAAAACGACCATACTCAACCAGGTAAGCAATATGTCGCAGGAGGCTAAGGATGCGCTTCACGTTAAAGATAAGAACGTCGACTATGCAGGCAAGAACTTCTACGGCAGCCGCCAGTATATTAACACTGTATACGTAACAGTGACAGATAGTATTATCAAAGCTGATAAGAAGGCTACAATCCGCTTGGGTATCAGGGTTGGCGACGACGAGAACGACAAAAAGCCTGTAACAACAGGTGATGGTGAGTGGACCGTATTCGACGACTTCCGTATGCTTTATGCAGCTAAAGAGGTTAAAGAGGACTTGATTCTCGACGAGTACCGCGACAACCTCTCATATCTCGTTAATTGCCCAACTCCGATGGAGAACAAGACTCTGCACCTTAACAAGACATTCACGCTGAACAAGTGGAACTCGTTCATCCTGCCGGTGAACCTCAACAAGAAGCAGGTTACAGAGGCGTTTGGCGGTGACGCACGTCTCGCAAAGCTCACACGCCTCACAGGGTCGGGCATCGAGTTCACTTCAGTAAACTTGCTGGACAGCAACTCAACAGCTATCGAGGCTTATATGCCTTACATCATCTTCCCGGTAAAGGGTCCTGATCAGACCGAGGCCTACACAGCTAATTATCAGCAGAAGAATACAAATGAGCGTCTGAACATCTACATCCCTAAAGACCACTACGTAATCGGTAAGGTGTCTATGCCGCTCACAGAAGGAGTTAAGGCGAACGACTGGTCGAAGATGAAGAAGGAGAATTGGACAACTACCGTGACTGGCGGTAACAACCAGATCAAGGCTTACGGCACATTCGCTCGTACATTCGGCACTGTGCAGACAGATAATGAAGATGGTACATATACTTGGGAAAATGACGGCACAATCATCACTGGTCGTCCTACACTCGAGAACAGCTACTTCTTCGACAAGGGCAACATGTATCACTCTACTGGTCGCCCACGTGGTCTGCGTGGCTTCAGCTGCTGGTTCGAGACGACTGGCGCACAGAATAGCTTGCAGCTCACTATCGACGGCGTTTCTCAGGGCACAACGGGCATTGAGGACATCCTCGCCGACTACGAGCAGCCGGTAAGCCGCTTCGCTAACGGCATCTACAACCTCAATGGTCAGCTCGTTAAGCAGGGCAACAGCACAGCTGGTCTGCCAAGCGGTCTGTACATCGTGAACGGCAAGAAGTGCATCGTGAGATAATAAACTGAAAGTATCATTTCAAAACAAACTGTAACAATGAAACGTACATATATAAAGCCGGCGGTCGAGATTCTCGATCTCGAGACAAAGGCTACATGCGTTGTAGCATCATGGAAGGTTAACGGCGACAGCTACAACCCCGACACCGACCATGGCTATATCATCGAGGATAAGGGTGATGGTAAATACGAGCAAGGCGAATACGACCCGTGGAATTCAACGAATTGGTAATCTGTGAAGTTTCGTGTGTTATGCAGAGGCTGCATCGCCTCGCATAACCGAAACTTCTATATGCGCAGCCCAACAACTGTTCAACAGCAGTTGTTGGGCTGTTTCGCGTTTAGTAGCGGAGGTATCCTTGCCTCCGCCGCAAGCAAAGTGCCTCCCACAGATTGCACTTTATTGCTGATGCTTTTTTAACAACGGATTAAACGGATTCCTACTGCTTGGGAAGAATTAACAACGGATTAAACGGATTAAACGGATTCCTGCAGCTTGGGATATTTAACAACGGATTAAACGGATTCCTGCTGCTACATTTTTTAACAACGGATTAAACGGATTAATCGGATTCCTACTGCTTGGGAAGAATTAACAACGGATTAAACGGATTAAACGGATTCCTGCAGCTTGGGATATTTAACAACGGATTAAACGGATTCCTGCTGCTACATTTTTTAACAACGGATTAAACGGATTAATCGGATTCCTACTGCTTGGGAAGAATTAACAACGGATTAAACGGATTAAACGGATTCCTGCAGCTTGGGATATTTAACAACGGATTAAACGGATTCCTGCTGCTACATTTTTTAACAACGGATTAAACGGATTAATCGGATTCCTACTGCTTGGGAAGAATTAACAACGGATTAAACGGATTAAACGGATTCCTGCAGCTTGGGATATTTAACAACGGATTAAACGGATTCCTGCTGCTACATTTTTTAACAACGGATTAAACGGATTTATCGGATTTTTACGCACCCATCGAATCCGTTCAATCCGTTCAATCCGTTGTTAAATCAACGCACCCATCGAATCTGTTTAATCCGTTTAATCCGTTGTTAACTTAACGCAGCCATCGAATCCGTTTAATCCGATAAATCCGTTGTTAACTTAACGCACCCATCGAATCCGTTTAATCCGATAAATCCGTTGTTAACTCAACGCAACCTTTAACGCTGCCAACGAATCCGTTTAATCCGATAAATCCGTTGTTAACTTAACGCAGCCCTTAACGCACCCATCGAATCCGTTTAATCCGTTCAATCCGTTGTTAACTCAACGCAGCCCTTAACGCATCCAACGTAATCCGTTCAATCCGTTATACTTTTGTCGCAAAAGTTGTCTGATTACGAAAAAAAACGTAACTTTGCATTAGTCGCAAGACGATGAACCAATAAACAAACAAATAATTTTTAAACAACTTAATCATCATCCTATGGAGAAAACATTGATTTTGCTGAAACCGTGTACAGTACAGCGCCGACTCATCGGCGAAGTGATTAACCGCATAGAGCGCAAGGGCCTGCGCATCGTGGGGCTGAAGATGATGCAGCTCGACGACGCCATCCTCAACGAACACTACGCTCACCTCACAGAGCGCCCGTTCTTCCCGTGGCTCGTGGCCTCGATGAAGTCGGCACCCGTGGTGGCTATGTGCGTGGAGGGCAACAGCGCCGTGACAGTGGTGCGCAACATCGTGGGCGCTACGAACGGACGCAAGGCAGCCCCGGGCACCATCCGCGGCGACTACTCGATGAGCGGTCAGGAGAACATCATACACGCTTCCGACTCGGTAGAGACGGCAGAGGTGGAGATGAAGCGCTTCTTCCGCGAGGGCGAGATATTCGAATACCCCGACCCGCTGCACGACTACATGTACGCGCCGGACGGAGACTAAATGAATTTTGAATGTTGAATGTTGAATTTTGAATTGTCGGCTTCGCCGATGAGGAGTTGTTCAATTTTGAATGTTTAGGAGTGTGTGTCAAAAGTCGCAAGCTGTACGCCCTGAAAGGGCAGCACCACATAGCCCAGGGCAGCGCCCTGGGTATAATGGTGTATATAATGAACAATGCGCCCTGTAAGGGCAACAGCTTAATAATTAGGCTTTTGCCCTTACAGGGCGTAGGGGGCGTGTGGGGTCCTTTTAACCCAGGGCGCTGCCCTGGGCTATGTGCTTCTGCCCCTTCGGGGCGTGCCACTCGTGAGTTTTGACCACCCTCCTCCTACACAAACGAATTATAACATAAACATATATAGAAATGGTAACAATTAACAACTATGACGAGTTTGCCGCATATCTCGGCAAGAACCTCGGTGTGTCTGACTATGTAGAGCTCTCGCAGGAGCGCATCAATCTGTTCGCTGACGCTACGCTCGACCACCAGTGGATTCACGTGGACACGGAGCGTGCCGCCGTGGAGAGTCCGTACAAGACAACCATCGCTCACGGATACCTCACGCTCTCTGTGCTGCCCTATCTCTGGGAGCAGGTGATCAAGGTGAACAACGTGAAGATGCTCGTGAACTACGGCATGGACAAGATGAAGTTCGGTCAGCCGGTGAAGTCGGGCGAGTCGGTGCGCCTCGTTGCCGACCTCTACGCCATCGAGAACCTGCGCGGCATCGCAAAGGTGCAGATCAAGTTCGCTATCGAGATCAAGGACTCGCCGAAGAAGGCGCTCACCGGCATAGCCACCTTCCTCTACTACTTCGAATAACTCGCTCGTAGCGGAGGTATCCTTGCCTCCGCAACAGCTCCTTTCAAGGGTCTCCCACAGAATACGCGGAATTCACAGAACCTTCTGCTGGGGGATGTTCTCCCACAGATTTCACGGATCTACACAGATTGTTTGGGTGCCTTCAAGGGGGTGCACTTGTCTCCGCTCGGCTTTGCCGCTTGCCAGAGCAAGAAGTGCACCAACCGAGCAAAAACGGATTGCCTGCTTGTGAAGTTTAACAACGGATTAAACGGATTAAACGGATTCGTTGGCTGCGTTATGGGCTGCGTTAAGTTAACAACGGATTGAACGGATTAAACGGATTCGTTGGCTGCGTTGATGGGTGCGTTGATTTAACAACGGATTAAACGGATTAAACGGATTCGTTGGCTGCGTTGATGGGTGCGTTGATTTAACAACGGATTAAACGGATTAAACGGATTCGTTGGCTGCGTTGATGGGTGCGTTGATTTAACAACGGATTAAACGGATTAAACGGATTCGTTGGCTGCGTTATGGGCTGCGTTAAGTTAACAACGGATTGAACGGATTAAACGGATTCGTTGGGTGCGTTATGGGCTGCGTTAAGATAACAACGGATTAACGGATTAAACGGATTCGTTGGGTGCGCCATCCGTAGTGGAGGTCTCCGGCCTCCGCAGCAACCTGTAGTACCAATCATTACAGTCTGACTTGGTGCTGCGGAGGCCGGAGACCTCTGCTACGGTTAATGACAATCCGATTAATCCGTTAAATCCGTTGTTAAAAAAGTGGCAGCAGGAATCCGTTAAATCCGTTGTTAAAAAAGTGGTAGCAGTAAATCCGTTAAATCCGTTAAATCCGTTGTTAAAAAAGTGGCAGCAGTAAATCCGTTAAATCCGTTGTTAAAAAAGTGGTAGCAGTAAATCCGTTAAATCCGTTAAATCCGTTGTTAAAAAAAATAGCAGCGATAAATCCGGTTAATCCGTTAAATCCGTTGTTAAAATTCCCAAGCAGCAGGAATCCGTTTAATCCGATAAATCCGTTGTTAAAAAAAGTATCAGCAGTGCAATCCGTGGGAGAATAAAAAGAATAATGATATGACGACATTACAGCAGCAGCGAATGCTTCTCGAGATAGAATACAACCACGAGAAGGAGGAGTTTAGAAAGCAGACCGAGACGATGGGCGTGGAGCGCAAAGTGAGGCGCGGCGACGCCTGGTTCCCCGTGACCATCGGCAACTGCTACTACAACTCGCTCAACCAGGCGGTGGTGGAGGTGACGCGCACCAAGGACTCGGACATAGAGCACAACTTCGAGCCGGGACGACCCGTCTGCTTCTTCACCGTGCGACGCGACGAGAAGACACACCGTGAGCGCATACAGTATATGTCGTTCACAGCCACCGTGAGCTACGCCGACCACGACCGCATCGTCGTGGCGCTGCCCAACAGCGGGCGCATCGCCGACCTGCAGCGCTCGGAAGCCATCGGACTGCAACTCTTCTTCGACGAGACAAGCTACCGCCTCATGTTCGACGCCCTCGACCGCGTGATAAGCGCCAAGACGGGGCGCCTCGCCGCCCTGCGCGACATCTTCTACACCAAGGCGCCGGCACAGAAGCTCACGTTCGAACCCATGCGTCTGCCCTGGCTCAACGCCTCGCAGGAGCAAGCCGTGAACGAGGTGCTGCGCGCCAAGGACGTAGCCGTGGTGCACGGACCGCCGGGAACGGGCAAGACCACGACACTCGTGGAAGCCATCTACGAGACGCTGCGCAGAGAGAGTCAGGTGATGGTATGCGCGCAGAGCAACATGGCGGTAGACTGGATAGCTGAGAAACTCGTAGACCGCGGCGTGAACGTGCTGCGCATAGGCAACCCCACACGTGTCAACGACAAGATGCTCTCGTTCAGCTACGAACGACGCTTCGAGGCGCACCCCGACTATCCGCAGCTCTGGAGCATACGCAAAGCCATCAGAGAACTGCGCGGCGAGCGACGCCGGTCGGACGCATGGCATCAGAAGATGGACCGCCTGAAGAGTCGCGCCACGGAGATAGAGCTGCGCATACGCGCCTCGCTGTTCGGCGAAGCGCGCGTCGTGGCATGCACCCTCACCGGCGCCGCCAACCGCGTGCTCGAAGGCGAGAAGTTCTCGACGCTCTTCATCGACGAGGCGGCACAGGCGCTCGAAGCAGCCTGCTGGATAGCCATACGCCGCGCCGGACGCGTCATCTTCGCCGGCGACCACTGCCAGCTGCCCCCAACCGTGAAGAGCATCATGGCACTGAAGGGCGGACTCGGCATCACGCTCATGGAGCGCATCGTGAAGGCAAAGCCCGACGTGGTGACGCTGCTGAAGGTGCAGTATCGCATGAACGAGCAGATAATGCGCTTCTCGAGCGACTGGTTCTACGGCGGCGAGGTGCAGACCGCGCCCGGCATAGAACACCGCAGCATACTCGACTACGACCGCCCGATGATGTGGGTGGACACGTCGGAGGCAGACGGCAAGGAGGAGTTCGTGGGCGAGAACTTCGGACGCATCAACCGCACCGAGGCAGAGCTGACGCTGCAGACCCTGCAGCAATACTTCGAGAAGGTGGGCAAGCAGCGCATCCTCGACGAGCACATCGACGTGGGCATCATATCGCCATACCGCGCACAGGTGCAGCTGCTCGGCAAGATGATACGCCAGAGCGAGTTCTTCAGACCCTACCGCCGCGCCATCAGCGTGAACACCGTCGACGGTTTCCAGGGACAGGAGCGCGACATCATCATCATCTCGCTCGTGCGCAACAACGACGGAGGCGAGATAGGCTTCCTGCGCGACCTCAGGCGCATGAACGTAGCCATGACACGCGCAAGAATGAAGCTCATCATACTCGGTTCGGCAGCCACAATGACCGTTCACCCGTTCTACAAGAAGCTGTACGAGTGGGCAACTAATAATAAAACATAAAAGAAAGGTGTTTTATTTCTTATATTCAGAAAAAATCAATAAATTTGCAAGCCTATATTGTGCAATATATTATAAGGTGTTAAAGTTTCGCAGGACAGCCTCCTGCGAAACCCGCATGTTGCTCCTATAGTTCAATGGATAGAACGGAGGTTTCCTAAACCTTTGATCCGGGTTCGATTCCCGGTGGGAGTACAATTAATTCAACAACATTCAGAATCACTAATTTTATGAAGAAAGCGATGACACTGATGCTTCTGATGCTCGTTGCAATGTTCTGCAACGCACAGATGCAAGACCCCGTGAAGTTCACAGCGCAACTCAAGACGGGCAGCACCGCAGAGGGCGAGATTGTCTTCAGCGGAAAGATTCAGAAGGGATGGCATGTCTATTCCACCAATCTCGGCAGCGACGGCCCCATCGAGGCGTCGTTCCATGTAGACAAGAAAGACGGCGTAGAGCTGGTAGGCAAGCTCACACCGCGCGGCAAGGAGATATCGGAGATGGACCCGATGTTCGGCATGAAGCTGCGCTACTTCGAGCACTCTGTACAGTTCGTGCAGAAGGTGAAGTTCACCAAGCCCAATTACACCATAAAGTGCTACCTCGAGTTCGGTGCGTGCAACGAAGAGATGTGTATGCCGCCCACGCAGGTGGAGCTGCACAAGCAGGGCAAGTCGCCAGCCGTAGACGGCGAGGCAGCTAAGGAAGAGGAGGCAACGGAAGAGGCAGCCGCTATCGCCGACACAGCAGCCGTGGCAACCACAGACAGCGCAGCCGCAGCAGCCCCCGCAGCACTCGACAGCGCAGAGGTGAAGAAGCTCTGGACACCGGTTATCGACCAGCTCAACGACTACGACCAGCCGGTGAGCAACTCGCTCTTCTACATATTCATCGCAGGTATCGTGGGCGGACTCGTTGCGCTCTTCACACCGTGCGTATGGCCTATCATCCCGATGACCGTGAGCTTCTTCCTGAAGCGCAACAAGAGTCGCAAGAAGGCTATCCGCGAGGCTGTCATCTACGGCGTGTCTATCGTAGTGATCTACGTGGCGCTCGGACTCGTAGTGTCGATGCTCTTCGGCGCGAGTGCGCTCAACGCGCTCTCTACCAACGCCGTCTTCAACATAGCGTTCTGCCTGATGCTCGTAGTGTTCGCCGCTTCGTTCTTCGGAGCGTTCGAGATTACGCTGCCGTCGTCGTGGAGCAACAAGATGGACCAGAAGTCGGAGGAGACAAGCGGTCTGCTCAGCATCTTCCTCATGGCGTTCACACTCTCGCTCGTGAGCTTCTCTTGCACCGGTCCGATCATCGGCTTCCTGCTCGTGGCAGTAGCCTCTGAGGGCAGCATCGTGGCTCCGACAATCGGTATGCTCGGCTTCGCCATCGCACTGGCTGTGCCGTTCGCTCTGTTCGCCATGTTCCCTACACTGCTCAAGTCGGCACCTAAGTCGGGTGGCTGGATGAACGTGCTGAAGGTGACGCTCGGCTTCGTGGAGCTGGCGTTCGCACTGAAGTTCCTCTCTGTAGCCGACCTCGCATACGGCTGGCACATCCTCGACCGCGAGACATTCCTCGCTCTCTGGATTGCGCTCTTCTCGCTGCTCGGTCTCTACCTGCTCGGACTCTTCAACTTCCCGCACGACGACGAGGGACGCCGCACCAACGTGCCGCAGTTCTTCCTCGCACTGGCTTCGCTCGCATTCGCATTCTATATGATTCCTGGCTTGTGGGGCGCTCCGCTGAAGGCTGTCTCTGCGTTCGCACCGCCAATGAACACACAGGACTTCAACCTCTACAAGAACGAGGTGCACCCGCGCTTCACCGACTACGAGGCAGGTATGGCTGCCGCACGTCTGGAGGGCAAGCCGGTAATGGTAGACTTCACCGGTTTCGGCTGCGTGAACTGCCGCAAGATGGAGGCTGCTGTATGGACAGACGCTAAGGTGGCTGACCTGCTCAACCAGAAGTATGTGCTCATCTCGCTCTTCGTGGACGACAAGACTCCGCTGCCTGAGCAGATGGAGGTGACGGACACCGACGGATCGAAGCGCACGCTGCGCACCGTAGGCGACAAGTGGAGCTACCTGCAGCGCTACAAGTTCGGTTCTAACACTCAGCCGATGTACATCCTCGTAGACAACGAGGGCATGCCGCTCACCGGCAGCCGCTCGTACGACGAGAACATCTCTGAGTACATGGACTTCCTCAACGCAGGTTTGGAAGCATACGCTAAGCGATAATCACTCTAAAGGGGTGCACTTCTTTCAAGTGCACCCCTTTTTTGTGCACTCCCAGGAAAGCAGATGCTGCTAACGTTGGCAGCGTAAAAAATCCGATTAATCCGCTAATCCGTTGTTGAAAAAATCTTTGTCTGCGTAATATTAACAACGGATTTATCGGATTAAACGGATTGTCTGCTTGGGATTTTTAACAACGGATTTATCGGATTGAACGGATTCCTGCTGCTACATTAATTTAACAACGGATTAAACGGATTCCTGCTGCTACATTAATTTAACAACGGATTAAACGGATTCGTTGGCTGCGTAAAAATCCGTTTAATCAGTTTAATCCGTTGTTAAAAAAAACTTGTTGTCTGCGTAAAATCCGATTAAACGGATTTTAATTCGCTGTTGATTCTTGATGAATTAAAGTTTACTATACGTTCCACAACAAGCGAATGTTCACCAAAGTTCATCAACAGACCAAGTGCATAATCGGTAGCACGCAGATAGTTGTAAGTTTGTGCTTTATGCACGTCATGTATTTCTTTGAGAGCCTTCAATTCAATAATAATCTTATCATAACACACAAAATCGGCAAAGTATTCCTGTTCCAATAGCTTACCTTTATATTGTATGCGTATAGCTTTCTCGCGTTCAAAAGGAATGCCACGCAGACGGAACTCCTCTGCCAATGCTTCCTGATACACCTTTTCCAGAAAGCCGCATCCTAACAATTTATGCACCTCAAAAGCCGCTTGGCGTATTGTCCACGACTCATTCTTATAAAGTAGTTCGCTCATAATGCAATCAATTTTTATCGGTTAGTGTATTATATAAACGTAAATCTACACGCTTATTGTATAAAACAAAAGAAAAATCCGTTAAATCCGATTATTTACGCATCCAACGCATCCGTTTAATCCGTTCAATCCGTTGTTAAAAAAAATATCAGCAGTAAATCCGTTAAATCCGATTATTTACGCATCCAACGCATCCGTTTAATCCGATAAATCCGTTGTTAATTCTTCCCAAGCAGCAGTAAATCCGATTAATCCGTTCAATCCGTTGTTAAAAAAAGCATCAGCAGTAAATCCGTTTAATCCGTTGTTGATTCAACGCAGTCTGACAATCCGTGTCGTCAGTGACATCTGTGGGAGGATAAAAGAAAAGGCTGGAAGAAAGGCTGGAAGATATTACACTTCCGACACCTATCTTCCAGCCCTTTTTGTGCTCATACCGTGACGGTTACAGCAATCCTGGTAGATATGGAGGATTTTTTCGCGTACTTGATTCTTATGAGACAATAATAATAACAAAGAAATTGCTTGTGAAATTTGCCTCAAAGGCGGAAAATGTGTATTTTTGCACAAAACAAGTATCAAAAATGTGTAAAACATCACATTTTCGACACATTAAATAGATTTGTATGTTTAATAGAACGATAATTAACGATCTGAAGCATTGGAAAGAGCAGAAGGATAGAAAGCCGTTGATGATGCTTGGAGCCAGACAAGTAGGCAAGACGTCTGTACTGAAACGATTCGGTAGAGAATGTTTTGAGCATTGCGTTTATTTCAGTCTTGATGAAGAAGCGGGTGTGTGCGACATCTTCCGCACGACGAAAAATCCGACCCAAATCATTGAGCAACTGTCTTACTTGACAGATGAACCTATACTACCGGAAAAGACATTGTTGGTACTTGACGAGATACAAGACTGCCCAGAGGCGATAAGTTCAATGAAGTATTTCTGTGAGAAAACACCGGAGTATGCTATTGCATGTGCCGGATCACTTTTAGGTCTGGCGTTTGGACATGAAGGATTTTCTTTTCCTGTCGGAAAGGTGGATCATATAAATATGTATCCGGTCACTTTCTCCGAATTTTTAGAGCAAAAGGATAGTGGTCTGTATAGATACTATAAATCTATAGATAGTATAGAGCCACTTCCGCAGGTTTTCTTCGACCGACTATCCCAGGCGTTTACAGCATACCGCATCTCGGGAGGTATGCCCGAGGCTGCAATGAAGATGATAGAAGTGGATATGAAAGGTGTGGAAACAAAGCTGCAAAATATTCTGCAAGACTATACTCTTGATTTTGTGAAGCATGCCACTCCGCAACTTGCTAACCGTATATCTCATCTTTGGAATTCATTGCCTTCGCAGCTCGCCAAGGAGAATAGAAAATTCATATATCAATTGGTGCGTCCAGGAGCAAGGGCAAGAGAATATGAAGATGCATTGGTTTGGTTGCAGAATGCCGGACTAATATATAAGGTTAGTCTTTGTCAGACTCCTCAGGTGCCTCTCAAGTCGTATGAAGACTTGAGCATATTCAAGATATACTGTCTTGACGTCGGATTGCTGCGAGTGTTGTCAGAGGTAAGTCCGGAAGCGTATTTTAACGACAATCCTGCATTTAAAGAGTTCAAAGGCGCACTTGCCGAAAATTATGTTCTGCAAAGTCTTACAGCAAGTGGGGTGAAATGTTCGCGTTATTGGGCTTCTGGAAATAAGGCAGAAGTGGAATTCATAATACAAGAAGGTTTGGATATTATTCCAATAGAAGTGAAGTCGGGAACAAGTGTTACAGGAAAAAGTCTTGTTGAATACAACAAGAAATATTCTCCAAAGCTCCGTCTGCGCTTCTCCATGCTGAACATGAAGAAAGACGATACGTTTGTCAATATGCCTTTGTTTATGGCAGACAGAGCTAAGGAGTTAATAGAACGGCTTACTTGTCAGTAACCTCTACGATGGGGTTGCCGGTGCAAGCGTCGGGCATCTGGATGTGCAGCAGCGAGCAGACTGTAGGCGCTGTGTCGTCCATGTGAGTCTGGCGGTTGGTGTGACCCGGCTTGATGTTCCAGCCCATGAAGACGAGTGGGATGTGAGTGTCAGCCGGAGTCCATGTGCCGTGCGACGAACCGTAGAAGTCCTTGCCAACGGGCCACTCGAAGTAGTTGATGCGCGGCATGAGGATGATATCGCCCGAGCGACCACGATAATAGCCGTTGACAACACGCTCGCGAACCCACTGCGGAGCAGAAGCGCAAGCCGCCTTCTCGTAGTCGATGACCCACTGCAGGTCGGGGTCAGCCTTCAGGATGCGGATAGCAGCCGCCTTCACCTTCTCAAGGCAGAGCTTGTTCTGCGCCAGCAAGTCGTGGTCGAGGTAGAGACTCTCGCCGATGATATCCTTAGCATACTTGATGTCGAGTCCGAACTCAGCCTTCAGCTTCTCGTTGAGGTCGCGCATCTTCTGACCAAAGTTGCAACTGCCACCAGGTAGCTTGTGCTCCTTCAGCGTGTTCGGGTTGTGGCTGCCACCGTGGTCGGCAGTGAGGAACAACAGATAGTTGCCCTTGCCCACCTGAGCGTCGAGCGCCTCAAAGAACTTCTTCATGTCGCGGTCGAGCGTGAGGAACACCTCCTCGTTCTCCTTGCCTGGCGAGAACCATGTGCCCGTCTTGTGGCTTATGGCGTCGGTAGACGAGATACTGATGCAGAGCATGTCGGGCGTTTCGCCCTTGCCCAGCTGCTCGTTCTTCAGTGCAGCCTCCGCCATGTTGAACGTGAGCGTAACGCCGTCGGATCCCGACTTCGGGTCGTAGCCCTTCTTCATGCCAGAAGCGCGGTTGAACTTCTTCACCCAGTCGGGCAGAGCGTCCATGTAGTAAGAACTGGTGATGAAGCCAGCCACCGACTTGTCGTACCAGTAGGCAGCGTTGGCAGCGTGTCCGGCAGGAAGGATGGCAGCGCGGTCCTTCAGAGCGATGCCGATAACCTTAGAGCGGAAGTCGGTAGCGCAGCGCAGCATATCGCCGATGGTAGTGCCGAGCATGTTCTTCGGCGACATGCAGCCAGCCTTGGAGTCGGTGCCCACGCCCTTCACGTCTGGGTCGTCGGTGCAGTAGACACGCTTGCCGTCGAGATAGAAGTCGTTGCCAGAGATGCCGTTGGCAGCAGGTACGGCGCCGGTGTAGATAGAGGAGTGTCCTACGCCGGTGATGGTAGGCACATAGTTGAGCATCTGGTTGTCGCACGAGAAGCCTTCAGCCATGAGGCGCTTCATACCGCCTTCGCCGTACTTGTCGTAGTAATAATACATGTAGTCCCAACGCATCTGGTCGATAACAAGACCGACAACGAGTTTCGGACGAGCCACTTGTGCAGAGGCAGTGAGCGCCATGATGCACACAAGAAGAGATAAAAAGATTTTTTTCATTTTGTTTTTTGGCTTTTTATTGTTGTTGTTTGTTTGATTGCTTGTTTGTTTGTTTGTTGATAGGCCTTTCTAAGCCTCTTTAAGCCTTTCTAAGCCGAGGAACTAAGCCTGCGCTCCCTCCCCGACGGGGAGGGTGGGTAGGGGCTTAATACGTGAACGAGCTGCCTCCGAGGAACTCTCTCAAGAGCGATGTCGGCGGTAGGACGGTGTGGTCGATGGCGTTGAAGTAGCTGAGGAACTTACGTAAGCGATACGCCTCGGCATACTCGTCGCAGTTCTCGGGCACCTGCTCGAGCAGCGGCTCAGCCTGCGTCTTTATGGCAGCTAATTCGTATATCATCGCCGTGTTGAACATCGTGTCGGCGTTCTCCTGATAAGGGAATATCCACTTGTTCTCGCCGGCACGCACGCTGGGCCAGCGGCGGATGGTGTCGCGAGCCGAGCAGCCACGATACTTGAAGTCGCGAACGATGCGGCGCAGCAGTCGGTTGTCGGTAGTAGGGATGTAGTTGTGCTCGTCGAGGAGGATAGTGGTGAGCGCCGAGGCATACACACGATACTTCAGTTGCTCGTCTACCTGCGCCGTCAGTTCGGGGTTGAGCGCATGTATGCCCTCCACCACGAGCACGTCGTTAGGCTCCATGCGCATACGCTTGCCGCTCATCTCGCTGCGGCCAGTCTGGAAGTTGTAGCGCGGCAGCTCCACCTCCTCGCCGGCGAAGAGCTGCAAGAGCTGCTTGTTGAACAGTTCGAGGTTGAGCGCATAGAGCGACTCGTAGTCGTAGTCGCCCTGAGCGTCGAGCGGCGTCTTCTCGCGGTCGACGAAGTAGTCGTCGAGCGAGATGGGCACGGGGTGTATGCCGTTGCAGAGCAGCTGAATGGAGAGGCGCTTGCACGTCGTGGTCTTGCCCGACGACGACGGACCTGCGATGAGCACCATCTTCACACGCGACTCGCGAGCGATGTCCTCCGCAATCTTCGCAATCTTCTTCTCCTGCAGCGCCTCCGACACATTGATAATATCGGTGGTGTGGCCCTGGCTCACCGCCTCGTTGAACGTTCCGACGGTAGACAAGCCCAGCAGGTTCTGCCAGCGGTGGTGCTCCTGGAAGATGTCGAACATCTTGTCCTGGCGCACCAGTGCGCCGAGCTGCGTCGGGTCCTGACGCGACGGGATGCGCAGCAGCAGTCCGTCGTAGTACTTCTCGAGTCCGAAGAGCGTGAGCTGCGCCGTGTTGACGAGCATCGTGCCGTAGAAGTAGTCGATGAAGCCCTCTATATCATAATATGTAGTATAGAGCTTGCCGGTAGTGCGCAGCAGCATTGCCTTCGACTTGTAGCCGAGGTCCTCGAAGATGCGTATCGCCTCGTCGGTGGGCACCTGGTGGCGGCGTATGCGCAGATGGCGGTCTACCAGGCTCTGCATCTCGCTGCGGATAAGGTCGACGTCAGCCTCCGTCACGGGGCGTCCGAGGCGCAGGTCGCAGTAGTAGCCGTTGCTCACCGGTATGTCGATGACGACGTTGCTCTCGGGAAACAGTTTGTGAACAGCCTTGCAGAGCACGAAGAAGAGCGTGCGAGTATAAGCACGCGAGCCCGACGCCGACGTTACGTCAAGATACTCAATATCCTTCGGATTGTAGACACGGTAGTGGAGTCCCTCAACCTTGTTATTCACCTTGGCGCTCACCGGCGGATAAGGCATCTTTACATCAAGCTGAGAAAAAATATCAGAAAGTGTGCTCCCTGTTTCCACTTTTAAAGTTTTTTTATTATTTTTGCAACGGATTTGTATCAACTGTTTCATTTGGCTAAAGCTTTAAAGGTTTTATACTGAAATCTATCAAAAGAGGCTTTCAACTACTTACTAAGTAACTTGCCAATAACAAAGGTACTTTCTTTTTTCGACACAACGCGCATAAACGCCACATAAATTATATTAAAAAAATATGTCGATTTGGATTATTTTTAAGATCATCGGTTCATTGGCCCTCCTCATCTACGGTATGAAGGTGATGAGCGAGGCTCTGCAGAAGATGGCAGGCTCACAGCTCCGCCATATTCTCGGCGCAATGACCACCAACCGCTTTACCGGACTGCTGACCGGTATGTTTGTAACAGCCTCGGTACAGTCGTCTACGGCTACCACGGTGATGACCGTTTCGTTTGTCAACGCCGGACTGCTAACCCTTGCTCAAGCCATCTCCGTCATCATGGGTGCCAACATCGGCACTACGTTCACGGCGTGGATTATGACGCTCGGCTTCTCGTTCAACATGGCGAACCTCGTGTTCCCTGCGTTCTTCATCGCCCTGCTACTCATCTACAGCAAGCGCCACCGCTACATCGGCGACTTCCTCTTCGGCGTGGCATTCATGTTCTTCGCTATCTCTACGCTCGGCGCAACGGGTAAGGAGATGGACCTCAGCCACAACCAGACTGTCATCGACTTCTTCGCTTCCTTCGACAAGGAGAGCTATCTCACCATATTCTCGTTCCTAGGCATCGGCACTGTGCTGACGTTCTGCATGCAGTCGTCGGCAGCCCTCATGGCTATCACCATGGTGCTCTGCTCGTCGGGCGTGCTGCCTATCTACATGGGTATCGCACTGGTATTGGGCGAGAACATCGGCACCACCATCACCTCTAACATCGCAGCGATGGGTGCCAATACACAGGCGCGTCGTGCAGCCTTCGCCCACCTCACGTTCAACGTGTTCGGTGTGATATGGGTGCTTTGCGGTTTCTATCCGTTCATCGACATGGTGTGCGGCTTCGTGGGCGTCAACCCGCATGCCGACCACATCGACGCAGCACGCCTCTCGGTAGTGCTCGCAGCGTTCCACACCACGTTCAACGTATGCAATACGTCTATCCTCATCTGGCTCATCCCGCAGATGGAGCGCTTCGTATGCTACGTTATCAAACCGTCTAACCGCAAGGACGAGGACGAATTCCGTCTGCGTTACATCGGTGGCACTTCAATCATGAAGACGCCGGAGCTCTCGGTGCTCGAGGCACAGAAGGAGATTCAGTCGTTCGCAGAGCGCATACAGCGTATGTTCGGCATGGTACGCGAACTGCTCGGCGTGAAAGACGAGGCGAAGTTCAACAAGCTCTATACGCGTATCGAGAAGTACGAGTGCATCTCGGACAACATGGAGATTGAGATTGCCAACTATCTGAACAACGTCAGTGACGCTCACCTTTCGGACGATACCAAGGCGAAGATTCGCGCTATGCTCCGCGAGATTTCGGAGATTGAGTCGATCGGCGACTCTTGCTACAACGTGGCACGCACGCTCAGTCGCAAGTTAAAGGGCAAGGAAGACTTCACCGAGAAGCAGTACGAGCACCTGCACCAGATGCTGGAGCTCACCGACGACGCACTCACACAGATGAACGTGATGCTCACCGGACGCCGCGACTCGCTCGACATCAACCGCTCTTTCAACGTGGAGAACGAGATAAACAACTATCGCAACCAGCTGCGCTCGCAGAACATCAACGACATCAACGACCACAAGTATACTTATGCTATCGGCACAATGTACATGGATATCGTGTCGGAGTGCGAGAAGCTCGGCGACTATGTGGTGAATGTGGTTGAGGCTCGTATGGGCACACGCCAGCACACGGCTTAGAAAAGTAAAAAAGTAAAAAAGTAAAATAGGGGGTGCACTTGTCTCCGCTCGGCTTTGTTGGTGCAGTTCTTGCTCTGGCAAGCGGCAAAGCCGAGCGGAGACAACTGCACCCCCTTAATATGCCTCCTAATGAATCTGTATGCTGAGCGTTTCCTTATCGAACTTTACATTCTTTCTGCCTATATAACTGTCAATGAAGCCTTGATCGGCGAGTTCGTGCGGCGTGCCGTCGTGCAATGCGCCGTCGGCGAGAAGCCACAGACGGTCGGCAGTCTGCAGGGCGGTCTCAAGGTCGTGAGTGGAAAGAAGAATCGTTTTGCGTTCCTCGTGGGCAAGACGTTGCAACAGCAACATCAAGTCGATCTTGCCAGGGAAGTCGAGGAAGGCGGAAGGCTCGTCAAGCAGAATCACCGGCGTCTGCTGCGCGAGCGACTTCGCGATCATCACCTTCTGCATCTCGCCGTCGCTGAGGCTGCACACGCGGCGCTCAGCTATCGGCGCAATGCCTACGCTCTCTATCGATTGGCGCACGATGAGGCGGTCGTTGCTGGAGAGGCGCCCCCAGAAGCCGGTGTAGGGCGTACGTCCGAGCGCAACAAGTTCCTCGACAGTCATGTTGCGAGCGTCGGGGCGCGAGGTGAGCACAATCGAAATAATGCGTGAGAGGCGGCTCGGGCGAAGCATAGTTATGTCGTCGGGACCGATGAACACGCTGCCGTCGAGCGCCGGCTGTAAGTGCGCAATGGTGCGCAGCAGCGTCGACTTGCCCGTGCCGTTGTGGCCTATGAGGCAAGTGAGCGATCCTGGGCATGCCGTGGCGTTGAGGTCGGAGGCTACGCAGCGCATATATTGGGGGTGCAGTTGTCTCAACTGCACCAACCGTTGGGTTTCATTGCTTTGTTGGTGCACTTGAGACAAGTGCACCCCCTTTTTTGAATAGCCAACGGCGAGGTTGTGCAGCACTATAGGGAGTTCTTTGTTCATCGGCGGTGATATGTGGCAATAATGTTATGGTCGTACACCTCGTGGCGCACAAGGCGTACGTCGTCAGGCAGAGTGGGAGCCGCTGTGCCGCCGCTCACGCAGAACGGTGCCGTCTCTACGCGTATCTCGTCCCATGCGTCAGCCTCGATGAACGAGCGCAGCGTGCATGCTCCGCCCTCCACGATGAGCGACTGGCACTTCTCCTGATGCAGCCATTCGAGCAGTTGCGGAATGACAGGCTTCGAGAAGTCCAAGCCCTCGAACGCCGGTCGGTTGTGGTCGATGACGATGCGGCGCGGCGACTTGCCCGCCCAGTGGCGCACGTCGAGTCGCGGTTGTTCGCGTTCATCGGTGATGCGACCCACGAGAATGGCATCGTTCTCGGCGCGCAGCTTGTGAACGAGCATCTTCGTGAACGGCGTGGATATGGCACATGCCTTGCCGTTGTCGTCGAGGAACGCGTTGGCGGTCTGTGCCCACTTCAGTATGATGTACGGGCGTCGCTTCTCGTTGAACGTGATGAAGCGGCGGTTCAGCTCGCGACACTCCTCTTCGAGCACACCCACCGTCACCTCTATGCCGGCGTTGCGCAACTTCTGTATGCCACGACCCTGCACGGCAGCGAACGGGTCGACGCAGCCCACGACGCAGCGGCGCACACCTTTCTTTATAATAAGGTCGGCGCAGGGCGGCGTCTTGCCATAGTGGGAGCATGGCTCCAGGCTGACGTATATCGTGGCGCCGGCGAGCAGCGCTTCGTCCTCGGGTCGCACCGAAGCGAAGGCGTTCACCTCAGCGTGTCCTTCGCCGCAGCGCACATGGTATCCCTCGCCGATGATGCGTCCGTCGGCTGCAACAATCACGGCGCCCACCATAGGGTTGGGCTTGGCGTTCTGGCGTCCGTTGGCAGCGAGCTGGAGGCAGCGGCGCATATAAAGTTGGTCCATAAATATTCTGAGAGTTGGTTTAATTGAGAATTGAGAGTTGAGAATTGAGAGTTATGATTACCTTTAAAGCTTTAAGAGGACGCAATATATAGTGCATGAACTATAATGCATATCATAACTCTCAACTTTCAACTCTAAACTCTCAACTTACTACAGGTCAAACAATGTTTTTTCCTCTCCTGCGTACGCTTCGAAATAGGGCGGTTCGTCGCGCAGCTCGATGTCGTCGTAGATGAAGTCGAGCACAACGGTCTCCTTGCCGTCGGGCATAACGAGACCCATCTTACCGTCGCGCTGCGCGATGACAGGCAGCGAACGCAAGTCGTCGACATATACATACGGCGTGCGGAGGAAGTCGTAGTGAGCCGGCACGAGCACGTTGCCCTGATGGTCCTTGATGCCGAACTTGCCGTTCTCCTCGTACACCTCATGATACTGCTCATACTTCTCGCGGATGCGGTTCAGATAGAACACCATCTTGCGCTTGTTGTTCACCAGTTCAACGAGGTAGGCGAACGTGTCAGAGTAGTTTGCCATGGCACGTGCGAGCACCACCTTGAAGTCGAGACCCGAAATAACCTTGCGGTTCAGGTCGATGTAGCGTGCTATCGCCTTCTCCTTCTCGGGCACGGTGAGCGTAGCCAGCTGCTCCTCAAACTTGAGCATGATAGCCTTTGAGCCTTTCATAGCCTTTATGTAGCGGTGAATCTGTCGTGCCATCTCGTCGCACACGAACTTGTCAATGCGCTCCAACTCGATACTGTCAACATAAGTATCTTCAAAGTTTTCTTGCGTTATCTTCTTTTCCATAGTAACTGTTATCTTAGTAATTTAGGTTGTACAAGTTATTCAGATTTGCATCTGTACCTCCAAAAGTACGATAATTTTACGAAATGTCAAAAGAATACGCCTAAAAAACATCGTTTTTTCTAAAATTAGTAGTAATTTTGTTGCGCTTCGAAAAAGCTCTAAACATCTATAATAGAAAAGATTATACATCCTGAGGAAATAACTATAAACATCTATAATATGAAGAAAATCACTACACTACTACTTATGCTGCTGCTCGTTGTGACGGCGGCTAACGCAAAATACACATACTGGGGCTACGCCGGAAAGGCGGCAGTAGACCTTCCGTACGGCAGCATCGGCACTCGTCATGGCAAGGCTGCCATATACATACCTGCAGAGGTGGCACAGATGTACAAGGGTCTGAAGGTGACCGGCATGCGCTTCTCGCTCACCGACAAGGCTGAGACCGTGAAGGCGTTCGTAGCTGAAGACCTCAACGGCGCATACGCTACGGAGAAGATGGCGGATATGGGCAACAAGGGACTCAACTCGGTGCTCTTCGACGACGCCTATACCATCACCGGCGATCCGTTCTACATCGGCTACGAGTTTACGAGCGACATCAACGTCGTAGGTGTGACCGACGAATACTGCGAAGGCGGCAACTTCACCGACTTCGGTAGTGGATGGACAGACAACACCAAACAGACTCCAGACAATGCGCCAGCTCTCGCTCTGCAGATGCGCTTATGACGGCAACAATACATACACTTCGACCATCGTCACAGCCAACGTGCAGGACGTAAAGCGTGTGTATATGGAGGAGTACACAGGCCTCAAGTGCCCGTGGTGTGTGCGCGGCATCGAGGAGATCTCGCAGAACCACACCAAGTTCCCAGGACAGTTCGTGGCTATGGCAAAGCATTGCTACAGCGGAACACCTACCGAGTTGGAGTGTCCGTCATATACATACAGCGCAGGCAATGGCTTCCCGAGAGGTTCTTACGACCGTCGCCGTACAAACAATCTTGACATTACCGATAAAAACGAACTCTATGTGAAGGCGTTCATCAACAGCGGCTCGGTGCTCGGCATCGACGCTATCGCCAACTTCACCGCCGACAACCATTCGAAGGTGAGTGCAACGGCAGTCATGAAGTTCAACCGCGAACAGACCAACGCCAACTACGGCTTGGCTTTCGCCGTGATAGAGAACGACGTGACGGGCTACAAGCAGAGAAACGCCTATGCCGGTTCGGTTAAGTCCTACTACGGTTGGGAGAAAAAGGGGAAAGAGGTAGAACTTGACCTTCAGCACGTGGCTCGCTTGGGCTACGAGGTGAACGAGGGCATCAGCGACGTGTTCCCGAAGCAGATAAACAGTGGCGACGCATTCAGCCACACCGTGGAGCTGAACCTGCCTAAAAACATTCAGAACTACAAGAACCTGAAGCTCATCGCCTTCGTCATCGACCGCAACTCGAAGTACGTTGAAAACGTGGTTGAGGTGCCTATCAAGGAGATGCAGCCCACAGAGACTGCCATCCGCGACATCAACAACGTGGAGATGCCAGCCATCACCTTCCTCAACGGCTACATCGACGCGCCGAACTTCGACGGCAAGATCAGCGTCTACACCGTCGACGGCAAGGCTGTAGCGAACACCAACCTCAAACCAGGCATGTACATCGTGCGCCTGACAAAGGGCAAGCAGACATTCGTGAAGAAGATTGTGCTCTAAGCACGCTTTCGACATACAGTAAGGCGCCAGAACTTGTTCGAGTTCTGGCGCTTTTCTTTACATCCTATAATCCACAAAAAAACTAAAAAACTTTTGTACATTATTATATTTACCGTAACTTTGCATAAATTGGATAAATAACGGAAAACAAGTAGGATAATTAACGTAATACATACAAAAAAAGAACTATGCAAGAAACAAGACAAAACCGTATAGCACGCCTCCTGCAGAAGGAGCTTAGCCTTATTTTCCAGAGTCAGACACGCGCCATGCACGGCGTAATGGTGAGCGTTACACGCTGCCGTGTGTCGCCCGACCTCAGCATCTGCACCGCCTATCTCAGCATCTTCCCCTCAGAGAAGTCGGACGAGCTGCTGAAGAACGTGGCTGCCAACGAGAAGTCTATCCGCTACGAGCTTGGAACACGCGTACGCAACCAGCTGCGTATCATCCCCGAGCTGCGTTTCTTCGTTGACGATTCGCTCGACTACATCGAACGTATTGACGAACTGTTGAAAAAATAAGATGGTGAGATGTTGATGTGGTGAGATGGTGTTATGGTGAGATGTTGATGTGGTGATGTGGTGAGATGGTGTTATGGTGAGATGTTGATGTGGTGATGTGGTGAGATTTGTCATTTAGCTATAAACTAATGTCACCATCTCAACCCCTCACCATCACAACACTATTCTCACCATCTCAACCCCTCACCATCACAACACTATTCTCACCATCTCACCACCTCACCATCACAACACTATTCTCACCATCTTACCACCTCACCATCACAACACTATTCTCACCATCTCACCACCTCACCATCACAACACATATAATAATGAAGAGAAACTTTTCATTCTACGTAGCGCGCCGCTACATGTTCTCGAAGAAGAGCGTGGGCGCCATCAACGTCATCAGTTTCATATCCGTTACGGGCGTGGCGGTGGCTACGATGGCGCTGGTGATAGTGCTGAGCGTGTTCAACGGCTTCCACGACCTCGTGGCGTCGCTCTTCACCAACTTCGACCCGCAGATAGAAGTGGTGCCGGCGAAGGGAAAGACCGTCAACGCCGACGCGCCAGAGCTCGACAAGATACGCCATCTCAACTTCGTAGACGTGGCTACCGACGTGGTGGAGGACCAGGCGATTGCCGTCTACGGCGACCGCCAGCGCATGGTGACGGTGATGGGCGTCGACGAGAACTTCGACCAGCTCACGCGCATCGGCGACATACTCTACGGCGACGGCGACTTCACGCTGCGCGTTGCCAACCTCTACTTCGGCGTGCCGGGCATACGTCTGGCGCAGGACATGGGGCTCGGCGCTCGCTGGGCAGACTATCTTAAGATTTACGCGCCCGTGCGTCAGGGACAGCTCACCGACCTCGATACGCCGACAGACGGCTTCGTGGTCGACTCGCTGCTTTCGCCGGGCGTTGTGTTCGCGGTGAACCAGAACAAGTACGACCGCGACCGCATCATCACGTCCATCTACTTCGCCCGCCAGCTCTTCGACCAGGACGGAATGCTCTCCTCGCTGCAGCTGCGCCTGAAGCCGGGCACCGACCTCGCTGAGGCGAAGCAGGAGATAAAGGCAGCGGCAGGCGAGAAGTTCCGCGTGCTCGACCGCTTCGAGCAGCAGGAAGACACGTTCCGCATCATGCAGATAGAGAAGGTGCTGGCGTACGTGTTCCTCACGTTCATACTCATCGTGGCGTGCTTCAACATCATCTCCTCGCTCTCGATGCTCATCATCGACAAGAAGGACGACATCAACACGCTGCACAACCTCGGAGCCAGCGACCGCCAGATAGTGAGCATCTTCCTCTACGAGGGTCGCATCATATCGGCTGTGGGCGCGCTGATAGGCATCGGTCTCGGATTGGCGCTCTGCGGACTGCAGCAGGCGTTCGGCTTCGTGAAGATGGGCGACAGCTCGGGCACGTTCATCGTCAACGCCTACCCCGTGAGCGTTCACTACGTGGATGTGCTCGTAGTGTTCATCACCGTCATCCTGATAGGATGGGCGGCGTCGTGGATTCCGGCGCGCCGTCTGCACCGTCAGATAATGGGCAGAAAAGCAACAATATAAACAAATCTAAAGAAAACAATGAACAAGAAACATTGTTTGACAGCAGTTCTTGCTGTCCTGCTTGCCGCTCCGACGGCAGTAGCAACGCAAACCGCTAATGCACAGACTGTGTAGCCTGCGGCAAAGGCGAACGCCGAACAGGTTGTCATCCTCAATGAGGACTTCTCGAAGATGACTTCGGGTTCGGAGTATAAATCGGACGAAGAGCTTAATCCGTTGTTAACTTAACGAATGTTTTCTTACCTCGAATTAGGTTGATGCCTAAGAAATGGTTGTTACCACGAACAGGTAACGGCATTACATCTATGGTGTAACGATGTTACATATATGTGGTAATGGCATTTTCTCTATGCGGTAATCCTGCTTGGGATGTTTAACAACGGATTTTTGTGCTACATCCTCCTAAGAAAAAGCCACGCTTCCCGATGGAAAGCGTGGCTTTGTTTTGATTTATGCGGTGTGCGGCGAACGCCGCCCGGTCTTATTCCGAACGCCGCACGTCACATTTCTTATTATTAGACGCTCCGATTACATGCGCTCCGGCACTTCGATGCCGAGCAGCGCCATGCCGTTCTTTAGCGTTTTGCCTACGTTCTGAGCGAGCACGAGGCGCACCACCTTCTCCTCTTCGGTGTCGGCACCGAGGATAGAGTAGTCGTGGTAGAACTGGTTGAACGCCTTTGTCAGCTCATAGCAGTAGTTGGCGATGCCGCTCGGCGAGTAGTCCTTGCCAGCCTGCTCTACAGCCGCACCGAACTCGTTGAGCTTCTGTATAAGCTCAATCTCCTTCTCGTTGAGCGGCATTGTGCCCTCGAGAGTAGTCGGGATGCTGATGCCCTCAGCCTGAGCCTTGCGCAGGATAGAGCGGATACGAGCGTATGTGTACTGGATGAACGGACCGGTGTTGCCGTTGAAGTCGATAGACTCCTCTGGGTTGAAGAGCATGTTCTTGCGAGCGTCAACCTTAAGGATGAAGTACTTCAGCGCGCCAAGACCCACGATGCGTGCAATCTCGTTGCGTTCCTCCTCGCTCATGTCCTTGAACTTGCCCAGCTCCTCGCTTGTCTGCTTGGCGTCAGCCACCATTGCTGCAATCAGGTCGTCGGCGTCTACGACAGTGCCCTCGCGGCTCTTCATCTTGCCGTTAGGCAGCTCCACCATGCCGTAAGAGAAGTGTACGAGCTCCTTGCCCCACTTGAAGCCGAGGCGGTCGAGCAGGATAGAAAGCACCTGGAAGTGGTAGTTCTGCTCGTTGCCCACGACGTAGATCATCTTGTCGATGGGGAAGTCGTTGAAGCGCATCTCGGCTGTGCCGATGTCCTGAGTCATGTACACGCTGGTGCCGTCGCTGCGCAGCAGCAGCTTCTGGTCGAGACCCTCGTTGGTGAGGTCAGCCCATACCGAGTTGTCGTCCTTGCGGAAGAACAGGCCCTTAGCCAGTCCCTCTTCCACCTTCTTCTTGCCCACGAGGTAGGTGTTCGACTCGTAGTAGATTTTGTCGAAGCCCACGCCGAGCGCCTTGTATGTTTCGTCGAATCCGGCGTATACCCAGTCGTTCATCTTCTTCCAGAGCGCACGCACCTCAGGGTCGTTCTGCTCCCACTTCACGAGCATCTCATGAGCCTCCTTGATGAGCGGTGACTCTTCCTTCGCCTTCTTCTCAGCCTGCTCCTCGTCCATGCCTTCAGCCACGAACTTAGCCTTCAGCTCAGCCACCTCAGCGCGGTAGTGCTTGTCGAACGCCACGTAGTAGTCGCCGATGAGGTGGTCGCCCTTCTTGCCCGAAGTCTCTGGAGTCTCGCCGTTGCCGAACTTCAGCCAAGCCAGCATCGACTTGCAGATATGAATACCGCGGTCGTTCACGATGTTGGTCTTCACCACGCGGTTGCCGTTGGCCTCCATGATCTGCGCCAGCGACCATCCGAGGAGGTTGTTGCGCACGTGTCCGAGGTGGAGCGGCTTGTTGGTGTTAGGCGACGAATACTCTATCATCACGAGCGGCGAAGCCTCAGTGACAGGCTTCTCGCCGAACTTCTCGTTCTGGTTCATCTCGTTGAGCAGTCCGAGCCACGCCTTCTTGTCGATGATGAGGTTGAGGAAGCCGCCCACAGCGTTGAAGTCGGCGATAGCCTCGCAGTTCTGCTTGATGTACTCGCCGATCTCGCGTGCCGTCTCGTCGGGCTTCTTGCGCGAAATCTTAAGGAACGGGAACACTACGAGCGTGAGGTTGCCCTCAAACTCCTTCTTGGTCTTCTGAAGCTGCACCATCTTCTCGGGCACTTCCTGACCGTAAAGCTCTTTCACTGCCGCCAGGGCAGCGTTGATAATCTGCTGTTCTATAGTCATTGTTCTATTGTATTTTTATATGCGATTACGCCGCATTACACACAACCTGTTACACCTTAATTATGTATAATGCTAAATGTTCAGTGCAAAGTTACAAATATTATTGCACAGAACGCCCCCGATAGCCGGCTTAATTGCAAACTGCGTATTGCAATACGCCATGCGTACGCCGCAATTTCTGATTATTTAACAAAAATAAGATAATGCGATGCAAATTTTGTATGTATGAAACGTGGGTTTATAGAAGATTTTTAATACCTTTGCGGTGGAAATTAAAGGATAATTCAATTCACATCTAATAAATAATTATTTTTTAAAAATGGCAAAGTTAGATTTGACACAGTACGGCATTACTGGTTCTACAGTAATCGCTCACAATCCTTCTTACGAGCAGTTGTTCGAAGAGGAGACAAAGGCAGGTCTCGAGGGCTTCGAAGTAGGTCAGCAGACAGAGCTTGGTGCAGTTAACGTTATGACAGGTATCTACACCGGTCGTTCTCCTAAGGACAAGTACATCGTGATGGACGAGAACTCTAAGGACACTGTATGGTGGACAACAGAGGAGTACAAGAACGATAACCACCCGATGTCAGAGGAAGTTTGGCACAAGGTTAAGGCTATCGCTAAGGAAGAGCTCTGCAACAAGAACCTCTATGTAGTAGACGGCTTCTGCGGTGCTAACAAGGATACACGTATGGCTGTTCGTTTCATCGTTGAGGTTGCTTGGCAGGCTCACTTCGTAACAAACATGTTCATCCGTCCTACAGCTGAGGAGCTTGAGTCTTTCGAGCCTGACTTCGTTGTTTACAACGCATCTAAGGCTAAGGTAGAGAACTACAAGGAGCTCGGTCTGCACTCAGAGACTTGCGTTGCTTTCAACGTAACTTCTAAGGAGCAGGTTATCATCAACACATGGTACGGTGGTGAGATGAAGAAGGGTATGTTCTCAATGATGAACTACTTCCTCCCGCTCAAGGGCATGGCTTCTATGCACTGCTCTGCTAACTGCGACAAGAACGGTGAGAACACAGCTATCTTCTTCGGCCTCTCTGGTACAGGTAAGACCACTCTTTCTACCGACCCGAAGCGTCTCCTCATCGGCGACGACGAGCACGGATGGGACGACAACGGCGTGTTCAACTTCGAGGGTGGCTGCTACGCCAAGGTTATCAACCTCGACAAGGAGTCAGAGCCCGATATCTACAACGCTATCCGTCGCAACGCTCTCCTCGAGAACGTAACTGTTGATGCTAACGGCAAGATCGACTTCGCTGACAAGAGCGTTACAGAGAACACACGTGTTTCTTACCCGATCTTCCACATCAACAACATCCAGCCGGGTTCTTCTGCACCAGCTGCTAAGCAGGTTATCTTCCTCTCAGCTGACGCATTCGGCGTATTGCCTCCTGTTTCTATCCTTACTCCGGAGCAGACTCAGTACTACTTCCTCTCTGGCTTCACAGCTAAGTTGGCAGGTACAGAGCGCGGCATCACAGAGCCGACTCCGACATTCTCAGCTTGCTTCGGTCAGGCATTCCTCGAGTTGCACCCGACAAAGTACGCTCAGGAGCTCGTTAAGAAGATGGAGAAGAACAACGCTAAGGCTTACCTCGTTAACACTGGTTGGAACGGTACTGGCAAGCGTATCTCTATCCGCGACACACGTGGTATCATCGACGCTATCTTGAGCGGCGACATCGACAAGGCTCCTACAAAGCAGATCCCGATGTTCGACTTCAAGGTTCCGACAGAACTTCCTGGTGTAGCTACTGAGATTCTTGATCCGCGCGACACTTACGCTGAGGCTTCTCAGTGGGAGGAGAAGGCTAAGGACCTCGCTGCTCGCTTCATCAAGAACTTCGCTAAGTACACAAACAACGAGGCTGGTAAGGCTCTCGTTGCTGCTGGTCCTCAGCTCTAATCCATACGAAAGTATGGGTCTGACAGCGTAAGCTCTTCGCTTCAGCGCAAGAGCTTGCGTCATTCGTAGACTTTACGATAAAGACAAAATAAATAAAGGTCTGCTTCCCTTGCGGGAGGCAGACCTTTTTGCTTTTATAGCCTTTGGGGTTTTTCTAAGCCTTTCTAAGCCTTCTTAAGCCTTTCTGAGCCTTTTTATTTTCTAATCCTTTCTGAGCCTTCTTAAGCCTTTCTGAGCCTTTTTATTTTCTAAGCCTTTCTGAGGAAGAACTGCTAACTAAGCCCTCCCCGATGGGGAGGGTTGGGAGGGGCTTTTACTCCGCGTACTCATTGAAGCACGGCGTGGTTGCAAGCACAGCCTGCACATCGTCTATTGTGCCCTCGAACGGACCGCTGTGTTCCAGTTTGCGTGTACACATGGCAGCCGCGAAGCGTCCAGACTCCTCTACGTCCATGCCCTGCGCACGACACCACAGATAGCCAGCCGAGTAGGTGTCGCCACAACCCGTAGCATCCACAATCTCCTTTGGCTCATAAGCCGGAATCTCGTGGAACTCGCCGTCGACGAGGATGATAGAACCATAGCTTCCGAGCGTCACGCACACCTCCTTAACGCCCCATTCAGCCAAACGGAGCGCAGCCATGCGCGGGTTGCGCAGTCCGGTAATCACCTCCATCTCGTGCTCGTTCACCTTGATAATGTCGGTGTTAGCGAGTATCTCGCGCTTCTCAGCCCAGTCGATGGCGAACACCTCCTGATTGCGCACCTCGCGCAGATAGCCCTGAGCGTCGATAGAAATCTTGCCCTTTGTAGACAGATACTTCACAAGCTCCGGCGAAATATCGTCGTTGAGCAGCGTACCGAGGTGGTAGACGCGTGCATCCACGTTCTTCATCTCCTCGATAGTGAACGGATCGGCACGCTCGAGCACACGCTGAGTGCGGTCGTTCTGGTCCTCGCCGTACTTGTTCTCGAAGTAAACGGTGTGGCTGCTTGGGTAAGTAAGCACGTCGATGCCCACGTTGCGCATGTCCTCTACAGCTTTCATCTCGCCCTCTCCGAGTTTCGTCACAAGCTGGAACGAAACATTGTCGGGCAGATGGTTTATGGCATAAGAGAAGTAAAAAGACGTGCCACCAGCCATGTATACGGTTTGACGCGGGGTGATGATCTTGTCTTTCGTGATGTGTCCTATGCAACAAATATCCTTCATACTTATATCTTTAAAGTTGTTTTATTTTGCGATGATTATGCTTGGCTCGTCAGTCCATACGCTGTTGGCGTCCTTCTGCAGTTGTGCTGTGCGCAGCAGTGTGCCGTTCAGCGTGTAGATGTATACGGTCTGCGCCTTGTGTGAGTGGAGCGTTGTCCACTGCTTGCCTGCCACCTTCACAGGGAATGTGGTGCAGTAGTCGGCTGCGGCATCCGTAATAGCGTCTGTCGGAGCGTCGGGCAGTTGCGGAAGCACTCGCTGCCGATATATCGCAGCGTCTCAGGCAGTTTCAGGTCGGCAAGACTGGTGCAACCCAATCTGCTTGCTGCCCAACGATTCCACTACCGATCCATCGGCTTTACAGAGGTTCCACTGCAGCTTGCCTCGCCATGTGCTGAGCGCCGAGAGGTGCACGCTTTGCTTTTCGTCCGCCTTCAGCGAAGTGAGCGTAGAGTAGAAGCCCTCATATTTGCCCTCGCAGTCGAGCTGTAGCGGTGCGGCTTTCTCAGCCTTCACGGGTGTGATGCCTATCACAGCCTGCTGCTTGTTGGCGAACTCGAAGTTGCGGTCGGTCGATGTTATGGCTGATATGGCGAAGAAGCCGTTGCCGCTGCCGTTCCATCCGAAGTTGAAGTGGAAGAGGTTGTCGCGGTAGCCATCGAGCACGAAGCCGTGCGCTCCGCGTCCTTGTATCGATTCGCCGGTGTAGATAACCGGTCGGTTGTTGTCAATCTCCTTGCGCATCATGCCGTCCCACGTAGCGGCGTCGTAGTCGCTCGCTGTGAGCAGACGCGCCGTAGCTCCGTAGCGGAACTATTGCTGCAGCGCCCCGGGCACGAGTGTCTGTCGTGCTCCGCTGCTCTCCGCGTCGTAGTACATCTCGACCGACACGCCCAAGTGGCGCATGAGCACAGCCACGGCATTGGTTTGCGCGTCGTTGTACGACTCGTAGCTTACGGGCATGTTCGCCCAATCGTAGTGCGTCGAGCCAAAGTTGGCTGTCATCACCGAGTCTTTCCAGATATAATAGTTGTGCTCGCATAAGAGTCAATAGTATTTTGAATGTTATAGTATCTTAGGCTTCTATTGTGTTGAAACCCATATAGAGTATGTTTAAAAGCAACATGCAAAGTTAGATAAAACTTTTGAAAATGAGCCGTTTTTTGTGGCGTTTGTTGCGAAGGGCTGTGTTAAAATTGTCTGTATATGCGCCATGCCGCCATTGTCTGGCGACATAAGGTCATAAAAACCAACTTGCCGCACAACACCTCGTTGAGGGTCGTGCGGCAAGCAAATCATTAGTATGTTATGAATTTTTTGGGTGAGCCGGAGACTTCACAGCCTCAACTCGTTTGGTGTTTTAACTAAACATGATTTTATTGAGAAAGCATAGAAATTGTCTTTTTTGTCTTACTTGAGCATGGAGATGTCGTGCAGTTCCAACTGCTGTGGCACGGCGTCTGTCTTCTTCACCGAGTCGAGGTGAGCCGAGTCGTTGAGCGCCACCGACACTCCGGGCACGGGCTGCGTAGAGTAGACTTCCGGCATCGCCGTGTTGCTCGCATCGTTGCTCTGGAACGAGAGCTGTGCAGCCTGTGTCAGTGTGAGCACTATTGCTACCATTGCTGCCGCCTTGAAGAGTGGTGCGAAGCGTTGGCTGATGCGTATCGGCTGTGCCTTCACCTTCATCTCCTGCGGCTCGTCAATCATGGACATTATACGCTCGTCGAAGTCGTCGCCGAGGTGGTCGGTCTTCGTTTCGGTCTGCTCGTAATTGAAGAGCGGACGATACTTTGCGAGTTCCTCCGGCACGCAAATCTGGCTGAAGAACGAGCGCAGTATCTGCTCTTCCTCAAGCGATGTCTCGCCCTTCCAGTAGCGGTCCAAGAGTTGGTTTATGTATTTATAGTCCATATTTACGATGTTGTTATGTTGAGATGTTGAGGTGTTGAGGTGTTGTTATGTTGAGGTATTGAGATGTTGAGGTGTTGGGGTATTGAACCTCTTGTTATATCTCTCGGGGTGTTCTTGGGTGTTTCTATATGTACGACGATTGAACGGAGAAAAGGTTACAGAGAAATTGTACTTTTAACGCCCTTTAACAAAAACGCTTTTAGGGATGCCTTTTAGGGGGTGCACTTGTCTCAAGTGCACCAACAAAGCAAAATGAGCACCAACAAAGCAAAATGAGCACCAACAGAATGGTAGGTGCACTTCTTGCTCTGGCAAGCGGCAAAGCCGAGCGCAGCCCGTCTTTGACCACATTATTAGTTTTACCGGACAGCAATAGTTTCTTATATTTTCGCAGTAAAACCTCACGAAAAGTCATCGTCACCCGAACGGAATCCG
>OCIU01000574.1_pt1 | contig 33051 bp, 31 predicted proteins | sample 1538471 | NCBI WGS metagenome assembly OCIU01 (sample SAMN04571693, study PRJEB22368) | human gut metagenome | biome: human gut; material: stool | host: Homo sapiens | place: Luxembourg | collected 2012-06-01 | reverse complement strand
AGATGAACACCTAATTAGAGATATTGTCATAGACCAGGCAGAGCGATGGCTGCGACATAAGGTATCATTCCCGATACGCCAATCCGATGCGCCGAATATGAGCCTTGGCATATCGTCAGAGGTGCCACTTATCGTAACTGCTCCACAGTTGGAGGCGGGTAAGCAGCCAACACCTTATCAGGCAACAGATGGCACACTCAACTACACGGAGGAGTATGGTGCCTGGTTTAACCGAGGAGGCGTGGGTGGCACGATGCAAAATCCGCTACTCAGGTTTAACGCTGACGGCTCAATATCCTCGCGCGATGGCTCTTTTGTTATCAATCAGGATGGTACGGGACACTTTGCATCGGGGCGATTCAAGTGGTCAAAGGACACCATTGAGTTGCGAGATGTTACCATTCGCTGGGAAGACCTCGATGAGGAGGCGCAGGAACAACTGAAGCCTCGCTCGGTATCACTTACGGGCGGCACGACATTTCATTATGCCAATGCCCTTACAGGTGAGTGTGAGCCGCAAAGCATATCCATTGTAACTACGGAGTATAACTTCGAACCAGAGTCACGCCGATGGGAATACCTTGCGGCAGATGGTGCGTGGAGAGATGCTAACAACAACTCCTCGCTATTTGAGTTGCCGGCCAACTATCACGGTTGGGAGGGGCGCGATGTGCTTACTTTACGATACACTGCTACGCTAAATGGCGAAGAATTTACAGCAACTCATACCATTTTCAAACTTTATGACGGCGAACCATCCTATACTGTATATGTAGAATCGAAGAATGGCACAACATTCCGTAACGGCATAGTCTCAACAACGCTTGTAGCGAGAGTTTATAGAGGTGGCGAAGAGATTACCGCTCTTATTCCAGAGGGCAACTTCTTATGGCGAAGAACAAGCAAAGACACCGCCTCGGATGATATTTGGAACTCTGCAAACCACTACGGCAAGGAACTGGAGATTACCGAAGAGGATGTGTGGTATAAAGCAGTCTTCGATTGTGAAGTAGAGATATCAACAACATTAGAATAACGAACTATGGCAGTCAAAGTAGCAAGAGGACAGGTCACGATCATCGACCAAAATGATGCAGTAACCCTGCAAGCATTCATCGGCTCATCGCAGCCCCTAACACAGGTATATAACAAGGATACAAACGCCTATGCACCCTCGTGGGCTGCATCGCCGTATCTGATTCTTACACCTTCGCTCTTTGTGAGTGGCAAGGGCTCTACCGACCAGATTACATCGGTGGGCAATGCCGCATCACTTACAGCAGGCGTCAAGAGCGGCTCGGCAAAGTGGTATAAGAACGGAACGGCAATCACTTCGGGCCAGGATAGTTGTACGATTGGTGCAGCATCGGCAAAGTATGCTCTGACCATCAAAGCAAACCATATGACCGTATCTGCACCATAGGTGCGCTATACCTTTGAGGCAACTTACATCGATGCGAATGGCTTGGAGATTCCTTTCCGTGCAGAGATTCAGTTTACTCAGCACTTGAACGCCGGTGCTATGATTGCTGCTGTGGCATACGCTCCCGACGGTATCGTATTCAAGAACGACGAGGTGGCAACACTCAAAGCACACTGCGACCTTTGGCGTGGTGCTACCATTGACAACACCAATGTCACCTATGCTTGGGGTATCAAGGATTCGGCTGTATTTGCAAACACGACATTGAGTGCAGCTGCTAACTCTGGCGCAACAACTATCACCGTAGCATCTATTGCCAATATGGAGGCGGGCGGTAAGATTACCATCGGTACGGCTCAGTATACAATCTCTTCGGTTAATACATCGACAAGAGTCGTTACGCTGACATCGGGTCTTAGCGCAGCAGCCTCTTCGGGTGCTACTGTGTCGTGTCCATACTACAATGCGATGCTCGGAGCAGGTTGGGCGTGCCTCTCATCTACCAACCAACGAGGTGTAACAGCAGGCTGGACAACCAACGAGATTACCATCACTAACGATGCGGTACTCAACTTCGAGACCTTCAAGTGTGCCATCAAGGATACTGACACCTCGGCGGGTAATGCCTCGGCCAATAAGGTTGTGTGCGACATTATCTCGTTTACCGATATGTCCGATCCTATTATTGTGGACTTGGTGAGCCAGAAGGGGTTCACCATCAAGAACAACGGTAACGATGTTGATGCAACGGCTGTTCTCTATCGCAATGGTGAGGAATTGGATGCCGATGGCACGGCATATACCTACACTTGGAAGCTCTGGAACTCGGCAGGTACAACCGTTGTCAAGACCTACACTGGTAAGAGCATCACAGTCGCCAAGACAGATGTCACGGGCAAGGGCGTACTAATGTGCGAAGTTTCAAAATAACACAACATACACACATCTTTCTTGCGTCGGCGGTGGGCATCGTGCCTGCCGCTGATTTTTTGTAACAGAAAGATTTATCGCCGCAAATGCAAATATTTGTTAAAAATGAATTACTTTTGTGATGGCTTTGCGGCAGAAACCGTAAATGCCGATATATGATAGACGATGGTTGACAACACTTCTTCGCTCTAAACTTCGCAACTTTACAGTTTGAATGAGGTAAGTCAATTCAGGCGTCCATTAAGGATGAATATCCACACACTGCGTTTTATGGCGTAGTGATTGTTGCATATACATCTGGCGTGGGCTGTCTGTGTTGCTTATTCATTCAAACGGGCAGCGAAGGCCTTGAGCGGAGGGTAAGTTGATACAGACACCCACGCTTTTTTTATGAGTTCGCTCGGAAATACAGATTTGTTGGAGCGACATCTTGTAGCCTTCTTCGCTTCTCGCTCGGTCACACCAGAGGCCGAAAGCAGATGTATTGCTTGGGCAGAATCTATTTGCAATACAGACTCAGTTGTCATAAGCGGTTTTCACTCTCCACTCGAAAAGAAGGTCTTAAATATTCTACTTGAACATAAGCATCCTGTCGCACTCTTCCTTGGTCGTGCAATGTATAAGCGCATCCCTGCCGAATATCAGGAGGCTATCGATGAGGGCCGTATGCTTATTGATACCGTTCGTGATTTTGAACGCCACAGTTGGAACTCAGCTCAAACAAGAAATTGGTATGTTGCAGGTATCGCTGATGAGATATATTTCGCACCATTTGATGAGACGAGCAAGCTTTCGCCAATGCATTACCACTTCAATAGATACAGCAATGGTAATGTAAAAATTCTTTAGCCAGCAACCATTACAGCCCATTTTGCCCTATACTTTCATAAAGTGGAAGTATGGCACAAACGCTGATTGCCCGAGGTCAGGCAACAATCACAATACAGAAGGATGGTTACACGATAACCCAATCTCTCGGAGAGTACATTTTCCCCGCAGATCAGAGCGGAAAGATACTCTCCGCAGTATCCGTTACATCTACAATCTCAGTAATCCTCGGTGATAGTGCCTTCTCCAACTTTACTATTGGCACAATCACCAAGCCTATGGGATTCTCCTCCATTTCAGTCAATAATACCAATAAGACTGTAACATTTGCTGTTGCGGCCAACACGACTACGCTTGCTGACCACGGCAAGGTAGAGATTCCTATTGTTATATCTGGCACTACCTACAAACTTACCTTCGTATGGTCTAAAGCCAAAAAGGGGGATACGGGAGCGGCAGGCGTAGATGCCAATCTCCTCGACTGGGTTAAGGAGTGGAATACGGGCAAGACACTTATCAATAGCAATACCGTCATCACTCCCAAACTCTTTGCGGGAACAAAGAATAGCGATGGCACTATTTCGGGTGTAGCCATTGGCTCGTTTGCATTAAGCACTAAGACCTCTTCGGGAACTATTACCACCGAGACGGTAAATGGCATCTATGGCTTCAAGGATGGCTACAAGACCTTCTATGTTGACAATAGTGGCAATGCTCAGTTGGGTTACGGCAATGAGTACATCAAGTATAACGCATCTACGGGCAAGATTGAGTTCGGCTCGGCGGTGAGTATGCAATGGGTAGGAGCAACCTATATTGACAAAGATGGTATCTTCACAGGTACGCTCTCTGCCGATACTGTCAGTGCTATCGACATTGCTGCATCACAGATTACCTCGGGTAAGATCTCAGCGACCTTCATCGATACCGATGAGTTAAAATCTACGCTTATCACAGCATCGAACATCAATGCTCTGACGCTCACCACAACCAAAGGAACAATTGGTGGTTGGAAGATTGACAGCGATAGCATCTATCGCGGTACAAAGAAGAATACAGCCTCCACATACACTGCTGCATCGGGCTCGATGACTATTGGCTCTACGGGTATCCGTGGCTATAAGTGGCGTTTGGAGTCTACGGGTGCGGGAGCTGTGGCAGGAGGTAATATTTCGTGGGATGCAAGTGGCAATGTTACATTTGCAAACTCTGTATCGCTCAACTGGACCGAGCCAATAGATGGCATTACCGAGGCTTTGGGAGGAGATGAGTTCCCGAAACTGACAAAGATTACCGCAGAAGGTATCTATACTGGCAGTATTACCGCCTCTCAGATTACAGCAGGGACAATCTCTGCCGACCGCATTGCAGCAGGTAGTATTTCCGCTGATAAGCTTGATGCCGCAAGCATTAAGAGCGATATCATAAATACGACCTACATCAATGGTCTGGAGTGTACCTTCACAAAGGGCAAAATTGGTAATTGGACCATCGCAACGAACAAAATCTACAACTCCCAGATCTCACTTGATGCAGGAAATAAGCGTATTGTAGTCTATGCATCAACGGCTACTGCAACAAGTGGTCATCGAGTACAACTATACTACAACAGCAACTCTGACTTCGGCTTCTGGGCAACAGACTCGGCTGGAACTTGCATCGTATCGCTTGGCTCATCAAACAAGATTGCAGGCTGGGCTATCACATCCTCTGCTATCAGCAAGGGTAATGTGTCGCTCGGCAGTGATGGATCAATCACAAATGGGACAAAGTGGAAACTCAACAATGATGGCTCAGGACAGATTGCCGCGGGAAATATCTCGTGGAACGCTGCGGGTACGGTTACATTCTCTGCGGCTGTTGCTCTGAACTGGCAGAATGACATTGAGACAGCAAAGACAACAAACTTTGGATACCGATATTACCAGAAGATAACCATCAATGGAGATGCAGATACCTATTATCCCGTAGTCTTCAAAGGTGGCGACCAAAACTTCAAACGCGATATATTGATTCGCCGTTCCTATGGTGAGCAAGCTCCTTCAAGTTGGCACACCTCTACTCACAAAGGCGGTCTTGTGCTTCTGCTGAAGTCCAACTTCGGTGGCTGGGGAGGCATTGAGTACTCGTGGGATATTTACGAGCTATCGGAAACCTACTGCAATATGTTTGCAGGAGCGGCATTCTGCGGTAACTATTGTATGTTTGCAGTGTTCTTGCGAGGCGGCGGCGATACGGGTGCAGTGTATCACATTTACTCAAATCAACCCATTGAGAGCAGTTATATGAGCCCTTCGCCTATACCTGCGGCACCACATATTGCATACGATAGTGATTTGATATTCCAGAGTGGTAGCACCCTCGCTTATGCTCCTGCTCCGAGAACATATACAACAGCTGTACAGGAGGAGATTCGTCGTAAACGCTTTATTGGGTTGGCACAGAGTACAGATTCCACGCTAGCGGCACATCCTTTGACTTATATAAGTTCAACGGGTATCTACACGGGGACTCTTACCGCCAATCAGGTGAACGCTGTTAGCATCAACGCTTCAAGCATCAAGGCAGGAACGCTCTTGACAGATCGTATTGCTGCGGGTAGTATTACTGCTGCAAAGCTCGATGCTGCAAGTATCAAGAGCGATATTATCAATACGAACTACATCAATGGTTTGGAGTGTACTTTTACGAAGGGAACTATTGGCGGTTGGACTATTGCTTCGGGTAAGATTAGCCTGGCACAGATTGCGATTGATGCTACGAATAAGCGAATTGCCGTGTTCAGCACCACGGGCTCCGCCACTACTGGACAGCGTGTACAGTTGTACTACAATAACAATTCTGACTACGGCTTATTGGCAACAAACTCTAATGGTACTGCCATATTCAGATTAGGCTCATCAAATGCTATAGCAGGATGGAATATCACGACCAACACTATATCCAAGGGCAATGTATCTCTTGGCAGTGATGGTTCTATCGCTAACGGAGCAAAATGGAAACTCAATAATGATGGTTCGGGTCAGATAGCATCGGGTAATATCTCCTGGAATGCCGCCGGTACGGTAACATTTGGTGCTTCTGTAACTGCTCAGTGGACTACGGGTATATCCACCGCCAAAGAACTCGCTTCGGCAATGGCATTTGGAAAGATGCTCTATCGTGATCCCACTTTCACGAAGGGTAATAACTCAATGGGTATCTATAATAACTCCAGCAGTGGTATGGTTACTCATACGCGAATAGCTGACTCAACCGCACCCAATGATAGTGGCTATGTTATCCAAATACAAACCACCGGTGCGGCGACTCCCAATAATGGAGGTTTCTATTTTGGCACTATGTGCAGTAATCGTAAGGTCTTTATTGCCCGTATCATTGCCAAGATACCTGTCGGACATAATCTGCTGTTTGGCTCTAATAGCATCGGAACGGGAGGTAGCAGCCGCTGGCTGACAGCAAATGCTGGTACAGGAGATTGGTGCGAATACATCTACAAAGTTGTGTGCGGTACATCAAACTTCTCGACTACCCATTACTACTATCTCGATGGCACGCAAGGAACAACTGATGCTCCTGTGGTATGGCAGGTAGCATACGCTACAGTCTTTGATCTGACCTCTGCGGAGAAGTACACCACAACAATTGATGCCAACGGTGTCTATACAGGTACAGTCAAAGCAAATCAGGTTATTATTGACAGCGCATTGGTTGTTGGTGGTAGCAGCTACAATGGCAGCGTCTCGGTGCGTGATGCGAACAACTCCGTAAAGGTCACTTTGGACCGTACAGGCATTACTGCCGTGGCAGGTAAGATTGGTGGCTGGGCTATCGGTTCAAGCTCTTTGACAGCCTCTGCCCCGAGTTCGGGACACAGAATTGTGATGACGAGTTCGGGTTATATCTACCACGATAACCCCAACACGGGTATAGACTACTGGGGATTGAAGTCTGATGGCTCTGCAACCTTCGGAACAAACAAGATAAAGTTTAATGCTGACGGCTCAGGCTTTGTGGCTAATAGCAATTTCTCTTGGGATGCTGATGGAAACATCACTGCCCAAAAAGGAACATTCAAAGATGTTGAGGTTATCGGCACAGTCAAGAATCCGTTTATTCTCAATGACAGTACTATATACATTGGAGGCGAAGACCCACAGATGAACTTCAACAAGTACGATCATGTTGTTGCTATTCGTGGCTCGTGGGACGAGGATATACCATTACCATGGACATTGGACCATAGCGGTCGAAGAGTATGCCTTGTGAACTACAAATGGGGTTCTAACACAACCATTGGCACAATGAGTATCACAGCACCCAGTGGAAAATACTTCTACGAGGATGGCATCTCTAAATCCACAATTACCTTCTCGCGAGAGTTGGTAGAGTTGCTTGGATATGGAGATGATACAACCTTCTTCGGTTGGATTGTGGTAAATCGTCTCGACCTGATGACTTCGAAGAAGTACGGCAAGAATATGAAGTTCCTTGCACAGGGAACAGTTACCGTATCATCTACGAGCAGTTACTCTGTAAAGTACCAAACCTTTGATGGGAACACAATAACGGTATCACGATTGGGTAAGGGTCAATACCGAGTCTATCTGCCAAGCGGCTGGAATATGTCGGGATATTATCAGGTCTTCCTAAGCGGCATCTACTCAGCTGTGGATAGTACGCCTATTTATGCCACACTAAAGGCTTTATACAGCTACTATTTTGATGTCTATACTGCCGATGACAGCAGTACAAACGATGGTTCATTCAACTTTTTGGTGGTTTCAACGGGAGATTGGAAATAATTTTCACTCTCTCGCAACCCTAAACCTTAAACCCACTCTATACTTTAAGAAACAGCAGATATGAAAGTAACAAGCACAATCATCACAAAGGTGGCTGAGGCTACCAGCGAGAATGGCTCCTATAACTTGGAGTACAGCATTATGGACGGCGTGTTGGAGCGTGTCCAGACAACAGTTTTCAAACCCACTACTACGGAGCAGCGAGTTGCAGTTGGCAGTATCTACTATGACCGTGGTAGCGTAACTATCAATATGCCGTTCAACCCCGATATGGCAAAGTATGTTGCCGATGCAACGACACAGATTGAGTCTATCCTCTCTGAGGTAGCAACCATAGCAGCAGAAGTTGAGTAATCACATTAAATATTAACGATATGGAACTTTCAATTAAAGACAGACTTTACCTTCCTACATTCCTTCCTGCGAAGGGAAACTTCAAGGATTTCAACCTCAAAAAGGAGATTCTTCGTAAGATCGCTATCAGCGATGATGAGCGCAAAGAGATTAACTTCCGTGAGAACCAGGAGGACAACCGCCTTGAGTGGGATGTCGAGAAGGAGACACCGCTGATTGTAGATTTCTCGAAGGACGAGATGGAGTATCTCCGCCGTGCGTGTGAGAAGATCTCGGACGAGGAGTTGCCTGACGATATGTGGGCAACGGTAGAGAAAATTTACGACGAAACTGTAAATTCGTAAACCAAAAACACATCTTTAAGCTACTCTTTTGCAAAGGGTGCCCTGGTCGTACTCTTACGGTCAGGGCATTTTAATTCAAGAATATGGCAAGACAAGATATAACGATGGATGCCGAGTATGGCGAGGTTGAGACTTCCGGTAATATTGCCGGTAAGACCTTCTACGAGTGTCGTCTGCTCGACAGCGTGGAGGGTGCGGATAACGATAACTATCGCTATGGTGAGATTATCGTTCCTGCAGGCTTTATGCAGTCTTACAGCGACAGCAAGGGCATCCATATTGTTTTGCCTTACACACCAGATAGGCGCTTTCTTTCCATTGTTATAGTTAAGCCTTTAGGTTCGGGTGGCACTGAGTTCCTACGTAACAGCGTATCTGGTTCAATATGGTTCCCGGTCATGGTGGAATCGACTTCGGGGAACTCCGCTGTCACCCTTGCCGAACTCTATTCGCTCAATGAAGATGGCATCTTTAACCTCCTCTTGCGAGATGGTTATCTTGCTATCTTCTCGGGCGAGGAGACCGATTTTGATATCGGTGTAGCAAAAGCACAAAACGAAACTTTCCTTTTGAAAGCCTCGGCAGGTAATGTCTACCAGCACCCAACAACAGGTGTGGGACTTATCGATTTTCTGCACTCCAGCTTGGAGAACAATGGTCTTGCTGCCAAGTTACAGGCAGAGTTTTTATCTGATAAGATGATTATAAAGAATGCTTATATGGACTCCGAGACGGGAGAACTGCTATTAGAAACTGTGGAGAAGGAGGACAACAATGGGTAAGTATAAAGTTATAGCGGGTCAGAACCTCTACGACATCGCACTACATATCTATGGTAGTATCGAGGGTATCGTTGATTTGATGATGTGTAATACAGACCTTTCGTTGGATACAACGCTCAAGGTTGGTGATGAACTCATTTACTCGGACGACTTTTTTATCAATGCCGATGTTGTAGCCTATAATGAGATGCACGACATTGTACCTTCAAATGGCGAACACCATGTATATCCAAAGGTCTTCACAAAGCCCCTCGCTGTGGCTTTCTCGCTCCCGACTCAAATACTGAGTGTGCAGTGCTCCGTATCAGGTATCGGGACTTTAGAAATTGACTGGGGAGATAATAGCGACACGGAGGTCATCACTCTTACGGATAAGCCACAGTTGCTGAAACATATCTTCGATAATAAGGTTCGTAAGCGTCGCCGCATACGCTGGTTTACCGATGCCTATTTCAAGCAGGTGGATTGGAGCGGACTGCAACCAACATCGGTAGTTATCTTAAGACCACTGCCCATCGAGGAGCTGACAATCAAGGATGCAACCCTCACGCTTGATAGCCTGCAAATGGTTACGGGTATCTACTCGCTCAACCTCTCGGGGCTTACCTCTGGCAACCTCAAACCTCTTGTCGAGTGTCGTGAGTTGATGACACTCAATCTCACAGATGCACGCATTAAACCTACCGTGCTTGATGATTGGCTTATCGCTATGGTTGAGAGGTACGGCAATCGTCGTAACTGCGAAGTAACCCTCACTGCAGTACCTACGGGAGTCTATCAGGAGCCTGCACGCAATGCGGATACAGGTCGCTACAATATCACTTCGGGTATGGAGGCGATATGGGTAATCACTCACGAGGAGAGTTGGAATGAGGGTGGCAAGTGGAAGTTTATCATTAACGACAAGGAGTATTCAGTATGAGCAGAACGATAAAAGATATATACAACGAGGCTGTTGCGGAGCGTAATAAACGCCTCGAACTCTCGGAGTTTAAGAGCGACTCGAAGATGTCAGTTATGAATGGCATCCTCTGGGTTGTTGCAGCTGTGATTTACAGTTTTGAGACGCTCCTCGATGTCTTTGCTGTGGATATCACCGAAGCAATCAATGGGCGTATCAACGGCACACCGAACTACTACGCTAATGCTCTTCTGCAATACCAGCAGGGTGATGAACTTATTGTCCGTGAAGATGGTCTTGCCTTTGGCTATGCTGCCGTGGATGAGACCAAGCGAATCATCACGCAGGTATCGTATGTCGAGAGCACCGATGACCAGAATATCGACAGCAAACTAATCTTGAAGGTAGCGACAGGCACAAAGGGTAACCTTGAGGCTATCTCGCCCGAAGAGCTTGTCCCTATCAATGCCTATATCGGCAAGATTAAGTTTGCCGGTACTCGCGTGGAGGTGATATCCACCAAAGGCGATGTGCTTATCCCGCGCCTCACGGTCTTCTACGATGGTGCTATTCCTGAGTCGGAGATGTATGACGCTATCGAGGCGCAACTCAAGGAGTATGTGATGAACATCGAGTTTGATGCTGCGGTATATGTCTCACGCCTTATGGATGCTATCCGCAAGGCGGAGCATATCACAGATGTCTATGTTGATGAGGCGGCCACACCCGAGCAAGGAGTATTTGTCGCCTGCCACGATACGGACGGTAATATCCAGCCTATGCAGCGTGTACACCGTATGACCTACACCGCTTCGGGCTATTTGAAGGAGTCTTCGGGTAAGGATGAGGAGGCCGACCTGCCATCGTTCCGTGAGGCTATAATCCTTAAAGTGGAGAACCATGAGCAGGTATAAGTTACCCATAGACAGAACAGTTAACCGTCTTGTTCCGCACTACCTTGCGGGGCGGCGGTTTATACTCTTTGTGCAGAGTGCTCTCCATCCGCTGCATAGTATCAATGAGTGGTTTCGCTCCTTTGCCCGTGAGAAGCATATCGAGGCGCGAATGACATCGCAGGTTCTCTACTTTGAGTGGTTCCTGAACTATAAATTCTCGAAGTATTTCAAAGATAGCCGTGACAGAATCTTTATCAAAGAGAGCGAGAGTGTCGGCGTGGATCTATATCACGAAGATGCGGAGTATATGCGCCCCTGTACGGTGTGGTACAATGGAGAGTCCATCACCGCCACAAGCGAAGACGAGCAGCCCAGACCTTTCTACCGATATGTGGAAGAGAAGCTCATCAACAAAGTCAGCTTTATGGTCTGCGTGCCACCCATTAAGATACCGCCACAGGACCTGGTCTATATGCTCTCCTATGTGGTGAATACCTACAAGATTGCAGGCAAGACCTACCTGATTAAGATTGATGAAGAGGAGTACGAACCAAATAAGAACACGAAATAATGAAAGAATATGTAGCAGAAACGGGTGGACGATACACCTATTCGGATGACATCTTAAACCTTCAGGAGTTAGCCCTGAGTATGAGCACTATCTTTGATAGCTGCTCGGACTTTATCATTTCGGGCTGCACGGTCGAGGGCTCAACCATCTCGCCCGGCTATGTATGGCTGGGTGGTAAGGTACGCCACTTTGAGGGCATTACGGATGCCGTCTTCCCATACTATATCTACGAGAGCAACCGCCACGAATCGGTAGTCTATGCCAATGAGGTCAATAAGCGTGGCCGCACCTGCTACCTCTGTGCTGCGGGTAAGACTATCCCTACAACCACAGACCCCGTCACAGGCAAGATTCCTGCGGCTATCGAGGTTAAGGCAGACTATGCCCCTCGCTTTATCGATAAGTTCATTGGTCGCTATGCCGTACTGCTCGAAACTCCCTTCCAGCGTCAGACAATCAAGAAGGATCTGGTGCTGGCAGGTCAGTTTACAGCCAACAAGGAGATAAACTCAAAGACGGCAGTTTCTGTAAGTGGCGAGAATGGCTATTCGCTCAAGGGTATCGTCAAGAGCGATGGCAATGCCTCGCTCGGAGCATATCTGAATGGACTTTTGGTCAATGAGATTGTTATCCGCACCGATGGCACCTTCTCATTTATGAAGCAAGGCAAGGAGTTGGCACGAGTTACGGGTGATGGTATCTCGTATGGCACATCACTCAGCGACAACTCACGCATCGGTGCAATCCATATTCAGGGCTGTGACATCTACAATACGCAGGATGTTACCGATGAGGGCGCAGTGCGTATCAACTACTATGGCGTTGAGGGTGGCGGCACGAAGTTCCGTGACTTTGCAGTCTATGATGGTAAACTCTCTTTAACACCCATCTTCAAGGTCATTGGCAAGAGTGCTTCGGCACAGGTCAATGGACTCTTCTCGGTGCATAGTGCCGGGCGAGGCATCGACCTCTGCAATACTGCCTACACCAAAGATGATCCGAAGTTACAGAATACACTCTCTTGGCGTGATAGTACAGGTGCCGTTATCGCTGCTGTGGGCTTTGACACAGCAGACAGCTATCGCTTTGTGGTCCGCAATGCGTTGGGCGATATTGTTGTTGCTCCGCTCGGCTCGGTGGATATCATCGGCACGCTCAAGGTCAATGGCAAGTCTGTTGCCGATACCTATGTTACCATTGACGCCTATACAAAGGGAATGGCGGGTAAGGTTGATAAGGTCGAGGGTAAGCAGCTCTCTACCGAGGATTTTACTACCGAGTACAAGCGAAAGCTTGATGCTATCAGCACAGGTGGCATCAGCGAAGGTGGTACAGGCTATGTAACATCGGGCGCCGTTGCCGAGGCGTTAAAAACAAAACTCTCAGCAGACCAGAACTTGAGCGATGTGATGGATAAGGGAGCGGCAAGAACAGCTCTCAATGTCTACTCAAAGCCCGAATCCAGGGAGGTCTTCTTGCAGATTTCGGAGGGCTTGCAGGAACTTGTACGCCTCACAGCCGATGAGGTCAATAACCTTACACCGGAGCAGGCACAAGCACTCAAGGCGGAGCGTCAGGCAGCTGTGCGTGCTACGCTCGATGCCGAGAAAGGTGGTACTGGTGAACAGAAACTCACCAAAACATCTAACCTCAGCGACCTTACCGATAAGAGCAAGGCACGCCGAAACCTTGAAGTATATTCTACAACCGAGATTGACAATATGATGGCCGGTAAGCTCGGTACTGACTCGGCATATCAGGGTATCGTCTTCACCTCGGAGATGCGTGATAAGTTGAACAATATCGAGACTGGAGCCTTTGCCTATACTGATGCAGATGGTAAATCACATTCACAGGTTGAAGGCTATGTCCTCACCTCAGCCATAGTCAAGGAGCTCAAGAAGAAGGCAAATTGGTTGCTTGATGGCTACAATGCCAATGAACTTATTTCCATAGCCAAGAATTTGGAGTTCTATGCAAAGAGCGTTGCCGATGGTCGCTTTGCCCGTATGGAGAACCTCTTCCAGGACTATATCAACTACTTGGTGGCACAGGGCAAGACCTCTGCTCAGGCACAGGCTCTTTTGCGTGAAAAGTTGAACCTACTATCCAAAGATGAGATTGTCAAGGACTACTTGCGTAAGGACGCTAAACTCTCAGACCTCGTGTTGGGCAGTGCAGAGTCGCAGCGACAGGTATGCCGTACACTCGGTGCAGCCTTTGCCGAGGACTACCAGCCACTGCTTATCGATACAGGCTGGATGCAGATGGAGAACAGCGGTCAGGGAACAGATACCCGCAACCTCTTTGTCCGTCAGATAGGCAGCATCGTATCTATTCAAGGCGAGATTAACACCGCCAAGCGTGATGGTAGCAACTGGGGAGGTGTCATTGCTATGATACCTAACAAGATTCAGCCACCGAAGTATAGTGTACGCTGTACGGCAGCCAACTGGAACGATGACCATAAGTACAACCGAGGCTCGTCGTTTACCATCTATGGCGGTCAGCGTAAGTTGCAACTCTACGAGCGAGGCTTCTATAATATAAACTGTCAGTTAAACTTCACATACTTTGTCTAATGAAAAAGAGAATCAATGTAACGGGCGACATCGAGAGTCGCAGGCGTATTGCCGAAAGGCGTATCCCACAACATGTAGAACCTGTAAAGAGTACCCACGATGGAAGAGAAAAAGTCGAAGCGGAAGAGACGCCGCACCAGGAGAGTAAAGATATCAGATCGAGGAAGAGGAAGGCCGAAGGGGACGCTTAGGCGTTTCCCCTTCGATGAGACACGCATAGGCTTTATGCTCCGCTATGAGATGCCCATAGTCTATGGCATTCTCAAGCAGCTTTGCGGTATGCAGACACCCTTTGAGCCCGAATGGTGGGTCATCGACTCTGTTGCCAAGGCATCAAAGGATGCTTCATACAAGAAGCCGAAGTTCCAGCGATACCTCAATGAGTACAAAGAGAAGGGATGCTACTGCCTGCGTGGCAAGGTAATGACCCCGAAGCGCCAAAAATACTATGATAGTGTCCAGCGACATAAGACTCAGGAGTATATCCGCAAGAATCATATGACCCTGAAGCGTCGTATCCAGAAGCAAGCTATTGATGAGGATATGACACTTAAAGAAGTTAATAATATCATTAAAACAAGAACGCAAGGTATTGACTGACAATGATATGTAAAACATTCATATAAAACTATTGTCGTTCAGTAAATTATACATACCTTTGTACTCCGACCGCTCAAGGTCCTTCTATTTGTCAAATGAGTATCCACTCTTTTTAGGATACAGTCAGCGAGACTTTTCTCCCAATTTTTTCAGTTGATAACGGATGGTGCAACCGAACCCGTCCGTCTGTTTCCAGATTCACGGTGTGCCGTAAGGTGCATCGTCTTCGGGCATTTTTTAATCCATAAAACAATTTTCAGATGCAAGAAGATTTGGAAAAGAACAATGGCATGGAATCGATGTCCATTGAGGAGATGTTCCTGAAGAGTCAGGAGTCGTATGAAGATGCGCAACTACGCGCACAAGAGGAGAATCGGAGCTTTGCCCGCACGGAGTTCTTCCGTATGGACAAGTTTGGCATTTATCGCCTACGCATTCTGCCTATTGCCCCTAATCAGGATGGCACGCCATCACGCCCGGGCTATGAGTTCCCCGTACATCAGTTGTTGCTCGAGTTGGAGAAGCCGGGCAACGGTGCCAAGGCTTCGAAGATGTATGTTACCGTCACCCGTGCTACGGATGCGGGTTACAGCGTAGATCCTATCGAGACCTACCGTAAGTTGGCCGTTGCTGCTGCCAAGGAGATGGGCGATGAGAAACTCGCCGAGAAGATTGACGGAGGCTCGTTTGGCGGTGGCTTGAAGTATGGCTATGGCCACTGCATGTATGTCTATGACCTTAGCGAGCGTGGCAAGGGTCTGCAGATGATGACGCTCTCGCACGCGCAGTTCAAGGAACTCGATGAGCGTAAGTTCAAGCTCTGGTCGAAGAAGTTGCAGAAGAATCCGAGCTATCCTTGTCCTATTTCATCGGTGCGTGAGGCATACCCCGTAGAGATTGAGAAGCGTAAGAACGGTGCCAAGACCGAGTATGTCATCTCTATCGACAACGAGTCGGATACGCTGCCTCTGAGCCGTGAGGAGCTCACAGCACTGCTCGCTGCACCTCGCATTCCCGAAATTATCTACCGCTACACACGCTATCACCTCGGTGCTACCGTGGAGTTCCTCAAGCAGAGCGACACGCTCTATGGTATGAACCTTATGGAGAGCGACGAGATGAAGGAGGTTATCGCAACCCTCGCCGCAGAGTTGCCTAAGGAGGATACCTCGGAGTTCTCGTTCGACCGCCGCTCGAAGGATAACAAGGAGAATGAGCAGAATGGCTCAGGACCGCTCTCGCTCGATGACCTCTTTGAACGCTTCGAGGAGTTGCAGGCCGAGGGCCTTGGTGATAAGACCGAGGAGGGTCAGGAGCTCCGTGCTATGATTCGTGGCTATATTGACCAGGAGCGTCTGCCTATCCGCATTACCCGCTCTACCTCAAACCGAGAGCTGCTCGATATGATTGAGCGCGAGTTGGAGGGGCCCAAGCCCGAAGAGGAGACGGAGACAGAGAGTGATGATGAGGAGCAGACCGAGGAGCGTCCACGCCGCCGCAGATAACCCTTTTATAAGCTAAAATTTTCTATAACCGACGGGAGGTGAAACGCCTCCCGTCTTAACCCTTACACGCTTATGAAAGGACATTATCCCTGCCTATTACTACTGAACGATATACACATATCGAAAGATAACATCCCTGCATTCAAGGCCAACTGGCAGGAGGCTATCGACATATGCAGGAAGATGGATGTCAAGGAGATTGCCATCGGTGGCGACCTCTTCTTCTCGCGTGCAGCGCAGACGCTCGATGTGCTGCTGGCAGTTCACGATGCGTTGCTCACAGCTGCCGAGCACGGCATACATGTAACCATCGCTGAGGGTAACCACGATAAGGTGAATCAGGAGAATGAACGAGGCTACTGCCATGTCTTCGACCAGCACTCGAATGTATTGGTGTGCGATGAGTATGTGTCGTTGCCACTGGGTGATGACTGCCGCTTTGTGCTTCATATGATGGGTTACTTTCCCGAAGATGGATCGTTCTGCACACGCCTTGACCGCCTCAAGGAGAAGGCTCTCGACCCAAAGCGACTCAACTTTCTCTATATCCACGAGGGCATCAACGGAGCATTGGCACAGCCCAACGACAAGGAGTTGCCCGCAAAGATATTCGAGGAGTTCGACAATGTCTTCGTAGGACACTATCACAACCGCACGATCATCGACAAGACCCGCATCGAATATATCGGTTCATCACGCCAGCACAACTTCGGTGAGGACGAGGAGAAGGGCTACACGGTAATCTACACTGACGGTTCTCACGAGTTTATCAAGAACCAGGCGAACACCCGCTACCGAGTGATTGATGTGGCGGCAGAGCGTGCAGGTCTTAACCTTATGGACGAACTCAGAGAGATTGATGCCGATGGCCGCTACAAAGTGAAAGTTCGTGTTCACGCACCGCAGGCTGCTATGAAGTCGGTGGATAAGGCGGCTCTACTTGATGCAGGAGCCACGAAGGTGGAACTTATTGCCGATGATGAGGAGATGTTAGAGGTTGCAGCCTCTTCGCTCTTTGAGAAGTTCGACAGCCACCGCATCCGCGAGACCTACGAGGAGTTCTGCCGCGAGAAGCAGATTGACGATGTAGCAATCGGATTGGAGTATTTATCTAAAATCGAAGGACAATGTGGAAATTAAAGAGTATAGAGGCCGAAAATCTGTGTGCCTTCCGCTCGCTGGCTTATACGCTGCAACAGGGAGTAACAACACTGATTTTTGGCAATAACAAGGACAACGACTCCCAGCAATCAAACGGTGCCGGGAAGTCGGCTCTCTTGGAATGTATAGCCGTGGGACTCACAGGTAGCCCGTTGCGTAAGATACGCACTGAGGAGATTATTAACGATGCCGCCGAGCAGTGCCGCATCACTCTACACCTGGCAAATGACGCATCGAATGAGGAACTAATCATCGCTCGCTCGATACCTCGCAAGGGAGCATCGACAGTCGCCTGCAAACTCTATCGAGGTGGTGAACTCGTAACAACTGACGAGGCTGTACAGCACTCTGTAGATGCCTACAACAAGTATATCTTGGAAAAGTTGGGTATCACACGCGAAGAGTTACTCAACAACTTTATCCTGTCGAAGTATCGCTACGAGGATTTCCTGTCCTCGTCGGATAAGGAGAAGAAGGAGATTATCAACCGCTTCTCCAACGGCATCTTGGTAGATGAGGCTATCGCTCGTGTCGAGAAGGATATCGAGCCGCTCAGCAGTGAGCAGCAGAAGATAGACCTCGAATTGGCCGGCATCGATGGTCGTATCGAGATGTTGCAGGAGCAGATAGCAAAGGAGGTTGCAGTAGGTGAAGAGCGTGGTCGCAGCCGAGAGATACGCATCGCCGAATTGGAGGAGGCAATAGCCTCGAAGCGTGAGTATATCCGTACCCATAAGGAGACTCTGACCGGTATAGATGCAACTATCGCAGAGGTGGATAAGGCAGACAGAGAGTTGCAGGCATTGGAGTCATCGGACACCTCTTTGGAGGAGTGCTTGAAGGCTATCGATGCTGTGATGACACTGCTGCCTGATGCTCGCCGAACAGACTGGAATCACACGCTAAAACTAAAGAAGGAGGATTTATTGCTTGCTCAGTCTTCGCTCGAAAACCTCGATGCTTCGGTGAACCATGCCGAGGCGGTATTGAAGGAGAAATACGATGCCTTTGAGAAGTTTAAGGTTCAATACACTGACTTCGTTACGCTATATGGCGACAAGTGCGAGGAGTACAGCTCCCGCTTGCAGGAGATTGAGAAGACGCTCCGCAGCCTCGCTTTACGCCTTGAAGAGTTGCGCCGTAAACGCCGAGTAATCTCTGCGGGCATTGACGAACTCTCGAATAAGTTAGCAGGTTCTATCACCTGTCCGAAGTGTGGCCACGAGTTCTTGGTGGCACAGCCTAACTTCGACATCGAGGCAGGAACCAAGGAACTCCGCCTACGCCAACAGCAGTTATCAGAGATTAACGGCAATATCGAAGCCGAGCAGAACTCTTCGGAGGAGGCCGAGATGCAGCAGAGCAAACTCAACAGCGAGCGTCGCACATTGGATAGCGACCGTTCACGCTGGGAGCAGGAGCTCTCGGATCACGAGCGAGCAGTATGCAGTGCTACAAGCGAGGTAAGCGCACGAAGGCTGAGGTTGCAGCAATGCAGGACGAGATAGACAGCATACGCCGTAAAGCCTTTGACGAGTTCTTCGGCAACATCGATGAGCGCAATGCAACACTCAGCCGTGAGCGTCGCAAAATCGTAGAGGATATACGCTCTGCTGAGTGTGCCATAGAGACCTTGCAGGAGACAATCCGTGAAGTAAACGAGATGGCCACCGAAGACCTTACACTATCGCTACGCAAAACATTGGCGCAGGAGAAGCAACGCTCGATGGAGACTGCCAAGCGTAAGTTTGAGGTTGATGACAAGGTACGAGCATTAGAGGTACAGCGTGAGCGTTTCGTGCAGTTCAAGACCTACCTTGCCAACACTAAGATTGAGGCCCTGAGCCGTATCACCAACGAGTTCCTGATAGGTATTGGCAGCGATATCCGTATTCGCTTTGATGGCTACACGGTACTCAAAAGCGGTAAGGTGAGAGAAAAGATCTCTATCTCACTGTTGCGTGATGGTGTAGATTGTGGCTCATTCGGAAAGTTCTCGGCAGGTGAAGCGGCACGAGTGAATCTCGCAACAATTCTTGCAATGCAAAAGCTTGTCAATGCCAACTGCGATGATGAGAAGGGCTTGGACCTTTTAGTGCTTGACGAGATACTCGAAGCGGTAGATGAAGCAGGACTATCATCGATGTTCGATGCTCTAAACGCTCTGGGTGGCACTGTCCTCGTAGTTTCGCACGGCAATGTAGCCGAAGGCTATCCCCATAAACTTGTAATAGCGAAGGAGAATGGAGAATCACGCATCGGAGAATAAGGCACTGAAGCACGACGACATCCTCGCCTTGGATGTGGCAACACACTGTGGCTACTTCTCAAAGCACGGGGCAGGTACTTGGAACCTCACCGAGAGCCGACGGCGCAACGACAACAAGATGCACGGCTCATTCCGCAAGCTACTTATCGACTTTATCCGTAAGTACGACATAAAGCAGATTGTAGCCGAGGATGTGAGCATCAATCGCCACTTCTACGACCTCAGACGATTGTCGGAGTTGCGAGGCGTGTTGTTGGAGGTCTGCGATGAACTGAACCTGCCCGAGCCGGAGTTTGTGAACCCTGCTGCACTCAAGAAGTGGGCAACGGGCGATGGGCACGCCACGAAGTCAAAGATGGTAGAAACCTGCAAAAAGTATGGTTATGTACCTACTGACGACAACGCTGCCGATGCTTGCCACCTATTCTTTTATTACATACGCAAACACAGATTGTAAAATGACCGCATAGATTCGGGCGGTGACAAGCCGCCCACTTTTTTAATTGACGCTCTTCGAAGCTGACAGATTAGGACATTTCAGATTGAGTTGAACCCCTTTTCAGTTAGAAGAGTGGACAAGAAAGATGTGTTAAAAAAGACGGCGGCAGTCCCTGATGATGAGTCCGCCAAACGAAGGGCTCGACTACTGCAAAAGTATGTGATGCCGCATAAAAATCTGGTGTACAGCATTTGTATCAAGTACACATACAATCAGGAAGATATAGAAGATAACTATGTCGAGGCATTAGTGAACTTCTACAAGTATATGGACAGCTACGACCCTGCAAGACCGGTCAAAACTTGGATATATGCAGTAACAAAACGCCTTGTAGCTGACCTCAATAAGCGTAATAAAACCCGTACTCCGCCAGACGATAGTGTCGATGTAAAAGAGTTGCGTTCCACATTGTTGGATGAGTGCAACCCTTCGGCAAACTGTATGGGTATGAATAACTATAAGGACTATTACAGTGACGAAATTCTATGGGCACTGGATCAGATAAAACCTATATACCGTGAGGCTTTTCTGCTACAACAGGCAGGCTATAAAATCAGCGAGATAATGGAGATTACCTACCAGAATGGAACGCTACAAACAAAGAATGTCGAAACGGTAAAGAGTCGATTGTTTTTGGCAAAGGCCCAACTAAGAAAATTACTTACAAGAGATGGAGAAAAAAGAGTGGATTGAAGGGTGCACAAAGGTGTTCACGAGATTAGCGAATGAGACTGTATGGGATAGTTTTAAGTTTCCCAAAGGCGGTCAAGTTGCCCGTGTCTTAGGTGAGTGCTATGATTCTCTTTCCAAGGAGTATAGGATTAGCTATGATAGACTTGTAGACTTCTGCATTTGTCAAGTAAGTGCAATAAGTAGATATCGAGACTCTTACCGTGGTAGGTGGAATATCACACACTCATTTGGGGCAAAGGCTCAATGTCGCTATAGACAATATAATAAGAGCCACCGATATAGTGATACGCAATGGCTTGCTCGACATAAATTGAGCAAGGAGTCCTTAGTATCCTTAATCCGAGATCGCAGTCATCACCCTTTGGAACGGTACATATATCCTCAGTATGAGGAAGTGACAAAGCGAAAGTGGCACTCATCGGATTACGGATATATCATTTGTGGCGCATCAACCCAGATGTGGACACCGTTTTCTCCCACTTGCCAGAAATGTACTAAAGCATCGCTATGCAGAGAGCGAACAGAGCATGTTTTACACGAATTGTACAGGTTGCGTATAGAGGCCTGGAATAAACACCTTCTCAATGAGTAACACTACAAAAACATTAAGCATAGATTTCCTCTACGAGCTTTATGCAACGGCATTGAAGCAGGAGCATATCTGTAATATCGTTTCGCAACATATGCGTAAGGAGTATCTTCCTGATACAACCTTTCAAAGTGTTCATGCTGCGATACGAGCACATTATCTTGCATATAACGAGGCTCCTACATATGGAGTATTATTGCAAAAGTTTACTGAGGATGATGATGCTACCGAGTGTATCAATACCATACAAGACTACGACGAGGGGCAAAATCCCGAGGTTATTATTGATATGCTTGAGTCTTACATCAAAGCCGTTAGACTCCAAAAGGTGTATGCAGAAGTTGGTAAACTATACAATGACCAACAGCAGAACGCCGCAGAAAAAGTGCTTCGAGAGTATGCTGAATGGGTAGCTGGATTTACCTTGAAGGGCTCGTCTTTCGTAGATGTTGCCAAAACCTTTATGGAGCGTTACGAGGCAAATAAACGCAGAGAACTTGCCGAAGCACAGTCAGGGGCCGCACAAGTATGTCGCTTCTATATTCCATTTCTGGATGACCTGAACAACGGAAGAAATCTCCGTGGTCAACTTTCGTGCTTTCTTGCATCAACTGGTGTCGGTAAGTCGCATATAGCAAAGTGGATAGGAGTGAGAGCTAATATTGATGATAGACTCAATGTTCTCCACTTTCAGTTGGAAGGCTCGGAAGAAGAAGCCTTGAACGCATATTCCGGTGGACTTGTATCAAAGAGTGCTTACTACTTTGAAAAAGGCATATTCGACGAGGTACAGATAGCAGAGTTCAAAAAGCAAATTGATTCGTACCACGGTAGTATTTTAGTACGCAGTTACCCACGATTCAATGCTCAAGTCTCAACCCTCGATATAAAGAATGGCATTACAGAGTATCGCAAACTGGAAGGTCATAACCCTGACATTGTAATTATTGACTCTATGGATTTGCTCACCGATGCTACGCGCCGTAATTGGGGAGCGGAGCACGAAAGATCCAAGCGTATTACCGTTGCTAATGACTTGAAAGACCTTGCCGCCGATGAGAATGTATGGATGGTTGTTACCTACCAATCAACGATTGAAGATAGGGAGTGGCTGAATGATGAACACAATGTTCTAACGGAGTACAATTGTGCAGAGGCAAAGGGTCTCGCTCGCCCTTGTACTCACCTTATATCCTTGAATCAATCATCTGCGGAGCGACAGGAAAACATTATGCGTCTGCATATCGCCAAGAGCCGCTTCTTCAAGAAGGGAGCTACTATTAGAATCGCAACTGACTACGATAATGAGATATTCTACGATAATCAGAGAACCTCTACTTTATCGCAAGAATAATTTTTTGCTCACTTTATAAACTTTAGCTCCTGCACTTCGACTATTCCTAAGTATATGGATTTATCAGCGAAGGAATATCAGCATTTGGTGCAGGAGATAGCACGCGAGACGGGCGCAAAGCGTGACGGTACGGGTAAGAACCTTATCGTGCCGCGTTGCCCTTTCTGTGGCAAGTCGGGAGGTAAGTTCGGTATCTACATAGGACCGGAGACTGCCCGCCGTGAGCCCTTTATGGCACACTGCTTCTCGTGTGGCAAGTCTACACGCACCCTCGGGCAACTCTTGGAAGCCATAGGTCGTATTGACCTGATGGTTACTCCTACGGCAGACATCACCGCTCCCTTGCAGTTTGTTTTGGGTGTGGAGCCGGAGGAGATTGACGATATGTTAACCATAACCGAGTTGCCGGATTTCTACAAGCGCATATTCAGCCACCCATATCTCAAAGGGCGTGGTTTTACCTATGATGACTACGACTATTTCCCAGTGGGCATTACCAATCGTCTCAATCCTCGCTTTGAGGATTATGTGATATTTCCCATCATTGACAACGGGGAAAATGTGGGCTTCGTGGGTCGTCATACCTGGTCGAAGAGCGATATTGATGCCTATAACCGCAAGGTCAAGTACAATGGTGGCTTCAAGATATTGCGCTACCGCAACTCTGTCAATAACGACTTCTCCAAACTACTATATAACTACGATGCTATTCACGAGGGCGAGACCGATACGGTTATCCTCGTGGAGGGCATCTTTGATGTTATAGCCCTGACCCGCAAGATGGAGCTATATGATAATCCCAGAGTGGCTGTTGTAGCAACCTTTGGAAAGAAGATCTCCGATGTTCAGGTCTATAAACTACAATGCAAGCGAGTTCAGGCGGTGATTGTCGGCTATGATGGAGATGCTGTCGAGCCTGTAAAGAAGGCCGCCAGCAGACTCGTCAAGTACTTCAATGTCTTTGTCGCCAACATCGCTGATGCCCATAAGGACTGGGACGAGATGAGCGTGGAGGAGATATTCGAAATCTTTGCTCAACGCCTTCAATCGCCCTCAAATTTCAAATTACGAAAGGTTCAAGAGTTATGATGCAGGAACTTATTCAGTGGCTCAATGCCCAAAACATAGACTATACTACCATTGACAATGAGGTTGTGGAAATCCCGAACTTCGGCAAGATGTTTCTTGCTGACCTGTCGGGTGTGGAATCACTCTTCAAGAGCAAGGATGGCGAAGTGAGGTTCAACCTTATGGAAAACCCGCAGGAGCTGCAGGACGAGGGAATCTTCTATGTGGCGTTCCCATTTGGCAACAACTGGTATTACTACGACCTCCGTGAAGAGTTTCGCTTCAATATCCTAAAGCATATAGGTAGCCCAAAGCCCTCGAAGCACAATATCCCGTTTGTCAATCTCGGTGTACATACGCCTTTTGAGTTGCTTAACGCATCGGGCTCGATAGATGGTCTATGTCGCAAGGCAAAGTGGCTTGGGCATACAGCCGTGGGCATTTGCGACCGCAACACAATGGCTGCCACGCTCAACCTGCAAAAGGAGTGTGCGAAGGCGGGGCTTAAACCTGTGTTTGGCTATACTCTTACAATGCTGCATAACGAAACAAAAGTCGAAATAAAGATATACGCTCTTAGCAACAAGGGACTGCATAACCTGCTTAACATTCAACGAGAGGTTATGGTAAACTCCGAGGATGGCGTCATCAAGTACTCGGAACTATTTCTCTATGCCGAGGGGTGTGTCATAGTCTTCGCCACTCGCTCGGCGTATTGGATGACGGAGAATCCTCGCCATGTTGAGCGACTGAAGGAGCGGTTCGATGCAGTATACTATCAGGTCGATGGCAACGAGTATAAGGCAGACCGTATAGACCGTGAGAAGTTAACCGCACTGAAGCACTACTTCGATAATTGTTACGATGCCGTAAACGATTCGTTCAGCGTTGAGCCTATTCTTATAGCAGATAGTTACTACATCGACCGTGACGATGCTAAGTCGAAGATCGTGCTTAACAAGATTGCTACTGGTGCTGCCCACGAGCAGAGCGAGGAGCAATACTTCAAAAGCATAGATGAGCATTACAACACTCTGCAACCGCTATTTTCGGAGAAGTGGGACTTTGACAGACTCTTTGAGAGGATGTGCCACCATACGGTAGATATTGCGGAGCAAACTGATGCAGCCTTCGAGACGGGAAAGATGTTTATGCCCGAATATATGATGCGTCCTGAGGAGCAGGAACGCTATGGCGATAGACGCACGATGTTTCTTCGCCTGCTCGATGAGGGGCTCGCGGAGAAGATTCCGGAAGCGAAGCACCAAATGTACCGTGAACGATTAGATGAGGAGGTATATATCATTGAATCGACTGACAATGTGGATTACTTCCTTGTGCAGTGGGATATGGTGCGTGAGGCAAAACGCCGAGGCATTGCAACGGGTATCGGTCGTGGCTCTGCAGGAGGCTCGCTTGTATCGTACCTGTTGGGGATTACCTCTATCGACCCGATAAAGTATGACCTTATCTTCTCCCGTTTCCTTGTCCCGGAGCGATGTGGGCTTAGTTGGAAAGATAAACTAACAGTCCTTGCTCCGGATATACCCATACAGCGAGGTGTGGAGTACATTGAGGTTGAGATTGAAAATACGATATATATGCTGCATCCCGAAGCCAAGTTACGCATTGTGCGTGATGGCAACGAGATTACTATTACAGCCGATAAATTGAGTTGTGGCGATGACATCCTATTAGACCGCCGAGATTGCTTGTGGAACTTAAAGGAGATAGCCAATGAACAACTACGAACATCTGAGTCCTTATAACGGCTGCGACCTCTACAAAGGCGATGCCCTCGATGTGCTTCCTATGCTTGCCGAGCAAGGCATCAAGGCAGCTATGATACTCACAGACCCTCCTTACGGCACTACTCACTGCCGTTGGGATTCGCCCATAGATATAACGAAGATGTGGCAGGTGCTTCGTGGCGTTACTATGCCGACGACACCCATACTGCTCTTTTGTCAGCAACCATTTACCAGCGTGCTTGGAGCCTCAAACCTTAAGCAGCTACGCTATTCGTGGGTATGGGAGAAGACACAGCCCACGGGCTTTCTGAATGCCAAGCGTATGCCTATGAAGGCCCACGAAGATATACTCGTATTCTACGACAGACTGCCAATATACAACCCCATAAAGACCGATGGTCATAAACGCAAGGTTGTTATGGCTGCACACCAGCGTAAGTGTAACGCCGGGGAGATATACCATAAGCACGACAACTATCGGGACTACATCTCCACAGAGCGCTATCCACGCAGTGTCATCAAGTTCAAGACCGATAAGCAAACATCGTGCTTGCATGCAGCACAGAAGCCTGTGGCACTGCTTGAGTATCTAATCCGTACCTATACCAACGAGGGCGATTTGGTGATTGACTTTGCTATGGGCAGTGGCAGTACCGCCATTGCCTGCCGAAATACAGGACGCCGATTTATCGGAGTCGAGATTCAGAGAGACATATTTCAAACCGCATTAAAGCGAATAACAGATGAGTGATACCCAGGAGATCTGGGTGGACATTGAAAACTATGAAGGGTGTTATCAAGTCAGTAACAAAGGTCGTATCAAGAGCCTTGAAAGGGAGGTTACTTCGGGCGGCATTACACGCACGCAGCCCGAGCGCATACTAACGCATTGGTGTGGCAAGACCTCGCTCTATGATTGCGTGAGATTATACAAGAACGGCAACGGGGAGAAGTTCTCCGTGCACCGCATTGTGGCAGCACATTTCCTCGATGATTGGGCCCCCGAATTGGAGGTGAACCATATCGACGGTAATCGCTACAATAATGCTGTGGAGAACCTTGAGATGTGTACTCACCAGCGCAATATGGAGCACGCCATGGCCAATGACCTCAAAAACGACTATGGCGAGAAGAGTCGTAATGCAAAACTAACCAACGCACAGGCAGAACGAATACGCGAACGCTACTATGCAGGTGGCGTAACGCAGTTGGAATTGGCGATTGAGTATGGTGTATCACACCAGACCGTGAGCTGCATTGTGCGACATAAAAAGTATTTCAGATGATAGTAACAAGAGTAAAACGAAGACGAGCAACAGCCCCGATGAAGGTAATTGACTCTTTTGTGGATAAGGGGCTTGTCGAGGGTGGACATGCCTCGCTCCCTGATATAGATGTCGACTACGCCTCGGACCGCCGTCAGGAGATGAAGGACTACCTCGAACAGCGATACAATGTTGGTGGTCGTCAACGTGTGTTCTCGGCAGGAACATTCACAACGCTCAAACTCAAAGCGGCACTCAAAGATGTGGCGCGAGTACACCGTGTGCCTCACGGTACAGTAAACTATATAACGGCGATGCTCGATGATGGTGCCGACTGGACCGGACTTTTCAAGATAGCCGTTACCAATCGCAAGGTCTACGATTTTATACAGACCTATCCCGAAGTGATTGAGGATGTGAGAGTATTACTCGGGCAGCCAAAGGCGGCATCTGTGCACGCCTCGGCAATTATCGTCACCCCCGAAAAGCGTGATGGTAAGGAGGCAGATTGCTTTGACTTTCTGCCTATACGCAAGATGGACGGAGCGTTGGTATCGGAGTTTGATGGTTACTCTGTCGATGAGATTGGACTGCTTAAAGAGGATGTGCTGGCGACGAAAGAGTTGGCAAAGCTAAGTGCCACCATTAACCTCGTAAATGAGCATTACAATCAGCAGCTGACCATAGAGAAGATAACAAGCGACATGCTCGATGATGAGAAGACCTATCGGATACTCTCAGAGGGTAATACCCAGAATGTCTTTCAGTTCTCCTCGCCGGGCATCACTCGCTTTATTCAAGATGTGCAGCCCAGCTGCATAGAGGATCTGATTGCCATAAATGCTCTATTCCGTCCCGCAACACTCGACATAGGAGCAACCGATGACTATGTTCGTTACCGTCGAGGTGATGTGGCTCCGGTCTATAATTTCGGCTGCTATGAGGCGACAAAGAATACCTACGGCATTATGGTCTATCAGGAGCAGTTTATGTCGGTGGCCCACACACTCGGAGGCTTTGACCTCGGCAAAACTGACTACCTGCGTAAGGCTATCGGTAAGAAGAAAGCTGACCTTATGGCCTCGCTCAAGAACGACTTCATTGCGGGTGCTATAAAGAATGGTTGTCCACCTTATGAGGCCGAGGAGATATGGGGCAAGATAGAGACTGCAGGTAAATACTCCTTCAACCGCTCACACGCCGCAGCATACGCTCTCACAGCGTTCTGCGGAGCGTGGCTCAAGGCGAACTATCCGACAGCATTCTATACCGTGGCGTTGCAGTGGGCAGATGATAAGGAGATGCCTGCACTCATGTCGGAGATGGAGCGATGCTCGGTAGCGAAGATTGTGCCACCCGATATCAATCACTCTACGGTGGAGTTCTACACAGACTACAAGACAAATGAGATTTATTGGTCGCTCAACCGCATCAAGTTCTTGGGAACGAAGACAGCCGCATATATCGTAACGGTGCGTGCAAGAGGCAGATTTACGAGCATCGAAGACTTTATTGAGCGTGTCTTCCGCCATAAACTACGAAGCAAAGACCTCAAACATTGGGATGAGGTAAACCCGATGGTCGAGAATGGTCGTGTGCCTGTTAATACTCGCCACCTGAAGAATATGATCTTGGCGGGCTGCTTTGATAAGATTGAGAATGTACAGGCCGTAACAGAACGATACGCTATACTTAAACGAGCAGCACTCAAATTGGGTTTCAATCTGCGTGAGAGCGATGCTCCCGAGGAGTTGCGAGATAAACATTACTTCTGGTCGCAACAGCAGATAGCAGTTTCGGGTATAGGCTCGATTGACTATCGCCGTATCTTCTCCAATTCACCCGACAGAGCGAAGGTCAAGGGCAAGGCCACCTACATTTCTCTTGCCGATGTTATGCGAGATGAGAACGATGGTCGCAAGGCTGCCGTGTGTGCCACGGTGTCAGAGTATTCGGAGCATAGTTACACAGATAGGGAGACCGGGCAACGCAAGCGATTTGTGAAGCTGATACTATCGCAGAACAATCAGACTGCGGAGTGCACGCTTTGGGATGAGTTCTATCGTGCCCACAAGGAGGAACTGCAACATATAAAGGGCAAGATAATCATCCTTACAGCAGTTATTCGTTACAGCGACTACACAGCATCTAACGCTCTGCAATCATATCGTAACTCACTTCTATTCATTCAGTAATATGGCACCAAAGACAGAACCCAAAGTATATGTAGGCATTGGTCTTGACTTTGAGACAGGAGGTCTCGATCCACAGACTTGTGCCTGCACCCAGATAGCAGTACAGGCAGTAAGGCTCGACACCTGGCAGGTGACTGACCAGTATCAGGCTTACATCCTTCCTTACAACAAACAATCGTCAGGATTGCCCACTAAAAAGATACTCCGCACCCGTAGTGAAATTGCCCGTGAGGATAATACTCTTATGCTCTACGAAAAGAAGGCACTGGACTACTCGGCTATAACGATGGATATGCTCAAACAGCAGGGAGTAGATATTATCAAGGTAGCAAATGATATTATTGCTTTTGCCAAGCGTAATACCGCATCTGTTGGCAAGCAGTGCAAGCCCTTTCTTATCGGGCAGAACATTCAGTTCGATATCGGCTTTTTGCAGCAGATGATGAACTACACTGGGCTTATGGAGGAGTTTGAGAAGACATTTGCCGGAACAAAGGATTACTACGGACACTTCCAGCCTCACTACATCGACACGATTCTTATTGGTCGATTGGCTTTCGCAGCCGATAAGGAGGTAACATCGTACAAGTTGGAAATAGTAGCCTCGCAATTAGGTGTAGACCTCGACGATGCTCACGATGCGGCGGCCGATGTAACAGCAACACTCGATGTGCTGGGCGTCTATACCTCACGCTTGAGAAACAACGAGGGAGCGACAATGACAACTGGGCAACGAGATAAAACAAGAAAACATTTCAAAATATGACACAGAAAAACAGACTCCCGGAGGAAGTGCCCGAGACCATCACATTCCGAACTGCGGACCGAATGATGTATGGCGCTTTGGGATATGATGGAAATGAACTGATGGCTGTGATTTCGGGCTACGACCTCGAAATCAAGTTCAATATGCGACTCATCAACTCACTGGCCGATGCCGAGGCGTGCTCCAACGCCCTTGCCGATGTCTTCTATGAGGCACTGATGGATCAATTAATTCGAGAAAATAAACCTTTTGCTAAACCTCCCGAAGCAAAAACACCTACTCTTAAATAAAAGAGAAAGAATATGTCGGAACTAAATGATAACATACAGAATAACCCTGAGGAGAAGCCACTCACCGAGCAGGAGTTGCAGTTCTGCGAACTCTATGTAAATGGTGGGTTGGTGTATGCTGGGCGAATGGGTAAATGCTATAAAGAGGCATTTGGAGAGAATGCTGCAAAAAATCCTTATTCGGCAGCCAACTACTTGATGCATAAGCCCAATGTATTGGCTTATATCAAGAAACTTCTGTCGTCGGACCGCTTTGAAATGGAGACTATGGCAGTGAAACTTCAAGTAGCAGAGACGCTCAAAGCCGTGATGGATGAGACAGCCTCATCGGATTATACAGACCGTTTTGGTGTGCCTCTTTCACCAGCTCCGCTTCGTGCCGTTTCGGTTAATGCTGCAAAGGCTTTGATGGATATTTTTCCCATCAAGCACAAGGAGGAGAACAGACTGCGTATCGAGGGTGCTGACGGCAATGTGATATTCAATGTGATTGTACCGACAAACCCTCCGAAAGATGAGCAAAAAGAGGAAGAGTAAAAGCAAGGTAACCCGAAAGGATATTGCGTGGTGGACCTACTTCGTGATAATGATAGCACTTGTCATCTTCGGGTTTTGGAATAGCGAGGCGGCAGAAGCCCTGCTCCGAGCAATTAGAGAAGCATTTTCACTACTAATGGAATAGACAATGGAACAGCTCAAAGAATTCGTATTGAAGCACTTTAAGGTCATTACCGTAGTGCTCACTTTCGTGCTGACGATGTACATCCAGCACCTGAACAACACCCGCCAGATTGAAGAGTTACTCAACAAGTGCGAAGTGCTCGACACGAAGATTAAGGATCAGTACGAACGTATTGATGCCATCAAACTCGACAAGGCAGTTTTTGAGGCTACTATCACACAGTTTGCCTCTATACAGAACGACCTGCACGAGATTCGTGAGGACCTTCGTGCACTTTTGGAACATAACGCCGTATGCGGTAAATAGCAATGATTCAGAACGCCCATATTACAGTAATTACTTCCAAGGAACTCACTGCGATGAGGCTCGATGACCTTGTAGGTTGTCGTGGCCTCGTCGTGGAGGTTCTCTCCGAAGATCGCATCAAGAATCGTGGTGCATTAGTGCTACTCGAAGAGCCCTATTTAGGCGAGTATCTATGGTTTATCCCCGAAAATTCAATAAGTTATGAGTAAGTTTTCACAAATCCTATTGGCAATAATCCTCCTGCTTGGAGGAGTTGTCTTCATTCAGTACAAACACTCCGCCCGCCTTTCCGATGAGCGTGACCGTTACAAACAGAATAACACTGCTCTGCTCTCTGATATCGAGCGAATTAAGGTGGACTCGACCACAATGGCAGTCGATGCGAAAGCATTACGATTGACCATTGATGAGTACGAGCGTTTCCGTGCTGCTGATGCAGAGAAGATTCGTCAGATGGGAGTCAAGATAAAAGACCTTCAGGCAGCCGCAAAACATCAGTTGGATGTAACAGCACCTATCAATGCAGTAATCCGTGATACAGTCTTCATCCGCGATACGGTACCAGTAGTTCAGCAGAAGGTCGAGATGGTGTCGCCACATATTCAGCTTGACGCAGTAATTGATAACGACAGCCTCAAAGGTGATATCCGTTTACCCGTTACTCTGCAACAGACCGTATGGGTCGAATACAAGCGTAAATGTCTCTTTTGGAAGAAGGTTAAAGCAATCCACCAGACCATATCAAGCGATAATCCCTATGTCGATATCAAGTACTCCGAATATATACAAATAGACAAGAAATAAACGAAGCCTTCATTCACTGCGAATGGAGGCTTTTTTTAGTTTCGGTAATGAAAGATGATAATTTATTGCTCCAATTCAGGGCCTCGTATCCAAATAATGATTAACTTTGTTAGGCTTTTTATGGAAATTGCTCGAAATATGGCTATTTTATATTGGATTTATAGTTATTCTTTGACATTATTAACTCTTATGTTTTTCTATATTTCCTGAAAAATAATATTGATTTAGTTCGTTAACTTACTAAAAGGTCTGATGGCATAAATACAATATATTTCGCAAATTTTGATTTAAAGTCACTGAGTTAATACAATAAAAATTATTGAGAGATCAAAGAAGTAGCGACCTTTCATTTAATACTACAATATGATGGAGTTTAAAGTAGGAGAAATATATGAAGCGGCAAGAGTTGTTGAGATAAAAGACTTTGGAGCGTTTGTGGAAATAACACCATTCCATACAGGATTAATATATTTCACACAAATTGTCCCTTCAGTAGAACATGGGAAAATTGGTACTGTATTGTCAGTAGGCGATAAAGTAAAATGTGCTATTTCTGAAATCAAGCCAGGAGGGAAAATTAGCCTGACTATGAAAATTAGAAAACGTATAGAGCGCAAGCAACAAGTTGAGCAGGTCAAAAGAGATATTGCTAATATGTCTGAAGAAGATACAAGTTTGCGCTCTATATGGATGGTGCTAACCAACATTCAGCATTATATGTTGAAATATATGCAGTTGGCAGTTCCTTTAAAAAAAGGGTCGGCAAGGATTAATCTAAAGGGTCACTACTGTCCCGTAAAAGCGGGCAAGTCGGTCTTTGAAATAGTTGAAACATAGT
>OCIU01000560.1_pt1 | contig 33694 bp, 36 predicted proteins | sample 1538471 | NCBI WGS metagenome assembly OCIU01 (sample SAMN04571693, study PRJEB22368) | human gut metagenome | biome: human gut; material: stool | host: Homo sapiens | place: Luxembourg | collected 2012-06-01 | reverse complement strand
TGCGAATGTCAGGCAACCGACACATTGCTTTACTTGATTGATAAATACAGGTGGTGCCAGAAGTTACATGGATTCACCTGGGGATAACCAGGTGAATATATCTCACTTCTGGGTTGATACCTGTATTATTAAAGTGTTGCTCTTCATTCGGCAGTCGTGTGTTCGACTCGTGTTATAGTGATGCTACCAGCGTGTTATATACCGCACGGCTGGTGAGCAGTGCCTTCTGCATACAACCTATGGTCATATAGCCATCAATCTCTCCGGACACCTTCTCACGGTTTGCCTTGACATTGCGGCCTCGACCACGCACGATGCAGCCATCACTCTTGTTGCGGACATATCCTAAACCGCCAACCTTGCGCTTGCCCGTCTTCACGGCACGCAGGCAGTCCATAACAAACTTATTCAACTCGTCAATGTCGCTGCGAACATTGCACACGGGCAGTATCTGTGTAGCCCAGCTATGCTCGCCATCACCCTTGTAGAGGTAGCGATTAACCGAGTTGATAGCCTTGTGTAGTGATGTTCGGGGGTTGCGGATTGTGCGGCACTCAATCTCTCTTTGAAAGGTCTTGATACGACTCTGCGATAGAGAGATGCTTGCTCCCTTGATGCTGTAGCCAAGGAACTTGAACCACTTGTCCGATGTGAGATACTCAACTTTCTTTGGATTGAGGTGCATAGACTTCTCGGCGAGGCGATTCTCCAAGATGGTCATTGCCTGCTCATACTTCTCACCAATGTAGAGCATATCATCCGAGTAGCGAGTGTAGAACTCACCCAGAGCGGTAAGCTCCGCATCGAGGTCGTAGAGCAATACATCTGCAAGCCAGCTTGCCACGGCACAGCCCTGTTTGAGTGATTGGAACTTGCGCTGTAGCTTGTTATCCTCATCAAAGTAGATGTCGTTGTGGTAGTACTTGCGGAGCACATCGATGACAACGGAGTGTCCGTGCTTTGCCTCGACCTTATCAAATGCCTCATCGATAAATATCAGAGGCACGCTGTCGAAATACCTGCTGAGGTCTGCCTTCCAGCCGAGCGAGTTAGTTGTTGATTTGTAGGCAATACGACTGCTTACCTCCTTAACAACCTTACCACAGCCGATGCCTGTCTGATAGGATTTGCACGCAGGGTGCACCATCTCCGGCATAAGGTCAAACAGCAGGTCATTGGCAATACTGAGGATGATGCGGTCGATAGGCTCGTTCACATAGACGGTGCGGAACTCGCCGTTGTCCTTGGGGATTTGTGCCGTGTGTGGCGGGGAAATCTCATACTCACCGTGCTTCATTGCACTCGCAATGGCAAGGCGGGTATGCTCACTTGCAAGGTGTATCAGCTGGTCTTTGCGGATATCCTTGCCTACACCTTTCGCAATGGCCTTCGTCCATCGGTCGAGGTCGAAGAACATCTCTAAAATCTTGTCTGCCATAGTTCTATGATGCTTGTCTTTGTTCTTGTTCGTCTGCCCAGATGCATGAGTTGTAGGATACGCCTTCACCATCGATATGGACTCCGCGTCGAACCACTGCCTTTGAGAAATCTTCACACTGCTCGTTGTAGAGCCTGATAACTGTTTCTTCACCCAGAGTCTTCACATAATCTTTGGCATATCTACCGAACTCTCCAGTCTTAGGGTCATAGAAATTGTACCTTGCCTCACCATAGATAAGGCAACTATTTATCATCCCTCGACAGTACAGTTCTTCATACTCTCTGCGTTGAGCAGGAGTCATATCCTTGAAATAGTTTGGCAATCGTCTCTTTGCCACTTCAATCTGTCTATCTGTCATAATCTTAAATGTATGGTAGCGGGTACTCTTTTATCGTTTCTGCAAGTGCCTTGCACATTTCATATGAGGCTCTATTGCGGTCGTCTATGCGCCACGACTCGGCATTTGCCATCTTGCAGACACAACTTCTGACCAAGCGGAAGAAGTTCTGCTGCAATGTCCTATGCATATAAGGAATAGCCTCGGCAAAGCGGTCAGGGTTGAAGGAAAATGAATTAATTGCATCTTCCAATGCTCGTGCAGCCTTAAACTCTCGGCTATCTTCAAGATTGTCAGACGGTTTGCCGAACTTGACAATATCCAGCTGATTTTCTAAAACAATAATGGCGGCACTCATCATCGCCGCCATTACTTCTCCATCAACTCGGAGTATGTTGTCTTTAGACACAATTGTTATCTCGTTGCTACTCTCCTTGAACTGCTCAAACTCTGTGAGCATACCTTTTATTTGCTGTATCTTTTCTCTATCCATAGTCTATCTGATTAGTTCGTTTTCACATAGAAGCACATCTCCCACGATGTAGTCCAGCGTGGTAAAATGTTGGTGGAAGATGTTGTCAGCCTCCTCGTTATAAGGCAGGTCGAGCAACTTGCCCTCCTCGTTAAGGATCATAGATTGCTTATCGTCGAGTTCAATAATCTCGACCATTCCGCCAACTGCCGCCTGCATCTCCTCAAGAGTGAAATACTCTCCGTTGGCAGGTGTTGTGGCAGTGCGTGTTCCGTCTGTTTTAATTATCTCAGCCATTGTTATTTACAGTTTTTATGTTCGTTACACAGTTCAATGAAGTACTTACGCTCGGCAAGGAGTCGGTCATATTTTTCGGGGTCATCCTCGCGGCGCATATCAGGTTTGCCCGCTGCAAAGTGCTCCACAAGCACACAGCCGCAGGTGTGGGTAATCTTTATTGAGGTACTCAGCACCTCAATCTTTGCACCCTCTTTGGGCACAGCATCGCTCTCAATGATGCGTAGTTTATCTATCTGGTACATCACTTTCGGGGTTTAGGCAGCCACGCTGTATGTCGCTTGACACGGCGTAGTTGGTTGATGATATTCTCGAACAACTCTCTGGAATAGATGCGGTAGTGAAAGGCGGCAGAATACTCGCACACATTACCGTGAAAGTCCACATAATTTCTCTCAGGGTCTATGCTGAAGAGTGAACCTTGCACTTCAAGGGTATAGTGGTTCTCACGCAGCCACTTGAAGAACTCGAAGATGTCGGGATAGCGTGAGTGGAAAGTACAGTAGTCGTAGTGGTTCCGGCGCAGATTGAGAAGTCGCTCTGCCATCTCTCGGCGGTAGCGTCTGTCGTCATACTTATTACCGCTATCAGAGGTAAGACTGCAAAGGAAGAGTTTTCGCTTACCCAGCTGAAAGTAGTATGGCGTGTGCATCACAATCCTATTGTGCCACCCGTTATGGTTGCGGATAGCCTCGCCCTTGATAATCTTCGGGTGTTGCTTCAGTTTCTTGGCAAAGCGGCTTATCTCGGCATCTATATCCTCATCGCTGAGGCGTATGTCGCGCAGAGCCTTGAAGTATCTGTCGCCCAAACGAAAGCACAAGTCGTACATCGTGCCCGAGTACGCCTCACCCACAAAGAAGCGGTTGCGACGCTGACGCTTGGGAGGTACACAGTTCAAAAGGTCGTAGTAACGCTCCTCCGTAATCTCCTCGAAGGGCTGGCAGAGAGCCTTGTCGTAGCGTTTGAGCAACAGGGCTATGCGGTCAGGGGTTACGGTGATAAGGAATGGATTGTCATACCTATCCCGCAGTTCTTCCAGAGTTTCTCCACCATAGTCGCTATGCACATCATCACGCATAGAGGTGACGATGACGCTATCGAAATAGCGTGAGTCGATAACCAGAAGCATAACCTACAATGTTATGTTGAGCACTTTGCGGGCTGCACTCACAGCGTTCTGGGTGAGTTGTCGCTGCCACGCCTGATTGCGAGGAGACCACTTGAAGGCGTTACCCTTGAGCTTGGTACGCATATCACTGTCAGGAACAGCATCGAAGAGGATTTGCAGGCGATCTTCATCATAGTTATAGACGATAGTTCCACCATCAAAGGCAATCTCCTTATTCTCACGGTTAGCCTGCTGTTCCAACTTCTCACGAACCTTGCGCACTAACTCCGGCAGTTTGAAGATGCCGTGGCGTGCGGTAACGATAGGTTTCTTCATCGTGGCGTTGAGTTCTTTGATGAGGGCAACAGCACGGTCGATAATCTCCACTTTGCCGTTGTTGCAGTGTGTGGCAAGTCGCCCATAGAGGTTGCCGACAATAAGTGAGCGCATACAGGGCAAAGTACCATTGTCGATGCCTCGAATAGTTTCGGCGGTACTCTCAATATCTGCCTTGACCTTCAGCCACGCCTCCTCTGCAAACTCTTCGGGAGTCTTGTTGCGCTCTTGTGCCTTGCTGATGGCATCTAACGCACGCTTACGCCACTCCCGAAATGCCGTTACACTCTTCTCGTAACTGCTGAGAGCTTTGTCGTTGCGCTGGGTATTGAAGCGTGCAGGTCCCGTAATCATAGCACTCGCACAGCGACTATTGGCAGAAATCATCGCCACAAAGTAGCGGATATAGTTCTCCTTGTATCGCTCACGCTGCTCCTCGGGCATAGCAGACAGGTCTTCGTGCAGCTCTTTCTCGTAGGAGGCAATATCTGACTCGCCACGCTCTTCGGGTGAGAATGATGTGAGGTTGTAGGAGCGGCACGCCTGCTCAAAGTAAGCCTCAAGGTATCCGGGGTGTGCAAACTCCACAACCTCCCAATCGGCAAAGGCAGCAGGTGCGAGGATCTTCTCCTCGGCAATATCTCCGATAAGGTGAGCATAGCTGCAATAGCCATACTTCTTGCCTCTAAAATGAAATGCCACAGGCTCACTCTCTGCGGCATCTTTACGCCTAATCGTGAGCACACGATGGGCATTTACTTTGGTTAAGGTAATCGTTTCCATTTCTCTGATTTTTATGTTAATACTCTTTGTTCCTTGATGTCGAGAGCAGCAATCCACACTAAATACATCAGTGCATCGTGGCGGCTCTCAATAGTTGGGCTATCGCACAGACAGCAGACAGCATATCTGAGGTTCTCGAACGACACATCGGCAAACTGCTCGATGATATACTCCTTACTCGCAATCTCATCGCACACATCATCGGCACTGCCCATTGCAGGCACGGCATCGATGTCCTCGGCTTTAAGCCCAATCTCCTTGTAGAGGTAGTCGAAATAGTAGTACTCCATAGCATTACTCCTTTTCGGTAAAGGTGATGCGGGTTGCTCCATCGTAGCCGAACTCTGCTTTAAGACCAAAGGCTTCGGCATCGCAACTGATACTGCATATATCCCAGATTTCAAGACGCTGGGCACAGGTGATGACCGTATTGCTATCACTGATTTGTGGCTGCTTGTCTTTGAGTGAGGCACTGCCACAGATACCTCTCAGTATTATGCCTCGCTGATGTGTTGTTAGTGCCATACGCTAATCCTCCTCTATGCCATAAAGGTTCGACATTGTGCTACGCAGGGCATCACGGAAGCCATCGCTCTCGCCCCAATACTCCAGCAGTTCATCGGCAATGGTCTGCATCTCCTCGTCTGAAGGCATATCACCGTCATAGCCGTACTCGTCAAGCAAGGCACGGCTGATGATTACACCTGTTACTTCACTGATTTTGTTGCTCATAGTTATACCACTTTATAGACTTTTATTTCAATCATTTCATCAAACTCTTTGTCCTTGTTGTACTCATTGACAGCCTCTTGAGCCTCCTCAATGTTCTTCAACTCCTTGCCCACGAAGTTGCCTACATCACGCAGAAAGTCATCGAACTCATCTTCTGCATAGTTGTATGGCTCTGGGTCATCTGCTTCGGAGAAATAGTAGCGTTCAGGGAAGAAATTTCCCTCCACATCATTTGTTGCATAGTAGCCCATTCCAGGCTCTTCGGCAATAAAGTAGAAGGCAAGGCTGGGATATTTCCGTTTGAGAAAGTTTATGGTATCATCGGGGTCGCTCCACGCAGAAGTTACCGAGAAACGCAATATGACATTGCCCTCACCATCTTCATCTTTTTCAATATATTCCCACTCTCCTCGGCAGTAGATGGTATTCCAATCACCACCCAAGAGGGTTACAAGATTACCGAGCCAGCTCTTGCCGAAGCCATTTTCGACAAGCGACTCCTCGCGCTCTTCGAGGGAACGCATCTTCTCATAGAGGTCGCACACTTCATTCTCATCTCCCGTTACGACATAGGAGGTATTGCACCAATTAGGCATAGTACATTGTTTTGTTAAAGTATAGAGCCAATAGCCCCATAGCGGTTTACATCAGTTGATTTTTTACGCATAGACCTTGCACCTGCGACTACACAGTTTGAGGGTGTCGGCAGATAGCGGATAGGTCTTGTTTAGGTGGTCAGGGAACGCCTCACGAAACATCAGTTCGGCGGTCAGATACTCCTTGCAGAGTTTTCTCCTGCGTCGTTTCTTGGCTGGGAGTGGCACTACGATTGCTCGTTTTTTACGCTCCTTGGGCATACGCCACTTACCTCCGACAAAGACGGCTTGATACTCTCTCTGCAACTCATTGTTGCGGTATGCCGAGATTGATACGCACGGAACATCACCCAGAATGTTCTCACGGGCAAGGCGGTTAAGCGTATCTTCGGCACTCTTAAAACTGGCAAAGCACCCGAAATGGCGGGTGCGTTTTGCATTGAATACTTCTATCATTTTGCTTCGATTTTGTTACTTGCAGACACTCCGAGTTGCAATCTCGGCATAGTGTGTATTAGTGTCTAAAAAAGGGTGCGCATACAGTTCGGGCATAGTTCTCCTCGCTATATGCGCACTCTTGGCAGGGTTCAATCCTCGTCATCGCAGTCAATGCCTGCGGCAAGGTTGCATATCTCTTGCAGTGCAGTTTCTATCTGCACAAGGTCGTCAATCTCAAAATGCAGGGCATCGGCATCTTTCTCCCACACCTCACGGGCAATATGGATTGCTTCGTGTATGGCTGTGGCAGATGCTTCCAATGCCGTCTTCACATCGTCTACGGTATGCACTCGCTCCACTGCGGGCCCTGCGGCAGAATTTCTCTCGCTCATCACGGTTACGATACCTCTTGCCCGAAACAAAAAGAGCGTATTATCGGCATACACACGATAACACGCTCTTCACGCAATTACGAAAATCTATCTATTGCACTCCTATTTCAGGCAGATTGTCGGATAGTTACTCCTCGGATTAAGCCGCTTGTGCAGGGGTTTCGGCGGTTGTTGCAGGCTTCTCTGCACCCTTTGCACCCTTCTTTGCAGGTTTCTCGGCATCGAGTTTTGCGAGGTTAGGGGCAAAGTTCATTGCATCACGGATTGCCTTTGCAGCCGAGTGGATAGTCTTGGCAAAATCTCGGCTCGACTTCTCGAGGTCTACCTTTGTAGGCACAAGACCAATGCGAGCCCACACACTATCCGTGAGGTCGTACTTTTTGATGCGATTGTTACGATTGTCGCAGATAATAATCTCTGCGGGAGTGGTGGCACGGAATTTCGAGCGGATACCGTCAGCATCTGCACGCAACTTTTTCTCCTCTGCAACCGTGTGCCAAATAGTGGCTACGAGGTTTTTAACTACACGGAAAATCTCGTTGTCCGAGTTATCTGCAGGCTCGAAATCCTTGCCCCAGAAATGCTGTGCTGTCTGCACCAATTCTCCGTCCTTGTTGGTTGAGTTGTAAACCAACATTACACCTGCAAATGCACCAAGATTTGCAAATTGCTCTTTGTTCAATTTTGAAGTTGCCATAATGATAAAATTTTACAAACTCTGCGCAAAATTACGCATTGCGGGCACTCTCGGAGTCGAACCGAGAACCTTACACGCTATAGTGCAAAGTGTGGCAACCTTTGCCACGCACCCAAAAATATGCCGTGCATTTCACCCTGCACGGCACATTTTTCGTAACTTTGTCGCACCTATAAGTGTACCCTATAATTGGCTATCCATCAGAGCATAGTGGTGGCATAAGTGCATCAGCACCGTTCTGCTCCGTGTGTCATCGCACAATAGCTGCGTACTCCAATTTCGGCAGGGTGTTTCTTTGGCACACCCCAGACCTTTTTCAGTCTGGCAGCAACACATTCGAGCGGTTGGCGGTTGGTGATTATGGGCATAACATTGACAATACCCTTTTCTCAGGCTCCGTGCAGGGTGTTTTTCCTGCATAGTAACTTTTATCTCCGAGCGCACAAGGGCGCATTTATGGCATTATTCTGTTACCTCTCTTTTCTACACGGCTCTCGCACTCCCAAATTTGCGTGCTTTGCGTGTACGGACTATTTGCACAAATAGACCGCTCCAACTTGCTACATTGGTCTGTAGTTCCGCTCGGTGTGGTTATTTAACACCCTATTTAAGCGTTCCGAAACGCACGGACAATTTTTGATTTTCCCAGCCTCAAAAATAGGTTTCCCACAAAAAGGGCTGTTGTTTTCTCGCTTGTGCGGTTTGGTTTGTCTGTTTTGTAAATTTGTTTTTTAAGTGTTTATTTTTTCATTTATTTTTTCGTTTACTCTTTGCCGTTGTTGTTGGCGTTTGAATACAGCACTATAGTAACACCGAATTTTCAAACTCCAAAACTTTTGCGAAAAAAATTTTTGTGATGGATAGCGATTTTAATTTTTGCTTGAGTATGGAACGCCCACGCGCGAGGGCTTGTCTTAAACCTTTGAAAATCAATCATTTGTAAAAAGTTGAAAAATTTTTCATTTTTGCAAAAATCAATTTTTGCCCGTTTCAACATATATAAACAACTGAAACTCATTGCTTTATGCTGATTATCAAGTAGTTACGAAGTCAATTCTTTTATATATAGGTGAAAATGAACGAAAAAATAATTTTTTGTTTCAATTTGTTACTTTGATAGGCTTTTTTGTTCACTTTTCTATAAAGTAAACATTCTAAAACATTGATATTCAACGGTGTAAAAATTATAAAAAGAATTGGGAGGGTGTACACCCCGGTGCGGATTCGGTATCTGCCCTCGGGCCATTTTTCCAAGTCCCATTTTTGAGAAAGTGAACAAATAATTCAGAATACGATTTTACCTTGTTTTTGCTCCAAATTGTGGACAGTAGAAATCAGTGTATTTATTTGTCAGTCAGCCAACAATGTATAACTAATGTGGACATACTTTTGCCACTTTGATTTATTTGTTCACTTTATAACCATTTCTACTAATTGGTCAAAATCCAGTTGAAAAGCCACGCTTTCGACAGCTCAAACAGATGGTTTTAGAGGACTATTTATTTGTCCGTTTTGTATTATGCGTGACAAATAATAAGTGTCCGCGTGTGCGTGTGCGTGAGGCGAGGGGAAGGTGCCGAACGGTGGTAGGGGAGGTCGCATCGGTGGGCACGAAGATGGCGAAGCGAAGGAAGGTTGTCGTGTGTGGTGGTATATATAGAAGGATTATTATTTTTGTTTTTGATATACTGAGGAAATAGGGATTTACTATGTTCCGTTTAATCTATTTCCCCAGAATTTCAATTCAAAACCCCCATTGAGCGGCGCAGCCGTCTCCTTAAACAGATTATCTTTTGATTATTTTCATTATGAAAAGAATAGGTGCTGTATTACCGTCTAGTTACCTGTTATTATACTAATTGTACATTTGCACAACCCGAGGAACAATCGATTTGCTCAAGCTAACATCACCTTTGCCAGGATTAGAGTCAATTTTGAGAAAAAATAAAAATAGGAACTGAATAGCTCCTATTCCTATGCTTGCTGATTGTTGTTTCACCACTCTTCCGCCTCTAATGCCTTAATCTCATCGTATGTGATTGACATTACAGTTCTATTGTCTTCCGAAAAAGCCTTGTTACAGAACTTTCGTATTGACTGATATTTGCTCGTTGTAGAAACAATTTGGATAAGACGATCATATACTTCCATGTCCCAGAAATAATCATACATACCATTGACCGGGATTCGTTTAAGCAGCCCCATAGTTGTCGTCTTTTTCACACAACATTCAAAGACTCGTCTTCCAATTCCAAGGCATCCTAAATGCGATTTAAGTGGACGAATAGTGTTGAAGCCTAATTCTCTCACCTGGTTCAGGTCGGCCATATAAACCATAAAGACAGCTTCCCGTAGATCAAATGCCATCATCAGTCCTTTGTACAATTTGTAAAACTGATATCTTCTTTTGTCCTTCATGTAGTTGTTATGTTATAATGATTTTAATAATCGAATCCGAACCGCGATTTTTTGAGGAATCAACGGTTAATACTGTTCAATCGCGGTTCAGACTTCGATTCTTAGGATAGCATCAGTTGGGTTATCTCTTTAATGAATGCCTCGTTTCGTTCATCCATCCACTCCTTGGCAACATTCCAGGATAGCGACTTCCCAAACTTGAAGTTCTCCTTGGTTATGGAGTGATGCGACAATCGCCCCTCGGTTGGCTTGAGGCCCAACTCGTGGAGTTCGCACAGACCATCGTGAAAGAAGGTGCAATAGCCATTATCTTCCTGTTTGGCTTGTACCATCAGCACTGGATAACCAATCTTTCCGAGAGCCATACCCACGCACCAATGTGTCCGAGCCAGCCTATCTTTGTACCCGGCTTTGATAAGCCGAAGGATATCTTCGGGAGTACCTAAACACGGTGTCTTGCACTGTTGCTTGCACTTCTGGCACTTGCACTCGATGGGTCTGCGACCTGTCTTGCGCATAATACGCTGCAATGATGTCTCCATTATGCAAATTCTGGGTGTTTCTTGTTCCACAACTCAATGATTGACTCGCGACCGATGTGTGTCCATCGCTTCACACTGCCAAAGGTGAACATCTTACCTTGGGCATTCTCCCAAGTGTATGGCACATCGCACTGCCACGAGCGGTATGCCGGCAGTACCACCCATTGCTTCTTCTGGTACTTGCAGATACCTTCCTCCATCAGGAACTTGTGCATATGTCGAGAGGATATGTTGAGTTCCTCAGCAATATGGGTACTCTTAAACCAATCTCGGTTCTCAATGAAGTCATCGTAGAATGCAGCCTTTGGAGCATACTCACGAACGATACCTCTCAGCTCATCAATCATCTTGTTGGCTGTACTGATATCTTCTGGCATCGGCTTACTCAGGCAAGGAATGTTAATGGTCTTAGGCTGTCTTCGCTTCTGCAGTCGCTGCTTATACTTATCCTCGAAGATGACAAGCTGCTCATCGCACCACTTCACCAGAGCGGAATCGGGGTCAGGATCTACCCAACGAGCCAACGCTGTCAATAGTGGTGCTTCAATCCAAGTGGCACCAATGCCACGACCACGCGAGGTCAATATCTGAAACTCATATCTGTCGGTGATGTTGTTCTGTGCCAATCTACGACGAAGATTATCCGTGCCTGTAACACGCAACCACTCGCTTGGCAGATGACCATAAGGCTGCGTTATCTGTGTGGCATTAACCATCAGCTTATCTCCGATACGCCTAAATGTAACGGGCATATCATCGTTGAACTTAACGGTGGTATCCACATGGTGCTGGGCCTGCATCTCGCTTGCCTCAATTTCGAATACCTTATTGCCGAAATCTTCCAGCTCGTCGATTAGGTCTCGGGGTAAAATACTCTCCCTACGCACTAACTGAATAATGGTATGCATATCGCTTGGACGGATAGCCCAATACTCACGCCCATTACGGCGGAATGTCATCTTCATCGCCGAAGGACAGAGATTGAGGATTGCTCCATCCTTCAACAGCTCGCGCTGCTTGATAATTTCGCACACATCGGCCATACAGATATACTGGTGGCCATAATAGTTCCGGGACACCTTAATGCTCGTATCTCGAAACGGGACTGTTCTGTTTTCTCTCATAGTTACTTCACTTTTTTCTGTTTTTTAATCTCTTTTCTAACTCGCTTTTTTGCCATCTCCTTAATGGTGTAATAGTCTCTCTCAACACCACACAACTCATCATATTCAGCTAAAAGCAGTGTTCCCAAATCAGAAATCTCTATCTCCACATCATCGTGCAGATGTCTGAAGTAGAAATCACCGCTACTTTTATGCTTACCAATGCAGCAGGCCGAAATAGATGAGCGACTGCCTTTGGTTAGCTCGGTAGCACTACGAATTGAGCGCGTGATGGCGATAAGATGTTTTGCACCATTGAAGATTAGCACGACCTTGGGTCGTATAAACTTGCTACGTCTCATTGGATTTTACATTTCTTGTTAATTCCTCAATAGTAAATCTATTACCGGCAGCCATAACCAGCCAACTGTCTGAAACCGAAAAGCCATCTATGAGTAGTTCTGATATGCGTTCTAACATATATACGCCGAAGTCAGGATCGACATAGACGACAAAAAGCAGGGCCAGGCATTCATCAATTAACAGATGTCCCGATGTTTCATCACGGATAACAAGTGCCTCCTTTTCGATGCTGTATATGTTGGAAAGAGTCGTAATCCAGTGTTGGAAGGCTATACGAAACTCCTGAACATTATGTCTGCGCTCATCTCCGCGACTACGGATAAAGTGAGTTGCATCGAAATATGTAGAGCCGCTAGTCGGTGATTCTCCGAAGAGCAATTCGGGAAATTCCCTATATCGAATTGTTCGACAAGGGACCTTTTCTATTCTCATTTTATTTCTTCATTTGTTATTTGAATTTGTTTCTTGTTCATATAATTTTTTGCAATTGCGAGGGTAAAGTTAATAATAATCGACCATTTTCCGATGCTTTTTAAGTGGCTTTTTCGTTGATTATTAAGGTGTTACGAGTGTTGTCGTGTGTCAGCAATTGACCTCTGCTATTGATTGTATATTAAGCGGATAAACAAAAACTCCCTGTCCACAATTTTTTGCCAAAAACTTTCTCAAAAATTTTTCTCTACTCTTTCAAAAAAGAGTGAAAATGACAACTTCGGACAACACTTTTAACGGAGAATTGCTATCGAGCATCTTCCGAACATCGAAGAAAACCATACAGGAATATGTGCGCGAAATCGAGCGAAACAATCGGTATCGTTCGGTGCGTGGAGATATCGAATCGGGCTACATTCTCGATGACCGCTCAAAGCTTATCGACCTCTACGATGCGTGCCTTCAGCAGGACGCACATATCCGCTCCGTCATCGAGACTTTGGAGAGCCAGATTCTCGGTGATAGGTATATGCTTGCCCGTGTGAACGAGAAGGGAAAGTATATCAAGGATGTGCAGAACACCCAGAAGATTCAGGGCTCACAGTTTGACAAGATCATCAAGGGCATTGTGGAGTCGAAACTATATGGCTACACATTGTTGGAGATTATGCCCACTATCGACCCGAAGACCGAGAAACTTGCAGAGGTAAACAGCATCGAGCGTCGTAATGTGCTTCCTGACCAGAAGGCGGTGCTCAAGCGTCAAGGTATCTGGGAGCCGCATTGGGATTTGCGTAATCCTGCCTACCAGCGCAACTATGTGCTTATATCGTCAGGCGACTTGGGCCTCTTCTCAGCCACTACGCCACTTATCCTTGCCAAGAAATTTACCGTAGCCAACTATGTAAACTTCTCTCACACCTATGGTCAGCCCATTATTCACGGCAAGACCGTATCGGAGAGCAATGCCGACCGAAAGCGATTGGCTAATGAGATTGCTAATGCTGCCCAAAACAAAGTTGTGGTTACGGGCATCGAAGATGAGGTTGATATCAAGACTTTCACGATGTCGAACTCAGAGAAGATCTACACGGGCCTTATTGAGTTTGTAAACAGCGAGGTTGCAAACCTCGTGCTGGGTTCAGAGTCTATGGCAGGTGGTATGCAATCCTATGTGGGTTCAACGAAGGCACATCAGGATATCTTCCGTGAGCGTATCGAGGTCTATCGCCGTTACATTGAGAACATAATGAATGAGGAGATTGTGCCTCGCCTTGTTGCTATGGGTTATATCCCTGCGGGTTTGGAGTTCAAATACTCGAACCGCATCGATATGAACAACGAGGACCGCATCAAACTCTACTCGCTCATTACGGATAAGTACGAAGTCTCGGCCGATGAGATTGAGAAGGAGTTCGGTATCAATGTGGGCAAACAGCTCAATGTGATGTCAGGCATTGGAGGTACGGGAGGTGTTACGCCCGGTGTGAGCCACAATGACCGAGGGGTTATGTCCGATGAAGAGTATTACCGCCGCTACGGCAGACAGCGAGGCTCGCAAGTAGCAAATTTTCTTCTGGGAGCGAAGTCGTAGCCCAACTTCCGCTCCCTAATTTAGAGGCAAAAGGGCAAGAGAATGAAATACAGAGAGAGTATGAGGTTATCCGAGATTCTTTCCGCAGGCTTATCCATTACTGGGAGAATAGTGCCGAGCGTGAGGACATCATCGAGGATATCATAACTCATCGATGCTCATTCCTGATTGACCGAGCATTGAGAGGTTTGGCGTTGGACTTTGATGAGGCATTGAGCATACTGCGTAATCACAACAACTTTACGACAGAGCGTGAGCGACAGCAGCACGAAATACTCGTGGCCGCCATAGATAACCTCATTGACTTTGCTGCTGCCGAGGAGATGACGATGATAAGCGAACTACCCGAAGAGATTGATGAGGAGTGTTTGCTTGACTACGAAACAATCTGTGAGCAGTTTAACCTCACCTATGCCGAGGCGGAGAATGAGCAAGTGCTCTTCGCCGCAAAGATGGCTGCGTGGTGGATGGCTGTAAATGCCGAGTCGGTTATTACATATATGACGCAGGGGGACGAGCGCGTGCGCCCGTGGCACCTATCCCTCGAAGGTGTGTCGTACCGCAAGTCGGAGTTCCCGGCAGAGTTGATACCGCCCATCGAATGGGGATGCAGGTGCTATCTTATTGCAAATGGTTTTGTAGGAGTAAGAGCATCATTGAGTATTGACAAGTGTCGCTCGATGGTTGATCCTGTATTCCGCGAGAGCCTTGCAACGGGTGGCAGAATCTTTACCGATGCTCATCGCTACTTTGATACGCCACTACCTCAGTTTGTGCAGAAGATTGTCAAACGCCTAAAATCGAAGTTCTATGAGCAAGATAACGATTGACCAGTTCTGTGCCCAGTGGCGAAACGGTAACTACCGAATGTTAGGAAGCAAACTCTTCTACAATGCCCAGGACTTTGTAACGGCGGCGGGTGAATATGCCAAACAGCAGTTTCAATCCTCTTTTGAGAGAGGTGGTTTCAACGGCAGTAAATGGCCTGCCCGCACATCAAAGTGGGGAAAGAAGTTTACTCACCCCACGATGATTGACACCGGCACGCTGTCAAGAAGCATCAAGGGAGAGCGTGGTCGTTCATTGGAGTTCGGTAAACTGCACGGCAAGGGAGGCTTTCGCCGTACCACGCATTACGACATCTGGACTACGGAGGTGAGTTCCTACATCCGAGGCAAGCGAGGTAAGAAGCGAGGCAAGTATAAGAACTACGCTGCGGTGCATAACACCGACCCGAAGTTCGGATTATACACCGTGAACCAATACTCATCACGCCGCCCAGTACATCGTCAGTTTATTGGTTTCTCACCCAACATTGAAGACCACACCAACAGCCTTGTAGATATGATTTTTGAAGGATTTCCGAAATGATAAAAGATAAGCATAACAAACCGCAGGCAGAGGAGCAAGCACCTCCCGCAGAGAGTGTTCCCGAGAAGGTATCCGAAAACCCTTTTGTGAATATGTACGATGCTGTGCGTCGTGCTATCCTCACTGTGCGTGAGGACCCCGATGACCCTACATCGCCACCACTGTTTAAGACCATCGCTATCGATAACGGCCAGTTCACTCGTCTTATACGCAGTGAGAACTTGGAGTATGAGATTGCCTTCCCTGCGGTCTTCATACACTTTGTCAATGTGCGTTACCTCGTGGCACAGCAGCGTATTGGTGAGGGACGGGCAACAATGCGAGTGCGTTTCATTCTCAATACGCTTAACAACTCGGACGCGGAACGAGAGTGCGACCCCTTCATTGTCTTCCAGCGATTGAATGTAGCAATACAAGATGCCAAGAATCACGAACCGGCACTCAATGAGCGATGCAACCTCACTTACTTCGATATGCCTCTTACCACCAATATGCTTCAGGCGTATTGGATAGACTATGAGGTATGGTTCCGTGAGTACTCGGCTTGGAAGTATCGCGACTGGGTAAAACGCTATCTTGTTATGCCGCCATTTACGCAGCATAGCGATGCTCCGCAGCACGACACCGATAACCACGGTCAGCACAGTACACCGGCATATGATGAGGCAACGGGGTTTGAGCCGTCTGTGGAGGTGGAAGATGAGCCAAATGATGAATTTGTGAAAGAATAATTAATTTTTACTTTTATACTATCGTAACCGCCATTACGGTAACGGGTATTACGATAATTATTGCAGATAAAATAAAACTCTGCCAAATCTCATTTTTTTAGGACAATTGGCAGAGTTTGTTAGTTTGGAATGTTTGGAATTCAGTGTTTATGAAAACAAATTTTCAAGGGTTATAACCTGTTGGAAGGCACCGCTATATTCGTTATACGCAAGTCCGTAGGTTGTTATGAGTGTGCTGTGAACAGCATACTTCTTGGGAAGCTCTTCGTGAATTTTGTTGACTCTGGAAGCTATTTTTTTGTAATACTCTCCACTTACGGCAAAATCCTCGTTGTAGAACTTCATCTCACACATATTCACAACATTGTCATTTCGATTGATAAGTAAGTCAATCTGCATTCCAGGCTCATCTTCATTGCCTGGTACAATCCAATTTGACTGCGATGTTATGACTCCCGAAATACCCAATGCACTCTTGATTTGAGACATATGTCTAATGCAAAGATCTTCGAAAGCAATGCCACGCCAACTAACCACACTTTGTGACTGCTGGTTATTTGTCCAGAAATTGGTATCTACGACATTCTTGCCAGACACATATTTAAGATAGAATAGGCAGAATGGATCGATTAGCCTATAGTGGTCCTCTCTTGTTGTCTTTCCAAAAGGAGTGTATCTAACAATAAAATCACTCGCAATTAGAGCATTGAGAAAATCGCTTATATCACCGCTGTCAATAAATTCAAGTTTTGAAATTATCTCTTTTCTGGTAAATCCACTATGACGTGTTGCCAGCAACTTTATTATCTTCTTCATCACTTCGGGATTCTTGAATACCGAAGCAAACAGACGGTCAAACTCGTTATGCAACTTTGGCTTCTGAGAGAAGAATAGCTGATCTATGTTCTGCGCAAGGCTGTTATTTTTTGTTAGGTAACCAAGGTAGTAAGGAATACCGCCAAGAATCATATTACACTGTGCAATATCATATCGTGACATTTTTATCTCTTTGCTCTGTAAGAACTCCTCAGTCTCTTTGAGCGTAAATGGCGACAACTTAATCTCATAGGTTGTTCTTCCGTAAAGTCCACCTGTATCATTGATTAGGTTATCCAAAATCCAAGAGTTGGCACTTCCGCACACAACTACCATAAGGTTGTCGCGATGACAACCCCAAGTATTCCAAAATGCCTCAAATGCCGTAAGGAATCCTGAGCGTGGTGTATCCAACCAAGGAAGCTCATCGAGAAATACCACCTGTCTATCTCCATTATCAATGTTGCTCAAATGCTGCTCAAGCATAAAGAAGGCATCCAACCAAGATGTCGGTTGCTTACTCTTCTTCATGCCATGCATCAACAATGAATGATAAAAGTGCTTCAATTGGTCTTTGAGCATATTTTTCTTACCGGAATCTTCGTTATTTGGAGAGAGCCCGGCATGTCGAAAGGTGATTCTGCCCTTCAATGCCTCATCCACCAAGAATGTCTTGCCGACTCTTCGTCTTCCATAAACAGCGACCATCTGTGCTTTGTTGCTGTTATACAAGTTATTCAACTCTTGAATTTCTTGTTTTCTACCGATTATATTTCCCATACAACATCGTTTATTTCCCTGCAAATATATAAAATATATTGATTACAGAGAAATAAAACGACTTTTTTCATTGTTTTTCAGTACAACTTTCCTGATATAGTCAGATTGCCACTATAATTTGACAATCTTTTTTATATCTATAAACCTTTTCTTTCGGAACTCTCTACTCTTATCCAAAAGAGAGTCCAATGGATATCAATACACTTCAATATGTAGTCGGCGAGGTTAAGGCAGATGCTCCCGCTACGATTAGATTCTTCGGTAGCGTTACCGAGGAGAATACATCGCGTTTCAACGATGAGTTTGACTTCTTGGAGAATGTCATTCGTCCCTCGTGCATACGCGTACTTATTAATTCTGAAGGTGGCAGTGTGCTCTATGGTATGTCTACATACTCGACCATTGCCAACTCAAAGGTTGATACTGAGTGTGTCATCGAGGGCGTGGCTGCATCTATGGCTTCGATTATCTGGGCAGCAGGCAAACGCTCGCTTATGCGTGACTATGCAATCCTGATGATTCATAACCCGATGATGCCTTCGGATGAGGATATGGATGTAGATACCAAGGCGATGGTCAAGGCCTTTACCAAGCAGATTGAGACCATCTACCGCAAACGCTTCGGGCTTAAAGCCGAGCATGTACGAGCGATTATGGATGGCGAGGCTGGTAGAGACGGCACCTACTTCGATGCCCAGGCAGCTGTGAAGGCAGGTATTATCCCTGCCGAGAACATTATCCATACCTCAAAGCAACTCTGCGAGAAGGTACATAGTGAAGTTGCCTCGATGACCGATACCACGGCAATTCAGGAGTTGATGAGCCGAGTTAGTGCCGAGAATAAACTTTTTGAAAATAGTATACCTACTCTTAAGCAAACAGTAAATGATATGGCTAACGAAAACAAAACACAAGGATTCGAGTTCGGGGCGATAGCAGCCTCACTCGGTATGAAGGACAGTGATGTCAAGGATGTAATGGCCCGCATCTCGGAGTTGGCGACCATTGAGTCCAAGTACAAGGAGTCTGAAAAGTCGCTCAGCGATGCCCAGACCATCATTGCAGGTAAGGAGGCAACCATCCAGAACTTGCAGAAGGAGCTCTCGGAGGCAACATCAAAACTCTCGACCTACGAAAAGAAGGAGAAGGAGGAGATGGCAGCCCGCATCGAGACGCTTGTCGAGGATGCAATCAACGCAGGCAAGATTGACCGTGAGGCAAAGGCCGAGTGGGTCAAGATGGCAGAGGCGAACCTCTCGCTTGCAGAGAGCACACTCGCATCTATTCCTGCACGCGAGAAGATCTCCGAGGAGATTGCCAAAGACCCCGAGAATGTTCAGGCTGCTGCCACTGCTGCTAAGTCAGCAGAGGAGATGATGGCCGAGAAGGTTAACGAGGTTGTCGGCGCAGACTTCAAGTTCGGGAAGCTGAAGTAAACAACACCATTCATTAATTGATTTGCCGGAGACAGGGAGTGTCTCGCGCGGAAAGCAGTATCCGCCAGTCGGCTGAGATTCAACAGTAAACAAGTAAACTCAATCGAAACAAATGGCTGATACAGTAAACTTTTTGCAGAACGGTTATAATGGCGAGGTCTTGGAGGACCTCTTGACCTATACCGCACAGGGTAACGACACCTTCCGCGAGGGTCTTATCCACATCAAGAGTGGCATCCAGCACAAATACACGCTGCCTGCCATCAAGTTGGGCGACATTATTCAGGATAATGTGCCTACACCTACCTCCACTCACGGTGCCAAGGGCGAAAACGGAGAGAACGAATACCAGTTCACCGAGCGTCACTTGGAGCCTTCGGACTTTATGGTCTATCTGGAGTTCAATCCTCGTGACTACGAGAAGTATTGGAAGTTCGCACAGCCCGAGGGTAATCTCGTCTTCCGCGAGCTCGATCCTAAGATTCAGGCAACGATGCTCCGTCTGTTGATGGACAAGAAGAACGAGTACATCGGCAACGCAATCTGGACTGCCGCTAAGGGTGGCGAGGCTGCTGCCGGTATCACTGCACCCGCAGGCTGCATCAAGATTGGTGCAAACAAGGAGAAGTATTTCGATGGCGTGATGAAGCGTATCATCGACAATGTGAACGCTACGGATGCTGCAACCATTGCAGGTGGTCAGTGTATCGTGTCGGGTAACACCGAGCTCACCGATGGTGCTGCTGTCGAGGCTGCTCTCTACGCTATGTGGAAGAAGTGTCCTAAGCAGATTCGAAAGAAGAAGTCTTTGGTCTTCGTCATCGGCTGGGATGCATGGGATGCATACGACCAGTATATCTCTGACAAGCAGGTTAAGTACTCGGAGAATACTGAGGTGAACCGCTACCGCTTCAAGGGTAAGAAGATCGTGCCTATCGTGGGTATTCCTGACCACACCATCGTGCTCGGCGAGTTCTCGACAGGTATGGAGTCGAACCTCTGGATGGGCGTAGACTACGCAAATGACACCGAGGTATTGAAGGTAGACCGCTTGCAGGCTAACTCGGAGCTCTTCTTCTTCCAGATGCGAATGAAGATGGATGTGAACATCGTTCGTCCTGCCGAGATTGTCGTTCATACGGCTTACACCAAAACAGCATAACACACCTTTCATCTGATTTTTTATGTCTCACCCGGGGAGCGAGGTATGGCCCCGCTCCCCAAATTTTTCAAAGAGTATGGCTAAGAAAACTAACACAGAGGAGACTCCTAAAACGGATGAGCAGGTAACACAGACCACCGAAGAGGTGCAGACTGTGGCTGCTGAAACTCCCGCTGAGGAGACTCCCCAAACAGAGAATAAACAACCAACCAATGAGGAGAAGAGAGAGACAGACCCTCACATTCTCGCAATCCTGAAAAAGTTCCCTGCCTATGAGTCGCTCTACATCGATACTCACGGAGGAACATATACTCCTAACACGCCTGCAGCCATTCGTGGCAAGGCGGTACTCTACAAGAACCCTTATTTCGACGAACTCAAAAAAGCATAAACTATGGCACTTGGAAATGTATTCATCAAAGATGTCGACGGTAATATCCCGTATGACACAGGTTCCTCTACCGAGAAGGTAACAGGACTGTTGTTCGATGTGTCGCTTCAGCCGACACTCTTCACCGAGGGCTATGGTAAGACCAACGAGACAAAGCTCAAGTTGGGCGATGTATGCTATATCACCTCGTTCAAGTCGGCAGTAAACGACTTCGGTATTATCGAGCGTGTGGAGGCTACCGAGGATGAGGAGGCAAATGTAAACTTCATGCACGGTATCCCTGCCTACCATATCCGCGAGTTCTTCCGTATGTCGGGCAATGTGAACGGTGCAGGTAAACTCTATGTGATGTTTGCCGACTGTTCGGCTAACTGGGATGCGTTGGAGATTATGCAGCGTGCTGCAGGCGGTCTTATCAATCAGATTGGTATCTGGACCGAGCAACCTTTGTGGAAGGCAAATGGCGGCGCCGATAAGTATAGTCTTAACCTTGTCAAGGGTCTTAACGATGTGGCGGTAGGTCTTGCGGAGCAGAACCAGCCTCTGTCGTTGGTGCTCTCGGCAAACCCTTCAAATACGGGTGCCGACACCACCGAGGGTCGTCAGATTGACCTTAATAAGATTCCTTCGTGTATCTGCGAGTCGAGCCGCATCAGCTGTATCTTCGGACAGTCGCACCACGAGAAGATTTCGCTTATGCAGATGCGTAACGCCAACCACACTCCCGTAGGTTTCCTCGGTGCTGTGATGGGTGCTATCGCAAAGGCTAGCGTACACGAGTCTATCGCGTGGGTTAAGCAGTTTAACCTCTTCGCTGACGACTTCCAGGAGATCGAGTTAGGCTTCGGCGATATCAACCTCGACGAGGCAGAAGAGAACTTCCTCAGCCTTAATCGCTACGAGTCGTTGTCACCTTCGTTGCTCGATGAGCTTGACGATAAGGGCTACATCTTCCCGATTAAGTATGCCGGACGCGAGAACGGTATCTACATCTCGAAGGACCAGACCTGCTCAATAGGCGATTACCGCACGATTGCCCGTAACCGTACTATCAACAAGAGCCGTCGTGCCGTGCGTGCAGCATTGCTGCCGTATGTAAACTCGCCTCTGATGGTCAATCCTTCTACGGGCTTCCTCGCTCCATCGAAGATTACAGCGTTCAAGACGCTCATCAGCGATATTCTGGCAAAGATGCAGGCAGCACAGGAGATTTCCGGTTATGCCGTAACCATCGATGCCAATCAGAATGTGCTGGTGAACGACACGCTCAAGATTTCATATGTAATTGTCCCTGTCGGCGTGGCCGTCAAGATCTATGTCGAGGAGGGATTGTCACTAACCGCTAACAGTTAACAGATATGGCAGTAATCAATAATGTAGCATATTCTTGGTCAATGATCACACTCTCTTCGACCGCACTTGGTATCGAGGAGGGTTCTACGACACTCGAAGGCGTATCTGCCATCAAGTGGTCGAAGAAACGAAAGGTAGAGTCCAACTACGGAATGGGCGGTAAGCCCGTCTCCCGAGGTTTCGGAAACATCACATACTCGGCATCCATCACTATGGACTACGCTACGCAGCAGCTCTTGCGTTCGGTCTATGGCTCGTTATTGGAGATTGGTGAGTTCGACCTTATCGTCTCGTTCGCCAACCCTATGGCATCGGACGACTGGACAACGACCACCGTAACTCTCAAGGGTTGTATCTTCACCGAAGACTGCTTGGAGTCGCAGCAGGATGACACGAACATCACCCACGAGTTCGACCTCAATCCGTTCGACATCCAGATTGGCTCTGGTGATACAATTTAGGTCGTATGGATGTAACCTTTGAAGGCAAGTCCTCGACGGGTAAAAATGAATGGCTCACACCGCCACATATCTTGAGGCGGTTGGGGCCATTTGATTTAGACCCGTGTGCTCCCATAAATAGACCATGGGAGACTGCCGAGCACCATTATACAATCGAGGACGATGGTTTGAAACAACCGTGGTTTGGGCGTGTGTTCTGCAATCCGCCGTATGATACCGCACTCATCACGCAGTTCATCAAACGATGTGCAGAGCATAAGAACGCCATTGCACTGACCTTTGCCAGGACTGACACACGACTGTTTCACGAACTGATATTCCCCAATGCCGACTCAATACTCTTTATCAAAGGACGATTGAGTTTTTACCACGCATCGGGAGAGCAAGGTGGCACGGCAGGAGCGCCCTCGTGCCTGATTTCGTTTGATGCCGCAAACACGGAAATACTAAAAACATGCGGAATCGAAGGAAAATTTATCAAGTTGTAAACCTTTACTCCCAGCTAGCCACTACACTTTAAGTGGATACAACTTACTTAGTATAATTCACATAATACGATTTCTTTATGGAAGAGAAAATGCTCACAATGAAACAGGAGTCTGAAATTAAGGAGAAGGCTCAGAAGATTAAGGAGGAGAAGAAACTGCGCAAGATTTACCCTATGGTAGTCTTTGGCGAAGAGGGTGACGAGAAGGAGGTCTATGTGGCCTATATGTCGGAGCCTACCTTCCCGCAGTTCTCGAAGTTTATGGCAGCCTCGAAGAAGGATGAGGTAATGGCTATGCGCACGCTTGCCCGTGACTGCTTCATCGATGGTGATCGCGAACTCGTAGACAACGACTCGATGTTCCTCTTCGGTCTTATGGGTCAGCTCTCGGAGCTTATCACTACTCGTCAGAGTACGCTGGTAAACTTATAGACCGGTGGCGTATCACCGATGAGCAGCGCATTCGCCAGCGAGTGATCTATGTGCGCCACTACTTCCCCGGAGTGAGCCTCGAAACCATCTCTGATGAGGATTTCGCCATGCTCTCCGAGGATGCTCTGTGGCTGCACGAGCAGATGCTCATCAGTCGTATGCCGATACCGGTCTCACTACCCGAAAAGACTCCCTGACAAACCGCTGTAAGCCGTAAGACTTACGGCGGTTATTTTTAATCTCTCACACCTAAAAACCACTACTCTTATAATAAGATAAAACCCGTCTCGGATGGCACAGGAACAGAATTATCAAGTCAATTACTCCATCAATGTCGATGCCTCGCAAGGTACTAAGCAGGTGATGGCCTTCGGTGAGGCCGTCGGCAAACTTGTGCAGGCAAAGGCATCGTTGACCCCTGCGGTTACCAACATCAAGCATATGATGGATGAGATTGACCGTGTGTTCCGCACCATCGATACAAAGAACAGCGAGGCGAAGTTGGAGCGTGTTAAAACGCTGCTGACCGAAATCTCTACTCTTGCCAAAGGTATAAACCTCACCATCGCAGCACCGGCACTCGACACCAAGAGAATCAAGGCAAATGCCAAGAGCCTCTACGAGAAGAAGGCTGCCGAGGCTCGCAAGGCAGAGATTGAGCGTAATGCATCCTCGTCAGTAACGACGATGGCAGATGCCCAGAAGCGTATCACCAAGGCTATGGGCAAGATCAACTCTGCACTCTCTCATATGGAGCGTGGTCGAGAGTTGACCATTAAGACCGATGTCGCTGAACAGAGATTGCGTAGCATACTCTCAATTCTTAATCGAATAAAGAGTTCTTCGACTATCACGCTGAATATCTCTGGCGGACTACCCGCTGGAGTGGCTGGTGCAACGGTATCTGGTGCTTCTTCCGTGATGCCATTTGCATACTCTCCGGGTATGCAGGTCCCTGTGCCTTATGCTCCGACAGCCTTTGCTATGCCCGAGAAAGAGCAGCAGAGACTTATGCAGCGTCTCTACACCTCTCAGCAGTTGCACCGCCAGCGTATGGCTCATGATGATGAGAAGTTCAATGCCGAACAACGCCGTAAGGCACAGGTAGCAGAGAGTGCTGCAGCCGAGAAGCGTCGTCAGGCAGAGGCACGAGCCCGTGAGCAGGAACGCCGCCGAGCACAGCGTGAGGCTGAGCGTCAACGCAGACAAGCTGAGCAGGAGCGACGCAGAGCCGATAAGGCAGCTCGCCAGCAACAGCAGCGAAACGCTATGCAGTCGGTGCGTGCTATGCAGAGGCAGAATACCGCCGCAGGCACGCTCTACCGCAGTAAGCGTCGTGCCGCGATTAACCGTATCCAATACTCCCAGGCTCCTTCGTTGCGTAACCTTCCGTTCGCATCGATGATTAACGCCTATATGGGTTATAGTCTGGTGCGTAATGAGCTTACTAAGGCTATCGAGTACTCAAACATTATGCAGTCAGCACACTCTATCCTGCGTGTGGCAGACACTGACTTGAGTACCTTCGAGACTCGCTTCGACAATATGGCTCGCCATGTGCGAAAGATTGGTATCGACACGAAGTTTACCGCTGTGGAGATTGCAGGTGCAGTGAAGTACCTCTCTATGGCAGGTATGAATATCGATACTATCAACAAGTCGATCCGACCTATTACTAATCTTGCCCTTATCGGTGATAACGATGTCAGCTATATCGCCGACCTTGCCACCAACATTATGGCGGGCTACGATATCAACAACAATAGTATGGATAGCGTGGCGGATATTATCGCCTCGACCATCTCTCGCTCGAATGTCAATATCGTAGAGGTTGCCGAGTCATACAAAATGGCTGCCGGTTATCTGCGTACTGCGGGCGTGGACTTCACGGAGAGTACCGCAGCCATTGGTTTGCTCGGTAACATGGGTCTGAAGGGAACACTTGCCGGTACTTCGCTACGTGCTATGGCAACACGCTTTGCCAAGCCTACAAAGGAGTCGCAGAGAGTGCTCGACCGCTTGGGTGTGAAGTTTACCGAGATGCGCAATATCGAGGGTGTGATGGTCGAGAAACTACGACCATTGGCCGACATCTTCGAGGATCTGAATAAGAAGGGAGCGTCAATGGCCGATATGCAGGCAATCTTCGGTAAGATTGGTGGTAATGCGGCGATGATGCTCGTGAACAACTACGACCAGTTGCGTAACCTTACCGCCCATAACCGAGGCTCACAGGGTATCTCGGCAGAGTTGGCCCTTGTCAAGCAGAACACGACCAAAGGACTCTGGGCACAGGTGACATCACAGCTTACCGAGAGTTTTATGCAGGCGTATGAGGTGCTGGAACCAACTATTCGACAAGTGTTACGCTCGTTCCTTGATAAGTTCAAATCGCCTGAGTTTACCAAGGGGCTTATTTCTATTGGTAATGCTCTGCTGGATATTATGACCGTTATCGGCAATATCGGCGCGTGGGTGGCCCGTAACTTCCATTGGATAGAGCCACTTGTTTTCACGGGCTTTGTCGCAACAAAACTCTTTAAGGTTGCAGGTGCTCTGACCAATGTAGGTGTTGCGCTTGGCTTTATAGGCAAGCAGTCGGCAGCAATGGCAGGAGCAGATGCCATTACAGGCATTCTCGGTCTTGGCCGAGGAAAACTATCCTTCACACAGAAGCGAGCCATCGTAACCCAGATGCGTGCTGCGGGCGTTGCGGGTCGTGGTGCTATGACCAAGGCACTGATGGCAGGCGGTGGCGTATGGGGAACAAAGAGTGCGCTGCAATCACTGTTTGCCACTCAGGTTGCTACGGGTAACGGTATTACAGGTGCTGCGGCATCGCTTAGTGCTATTGGTACGGGAGCAGTAGCCGCCACAGCGGGTATTGCTGCCGTAGTCGGTGCTATGGGCTGGCTTGCCTACAAGACTTGGAAGGTTAAGGAGGCTAAGGATGCCGTCTTGGAGGAGATTGAGTCAAACAAGAAGTACCGCTATCCATCTATCGAGGCTCTCCACTCTTCACTCAGCGAGACCTACAATATGGCACTCAAGACCAAGCGTGCTGTTGATGAGGTCGTGGCAGGCAAATCCATTGAGGAGGCTTCGGGACAGAAGATTGGAGCATTCACGAGTAATTGGTGGACTGCAACATTTGCTGAGGGTGCTGCGATGTCAAGGGCTGCAAGAACAGGTTTCTATACTGACCCCGGTTACTCAACCGATGATGCCCGTCAGGATGATATTCGCAATGCTCTTATCACCCTTGCTAAGCGAGATAGCCAGGCGAAGATTGATGCTGCCTACGCCGAGTTCGGTCAGCTGGGAACGGTCCTCGAGATGGATGCCTTTATCCGCACCATACAGCAGCGATTCGGATACTCGGATACAGATCTCGACAAATCCCTGTTCAGCATTGTCAATGGCAAGGCGGTCTATGTCCCTAACATTGGCGAGAAGAATGAGGCGGTAGCGGCACAGACCTACGACTATGCCCTCTATATGAATCAGAACACCGTTCCTGAGATTATCAGGGCGGCAACGGCTTACCGTGATGCCATCTCAAGTGCTACAAAGGCTCAGGAGCTGATGCGTAGCGGCGGTTTCGACTTCAACCAGTTGGCGGCGTGGGGATTCTCGATGGACGAGAGCGGGCACTGGGTGCAGAAGGTCTTAGGCAAAGATGCTACGGATGATGAGCGTGTAGAGAACCTTGCTAATCGTAAGTTGGCACACACCACGCTGGTGAAATTCTTTGCTGCCTTGCGTCAGACATTCGGTGGCTCGGCAGAGGCAGCAGAGAACATCTTGCGAGTGGCAGGCTTCACCCCCGACATGTACAGCAACGAGCCTGAGTCGAATGATATTCGACCATTTGACAGCAATCCTATCACCAACCAGCATCTATATGATGATGGCCCGGATGATGGAGGTGCTGGTGGTAACTATTCAGGAACAGGCAGGCTATCCTCTGCCGCACCAAAACAGGTGATAGTAAATATCGAAAGCCTTCTCAGCGTCTCTACCATTGACCTTATGAAGAGCAAGGAGGGACAGACCGAGGAGGTACAAAACTTAAAACAACAATTAGCGCAGGCACTCATAGATGTCGTTCACGACTTTGATGCCTCGTGGAATGCATAAACAGTATGGCACGACTACTACAAATAGCAGCATCAACACTCCTTAGTGGAGGTATTCTTGGCGGTGGTAACTGGATGGGATATATCAGCAATGCCACCCGCCAGGCTATCGGCATGGGACTGGCGGAGCTCTCGGAAGGTCAGGTACATTACTTTTCCAAACACCACGACCTACTGAAGCGTGCCGCCATACAGATTGTATCACAGACGGCATATGGACTGTTGCGCTCATATCCTCGCTACCTGCAATACTGGGAGCAGCGTGTGCGTGATAAATATCTCGAAACGCAATCACAGTCGAGCCTTGCAAACAAGACCGGACAATACTACAAGCTTATCAGTGAGCAGCAGGCGGTAGCACAGAAGAAGAACTACACCGATACTATTGTCGGCAGAACGGTGCAGGACTACCTCGAACTCTCAATCTCCAAAGAGGGCAAGTACTATAACAACAAGGAGTGCAAGGTGGAGCCTAACACCAAGTATGGCATTGTAACCTTTGTGGACCTCGGTCCGCAGGTGCAGGTGTCGAGCAAGAACAATATCCTACTTACACAGGTGCAGGGTCGTGATTACACCCGCAAGGAGTTTATCTCGGGTGGCGATATGGAGATTACCATAAACGGTAAGATTACATCGAAGTATCCCGATGTCTATCCCGAGGCGGAGATATCCAAGTTTATCAAGTTGGTGCAGTACAAAGGTGTTGTAGAGTGCGACAACACGGTGCTCCGTCAGTTCAACATCTCTCGACTGATTATTCAGAGCTACTCATTTCCGCATACCGATTGCAGAAATGTTCAGCCCTATACGCTTAACTGCGTGGCGGTAGAGCCTTCGGAGGCGGTAGAACTCAAGATTGCGGAAGCAGAGGTTGTAGATACGGCCATCAAGCATACCAACAAGTGGATTAAGTGGGTGAAATTCGGTGCGGAGGTTATCGACCCCACATCGCTCTTAAAGTTTGCGTGGTTATGATGGATGTTTTGTGCTGTAAGATTACCATTGGCGATGCCAACCCCTCAAATCCTATGGAGATTAAGGATGCCATAGAGATTACCGAGGTGCAGAGCATTGAGATAAACGAGACATACAAGAAGCTTATCGGGACGGCAAAGATAACCCTCCCGAAAGGTTCTGTATGTCGCTCAACCATCATCGGCACGGTAACAACCGAAGGCAAGGATGCCTCGATATTTACCACCGAGATTATGGAGGCTGGCGTTATCATCGAGAAGCAGACAACGCAGCGACTTGTCGATACCACTACCTTCAAGGTCGGCCAGCGTGTGAACATCAAACTTGGCTACAACGGTATCTTGAAGAATATGTTTGATGGATACATTACGGGCTACAACTCGGAGAGCAATCTTGAAATACAGTGCGAGAATATGGCATACAAACTCAAACTCAAGAAGGCTCCGCACTTCGAGACTCCTGCCAGTGGAACAACCGTAAACGATGTCTTGGAGGGCGAGTACAACATCCTCAAAGATACAGGCTTTAAGATTCACTCCGATACAAAGAAGTTTGATATCCACATCGGTAAAATCAAGGTTACGGACAACTTTACTGTGGCCGACATACTCTCCGAGTGGTCGAAATACAAGGTCTATTGCTTCCTGAAATATGATGCCAACAACGAAAGTGCTATGCCCTCGATTGCAGTCGGCAGACCATACTCATCGAGCAAGGCGCAGCCCGTGTTCCCAGAGGATGAATCGACAGGGCCATTCAAAATATACTTTAACGAGCATGTGGCGCAGTCATCGCTCAAAGTCGTAAAGACCGACCCGAAGTTCTTGGCCGTTACAGGCAAGGCTATGGGCACGGACGAAAAGTTCTTTGAGGTAACAATCCGTCTAAATCCTGAATACGACCCGGCAACTCCCGGAAGCAAGCAGTATCAGACGGTAAATGCTACCCAGATATCGAAGAAGTCGCATAAGGTTACGGGCAATACAACGGCATCAGGAGCTGAGACCAAAAATAAGGTGGACCTCTCGACCTATACAGTCGTTCCGTATATGTCGCCACATATCGGCATCTCCTCGGACGAACTTGTCGAGGAGACAACGGAGTATTTCCGTAACTACAACCTTAACGGCATTACTGGAAATCTCACAATCTTTGGAGATTTCGGGCTTCCACCTGCGGTACAGGTTGAGCTAATCGACCACCGCAACCCCTCAAAGAATGGAGTCTATCTCGTCGAAGAGGTAACAACCAACTTTGGAGTTGGTGGGTATCGTCAGCAACTTTCGATACCGTATAAAATCAAGAAGTAGAAAAAGAACCTATTCTTTAATAAAACTATGTCTGCAGATAAGTCACATCAGATAGTCATTCGTGAGGCGATACGCAAGATTGCGTTAGGTCGCAGTATGGAGCGTGTCAATATGGCGCCAGGCGGTATGTCGGGCGTGGGTACTGCCCGTATGATTCACGGCTATGTGGCAAAGGTTCACGATGACCCTGCGGACTCGGAGTTCAAGGAGTATGGCGGCACTGTCGATGTGGGCGAATATCCCGATGAAACGGCTTCGACTGAACCTATAATCCATAAGGGAGTTCTGCTCTCTGCTGCCACGAATAATGAGGGCGGTTTTCTGATTGTGCCGACACTCTTTTCCGATGTTACCATCTTTATGGATGCGGCAACAAAATACGCCTACATCGTAAACTTCTCGCATGTCAATATCATCAATCTTACGGCTCACACCGAGACAACTATTGGTGTTACCGAGACCGAAGAATTGGACCCTGATAGCGACTCTTCGCCAGATTATGATGAGTTGGAGCCGACAGGAAATGAGACATCGACAAAGTACACTGCGACTACCGTTACCACCTTTGTTAAGAACGACAAAGATAAGGAGGCTACGGTTGTAATGGATGCAGAGACAATTACTCAAACCGTCGATAAATCAGAGGTTAAGCAGACGGCAGATAAAGTAGTTCAGAAGGTCAATTCTACCACCATTGCATTGGCAGATAATAAGGTGACACTTGGTGATGAGAACGCCACAGAGCCTCTTGTTTTGGGTAATGAGTTAGCGCAGTTGATGCTCGACTTTATGACCGAGTGCAGTAAGATAATGACGCCAACGCTGATGGGTACGATGACACCTGTGAACTTCCCGAACTTTATCTCACTCTCATCGAAGATTCAGAAATTTCTCTCTAAAACCAGCTTTACGAAGTAATGAGCGTACAACTACATCCCGATATAGAGCAGCTTGATAGGTCGAGCCTTTGTTACTCGATCTATTCGCAGTTGTACCATAACTTCTTCAATGCCCAGCAGAAGAAGGATGCCGAACATCCTTATGGCGTTGAAGAGGGTGATGAGACGAGTGTACGCCTCAAAAACACCGCCTACGGATTTGCCTCTGCCATTGCCGGTGCTGTTACAGGCGAAGGTGGTGAGTCCGGCGGTGGTCTGCTTATAGACTACCTCAAAAAGACAGGCGGAGATATGACAGGTATCTTCCGTGCCAACTATGGTTTTGAGGCGGGTGTCGCCAATACCCGAATCCTTGAAACCTACTCGGAGGATATTACAGATGCTGACGGCGTTGTTTCGGCTATCGAGTACGGTATAAAGATTATGGGCAACCTCAAACTTGGAGGCGATGCCCTCTATCTTGGTGGTAGGAATATACTGCGCTACGACCCATATAAGGCCACTGCAACTATAGATGCATCGAATATCGACCTCCTTACTGGCTCTGTCCACTCCATAGGTGAATGGACCATTGGCGATAAAGAGAGCGGAATCTTCATTTCGCCAACATCGCTGCAGGTGGGCGGCAAAGATGTCTATCATAAGGGCAATGCCAACCTTGCGACTGTTGATTGGGATATGCAGAACGGAACGGTACATAAGGATCTTACCGTTCACGGAATAACGACGCTGGGAGGTGCCCTGTCAGCTAAATATGGTGTACAGTTGGGTGATAAGGGCAATACGCTACTCTCGTTCTCGGGCGAAGATGTGGCACTCAGTGGTTATCTCTCGTTCCTCGATGGCTTCGGCATTCGCATAGCAGGCAAATCGGTACTCTCTCGTGAGGGTGAGAGTATCCGCTTAGGCAGTATCGGAGGGGGGTTGCTTCTGGGTAGTGATGACACTCCCAAGATTCGTCTATTCTCAGGCATCTCGGATATCGATGGCGATTGTCTGATGCTCTCGCCATACGGCAAGGCTTGTTTCCCAGGTTCACTCACCGTTAGGCATAACTACGGAGCTGACCTTCTCTCATCATATCGTGTGGATAGCAATGATGAGGGAATCATCATCCACAAGAACCTCCGCTTTGGTTCTGCTGATGGCATACTTATCAGAGGTGATAAGGAGCATATCTCTCTATCATCTGATGTGGTTTATGAGAAAGATGGCGTGCAGACTATCGTTCCTCACAAGACATCATTCAGTCATCGTGCTTCCATCAGCAAATATGCTCCGCAGAACAGATACAGCGAAACATTCTTTGTCAGCACCGATGCCGATTTTGTGGTGGCAAATGTTCCTATCGAGGCTATTGGGCATATAGGAATTGATAGTTCTTTCACCCGTTTGACCGATGGAGTCCTATACTTAACAGAGACTCTTCGCTTGCAGGCTGTGAGCGATGGTATCAAACACTATGGCAACAGTTACTTTGGCGGGACACTTTCCTCGGAGTTCTTCTCGGCAGGCTTTGCCGGCAGTGGCTGGGCGATACAGGCAAACCGTACCACAGGCAATGTAACAGCCACCTTTGACGAGGTTGTGGCCCGCAAGAAGTTTAGAGCCTACGAGTTTGAGGTAAAGAAACTCTCGGCAACCAATGGCTCACTCTGGATTAGCGACAGTTGCTCGGGCGACAGCGTGGAGAAAATAGCATAACAATGGCGGTATATAACTACTCTAAATATAAGATTCGCATAGACTCCGACTCGCAGAAGACGCAAGGTCTGCAGGTCGGAGATGTTGTGCGTCGTCAGTATGCCGAGCCAAACCAAAGCATCTACTCGCTGATGGTTGTTGTGGAGACGGGTGTTGATGCCATTGATGGCAAGGAGTCGCCATACTTTATCGGTGCTCTGCTCGATGGCGATGAGCCTAAGAGTGGCGAGCTGCTCGACTTTGTTCGCATCACAAGCCTTACGAACAATGACCGCAGCGGAGCTATGTACCTCACCGCCTCGGATAGTGATGCTCCCTATATGGATATCATTGACGGTATGGCAACTGAACGCTCCCTATGCTATCCTACAATGGCAGGAGGCACTATCGATGTTCCAGATAAGGCTAAATATGCCGTCTATGGAGAAGCCGCCACAGAGTACCGCAGTGAGGACAACGAGGCAAACCGCATAGTCCGCATTACGGGCAACGGTTCCTACGGTATAAAGCAGACTTTGGAGGAGTCTGTATCTCACCCGGAGAGGTTGTTGGTATCGTTTAAGGCTCGTGCCTCACAAAATGCAGAGGCTTCAATCTCCTTTGGCTATACCAATGGTGAGAAGATTGATGCCGAAGACACCTTCTCGCTATCTACCGAATGGGAGTACAAACTGTGGGTGTTCACAGTTGAGTATCCCAAGCAATATAGTCGCAGCCTTACGCTCGACCTTACCAATGCCGGGGAATGGTGCGAGATAGCAAATCTGAATATCATCAGGCTCTCATCCGTCGCAGTCTTTACCAATGCAACAAAGGCGCGTGTAGGTAAGGTATCGGGCGTTATTGACCCAGTATTTGGGGTATTGGAAGGTTATGGAGCATACTTTCAGAACCTCTATGCCACACGCAATGTCAATATCGCAGGAACACTTACCGCAGGTGATGAGAATGGCTTCGGAGCAACTTTCTATGTGGGTAAGATTCATAAGAATGTACTTCTGGATAGCCTCTCTTGTGGCTTTACAGGGGCTAATGAGGTTACAGCATCTTCACCGGTTGGCATTGGCAAGTGTGTACGCCTAACAGCCGATAGTTACATTCACGCCCAAAGCGCAGATTGGAGGAATGAGCGTATAGGCAGTTATTATTGCTTCTCGGTG
>OCIU01000556.1_pt1 | contig 33823 bp, 28 predicted proteins | sample 1538471 | NCBI WGS metagenome assembly OCIU01 (sample SAMN04571693, study PRJEB22368) | human gut metagenome | biome: human gut; material: stool | host: Homo sapiens | place: Luxembourg | collected 2012-06-01 | reverse complement strand
CATCCTCTGTTCCATTATAGAAAACAACATATCTTGGAAATGGTAATTTCACAAGGCGCTCATTATATATAAGCAGATTATTCTGATCTATATATCCCTTATACAACTCAGCAAAATATATAAGCCCTCTTACAGGCATATTGGGATTCACACTGCTCTGATGCTCATAAAGATTCAATTCACTATTAATAATAAATGAAATATCATTCTTATACCCTATGTATATCGCATCTTCTATCGTGTTAATTGTAATCAGGCTCTCATCCATATGCTCTGTGTTATTCAATGCATTGTACAAACTAAGCAAATCCTTTTTATTATTAAAAACCTTTCTAAAAAGCGTATCCTTATATTTTCTATTTAACTTTAATTCCATATATTCTGCTCCTGTATTTTTATATTTACGTATATCAGCTTCACATATATTCAGCTATGTATATCAGCTATCAACACTTCATCTATTAATAATATTATATATCTATAAAAACACACTTTTTGTATATTTGCAATATCATTTTTATACTTTCGTTGTAATCGACCCAATATATGTTGTAATCAACTTATTTTTTGTTCATTAAACAAATCATATAAAAATAGAAAATATAAGATAATAAAAACGGTTACTATATTATCGCTATGTAATATAGTAACCGTTATTTTAAGTTATTCAATTGTGTTTTCCTCCAAATCATTATTCTTTTAATTAACTATTCTACAATGAATTTAATTATTCATAATGCTTGGTATGTGTCATATTTCCATTGGACTATACCTTCCTTTCTCACTCAATTCCTTACATCTATATTAACATTCTTAATGAATGGTTTCGATATATAATCTATCTATTAATATATTATCTTATGAACTTGTCTCTTTTAATATAGTTAATATATATCTTTTATATCGATTATTAATATGTTTAAGGTCTTGCTTGTTTGTAATTGTATATTAACACTCACTTGTTAATTTGTCAACTCTTTTTTAGATTATTTTTTATTATTTTTCAACTTGTTGTTCAGTTGTTTTATAGTAATGTTAATTGTTTGAATTGTGTCAAGATTATAGCATATTGTATACACCATTCTGATAATTGTACAATATTAAACCCTCATATATTGAACTCCCTATACAGCCTTTCTCTTTCACTTTCATCTGTCACCTTCGCTATATCTTCCACTCTGCCTCTTTTCTTTAGTTCCACTACTAACCTTGCTAATTTCTCCTCTCCTCTTGCTTCCCCTATCGCTTCTCCTTCCTCATAGCTCTGCTTTTTCACGCCATCTATATATGCCTTTTCATCAAATTCTGTTAGCAACATATCTGTCACCTCCGCCATATTTTTACTAAGGATATCCTTTAGTACATTATCGCGTATTGTATGCACACATCCAGATGTGTACAATATTAAACTCTCATATATTGAATTCCCTATACAGTCTTTCTCTTTCACCTTCATCCGTCACCTTTGCTATATCTTCCACTCTGCCTCTTTTCTTTAGCTCCACTACTAACCTTGCTAGTTTATCCTCTCCTATCGCTTCTCCTTCCTCATAACTCTGCTTTTTCACGCCCTCTATATACGCCTTTTCATCAAACTCTGTCAGTAACATATCGGTCACCTCCGCCATATTTTTACTAAGGATATCCTTTAGTACATTATCGCGTATTGTATGCACACATCCAGATGTGTACAATATTAAACTCTCATATATTGAATTCCCTATACAGTCTTTCTCTTTCACCTTCATCCGTCACCTTCGCTATATCTTCCACTCTGCCTCTTTTCTTTAGTTCCACTACTAGCCTTGCTAATTTCTCCTCTCCTTTTATCTTTCCTCTTGCTTCTCCTCTTGCTTCTCCTCTTGCCTCTCCTCTTGCTTCCCCTATCGCTTCTCCTTCCTCATAGCTCTGCTTTTTCACGCCATCTATATATGCCTTTTCATCAAATTCTGTTAGCAACATATCTGTCACCTCCGCCATATTTTTACTAAGGATATCCTTTAGTACATTATCGCGTATTGCCTCATCAATTGCAAGTGCTACGGCCTCTGCAAATATTTCTTTCTTATTAACTGATTTCATTTCTTTCTTATATTCCTCTGTCAACATATCGCTTTTCACTCTTACAAGTGCAATAAATCTTGAATACTCCATCAGCTTCTGGCACTTTTCCAGCAGTTCCTGATTACACCCATAGTTGATATTAAGTAGTTGTACAGTTACTTCTACGCTAGGTTTATTAGCTTCTGCTTCTACTATATCCGTTCTCTGTACTTCCACCTCAAGCACCTTTTCAAATGAATCAGACAATCTTAATTCCTGTTCCTCTGGTTCATCCTCTGTTCCATTATAGAAAACAACATATCTTGGAAATGGTAATTTCACAAGCCGCTCGTTATATATAAGCAGATTATTCTGATCTATGTAGCCCTTATACAACTCAGCAAAATAAATAAGGCCCCTTACAGGCATATTGGGATTCACGCTGCTCTGATGCTCATAAAGATTCAATTCGCTGTTAATAATAAATGAAATATCATTCTTATACCCTATGTATATCGCATCCTCTATCGTGTTAATTGTAATCAGGCTCTCATCTGTATGCTCTGTATTGTTCAACGCATTGTATAAACTTAACAAATCCCTCTTATTATTGAAAACCTTTCTAAACAATGTATCCTTGAACTTTCTGTTTAACTTCAAATTCATATCCCTCTCCGTACTTTTAATTTCATTACTAATTTTATTACTAATTTAATTATGTTTTTATTGTCATACTAGTAATAATAGTATTGGTATTATATAAACATATTTGCTGTATATTTACAATATGTTTTTTATACACTTGTTGTATGTTGCAGGATAAATGTTGTAATTGGTAATATTTTTGTTTCAACAAATCATTAACAGACATCATTAACAGGCTGCTTTTAATATATTCAAATTTAATAATTCAGGCTTAAGAATCAATAATGAACTTATGACACCTAAATCAACGGCTGAAATAATCAGACGCTCCAAAGGATTATAAGCATTACGCAAAACATTACGCTTTCGCGAAAAATATAAAAAATCCGCAAACGCAGTAATTGTCTGCATTTGCGGCGATTTACAACCTAAAAAGTGTCAAATAATGTACAATGTTTTAAACTCTCATATATTAAATTCCTTATACAGCCTTTCTCTTTCACTTTCATCCGTCACCTTTGCTATATCTTCCACTCTTCCTCTTTTCTTTAGCTCCACTACTAACCTTGCTAGTTTCTCCTCTCCTTTTATCTTTCCTCTTGCTTCTCCTATCGCCTCTCCTCTTGCCTTTCCTCTCGCTTCTCCTATTGCCTCTCCTTTTGCCTTCCCTCTTGCTTCTCCTATCGCCTCTCCTTCCTCATAACTCTGCTTTTTCACGCCCTCTATATATGCCTTTTCATCAAACTCTGTCAGTAACATATCGGTCACCTCCGCCATATTTTTACTAAGGATATCCTTTAGTACATTATCGCGTATTGCCTCATCAATTGCAAGTGCTACGGCCTCTGCAAATATTTCTTTCTTATTAACTGATTTCATTTCTTTCTTATATTCCTCTGTCAACATATCGCTTTTCACTCTTACAAGTGCAATAAATCTTGAATACTCCATCAGCTTCTGGCACTTTTCCAGCAGTTCCTGATTACACCCATAGTTGATATTAAGTAGTTGTACAGTTACTTCTACGCTAGGTTTATTAGCTTCTGCTTCTACTATATCCGTTCTCTGTGCTTCCCCCTCAGGCACCTGTACAAATGAATCTGACAATCTTAATTCCTGTTCCTCTGGTTCATCCTCCGTTCCATTATAAAAAACAACATATCTTGGAAATGGTAGCTTAACAAGCCGCTCATTATATATAAGCAGATTATTCTGCTCTATGTAGCCCTTATACAGCTCAGCAAAATAAATCAGCCCTCTTACAGGCATATTGGGATTCACGCTGCTCTGATGCTCATAAAGATTCAATTCGCTGTTAATAATAAATGAAATATCATTCTTATACCCTATGTATATCGCATCCTCTATCGTGTTAATTGTAATCAGGCTCTCATCCGTATGTTCTGTATTGTTCAACGCGTTGTATAAACTTAACAAATCCCTCTTATTATTGAAAACCTTCCTGAACAATGTATCCTTGAACTTTCTGTTTAACTTCAAATTCATATCCCCTCCGTACTTTTAATTTCATTACTAATTTTATTACTAATTTAATTACGTTTTTTATTGTCATACTAGTAATAATAGTATTGGTATTATATAAACATATTTTCTGTATATTTACAATATATTTTTTATACGCTTGTTGTATGTTGCAGGATAAATGTTGTAATTGGTAATATTTTTGTTTCAACAAATCATTAACGGACATCATTAACAGTCTGCTTTTAATATATTCAGAATTATAAATACCTCCTCTCTTTTCAATAAAATATTTAGCAAAATAATTACAATTAAATAAAAATAAATCCCCCATTCATACTCACATGGGTTGTATGAATGGGGGATTATAACGATTACATACTAAATATATTTAATGTGTATCGACAAACCTTTATAAATAAGCTGTTCTTATGTATTAGCTACGTACTGCCTAAATTACTGAAGGAGTGTAAGAACACCCTGGTTAGCCTGATTAGCCTGTGCAAGCATAGACTGTCCAGCCTGAGCTAAGATGCTGTTCTTGCTGTAGTTAACCATTTCTTCAGCCATATCTGTATCACGGATACGTGACTCTGCTGTCTGGAGGTTCTCAGAAGCTGTATCAAGGTTGTTGATTGTGTGCTCAAGTCTGTTCTGGACAGCACCCATCTGACCTCTTGCCTTAGATACCTTCTTGATAGCTGCATCGATAGTTGTAGTAGCTGTCTTAGCCTTATCCTGTGTGCTTAAGTCAACACTACCGCTACCTACGCCAAGTGCGTCAGCGCTCATATCATCAAGAGTGAAGCTCATTGTCTGGCCTTCATTAGCACCAATCTGAAGTTCAATACCCTTACCAGTAGCTGTAGCTGATGGCTTTAAATTAACAACTTTACCATTTGCTTCTGCATTAATACCTGTCTTAGCACTAATTAACTTAGCCATTGCCCCAGCAGCAGTATCATCTACGTCTGTTGCTTCAACAAAATTAACATCCTTATAGTCATCACCTAACTTAGAAGGATCTGTAACATATGCGAACTTCTCACCATTAACTGTGAATATCTTATCCTCAATGTTGCCTGTTCCATCATACACGCCAATCTTCTCTGTTATTGTATTATATCCATCTACGCCTTCTGTCTTAGTTGTAGCCTTAACATCACCATTATCCTGTGATACAAGTATAGCATTGGCTGTTGAACCTTTTTCCTTTGCTGTGAATACAATTTCTCCTTTATCTTTTGATGTTATATCATATGAATCTGCTAATGAAGTCTTTTTCAATGCTTCTGCAAATGCAGCTGCTGTTTCTTTAACTCCATTAGCAGTTGTAGTATCACCTGTAACCTTAACAGTTGTTGTAGATGAATTACCATTCTTATCTAAAACTGTAACAGAATATGAAGATTCTTTACCATCACCTAATGGAGCTGCAAAAGCTGCTGTTGTGTTAACCTGATTTGTTGATTCCACTTTACCCATAGCCTTTGCTGCATCTGCTGCCTTACTTACAGAAGCCTGTACCTTGCTTCCTGACTGTGAGCCATCAAGTAACTTCATTGTGTTGAACTCTGTTGTATCAGAGATTCTTGTAAGCTCGCTCTGAAGCTGCTCGATTTCGTTCTGTACTGCTTCTCTATCGTCATCTGTCTCTGTTCCGTTAGCTGCCTGTACTGAAAGCTCTCTCATTCTCTGAAGGATTGAGTGTGATTCATTTAAAGCACCTTCTGCTGTCTGGATAAGTGAGATACCATCCTGAGCGTTAGTTGAAGCCTGATTAAGACCTCTGATCTGTCCTCTCATCTTCTCTGAGATAGAAAGACCTGCTGCATCATCTGCTGCACGGTTGATTCTGTAACCTGAAGATAACTTCTCTGTTGACTTTGACTGTGCTGATGAAACTCCGCTAAGCATTCTGTTAGCGTTCATAGCTGACATATTGTGTTGTACTACCATAGTATGTACCTCCGTGTAAATATAATAATTTTTTCTGGGGAATCCGTTCCCTCAAATGCTTCATATGCATTTGCTTACCATTTTCTTGAATATAAGCAATTCGCATAAAGCAAATCCTTTATAATAAGCAGAACTTCCATGCTAATTCTGCGTATTATCTTTGTTTGTCATCTTGTCTTCTTTAATCAGACGGCGTATCTTGGTAAGTGTGTCTGGTGAAAGCTTGGATTCTGCATAATAAGGAGAAATGAAGCGTGATGCTTCTTTGCCTTCCTTCTCTTTGTTTCTTGCAAGCACCTTGCTTCTTACAATATTCAGTTCCCTAGGGGCATCTATCAGAAGGTGGATATTTCCCTCTGAGCCTCCCGAATAAACAACCCTTATATCCTCACCTATGTTGATAAATTCACCAGGCTTAATCGTAAGCTTTAACATATAACCTCCTTGTTAACCTGTTATCTGCAACAATTTATCTTAAAATGTTGCATCCTTTTGAATTAAATGGAGGATTTGATATGGGAACAGCACAACCAATACGTAACGATGAAGAATTAGAAGCATTTAGAAACTACTATCTGGAGCAGAAAACGAACTACCGCAACTATGCCTTAATATGTCTTGGCGTTAATTCAGCATTAAGAATAAGTGATATACTGAAGCTGAAATGGAACGATGTTTATGATTCCAGAAAAAAATGTTTCAAAAAACATATAATAGTGACAGAGAAAAAGACTGGAAAAGAAAACCGAATAGCTATTAACGCAAGTACAAGAACCGGATTGCAGACATATCTTAACAGTCTGCACTATTTTGACGTAAATGAATATATATTTATGGGGCAGAAAGAACACACCCATCTATGCCGTTCACAGGCATTCCGGATAATAAAGCAGGCAGCCTCTTCCCTTAATATGGAGAATGGAATAAGCTGCCACTCTATGAGAAAAACATTCGGATATTATGCATGGAAGTATGGAACACCACCAGCAGTTCTTATGGATATATATAATCATTCATCATACGAAATAACTAAAAGATATCTTGGGATAAAGCAGGATGATAAAGATTCGGTATTCTTAAGTGTGAATTTATAAGGTAAATTTATAACTTGAAAAAGTCGTGAAAGAATATAAAAATAATAAGAAAATAAAAATATAAGATAATAAAAAACAAGATAATAAAAAATAAGATAATAAAAAATAAGATAATAAAAAATAAGATAATAAAAATAAAACAATAACATTTTAACCCAAACTATTTTTATAATTTTATTAGTAATCGCAGTTAAGTATTATTATTATATGACGATATAGAATATGTAATTGAGTAGAACAAACATTCAAAGGATGCAACATTTTAAGATAAATTGTTGCATCCTTTTTTATTAATTATATGAATTCCAAAAGATTTTATTCAATATGTTTATCCATTACATCTACTGATATAACGCATGATACAGCTTTAAGAACTTTTCATCTCTTTTTGCTATTGTTTCTTCATCCTTACCATCAGAATAATCATAGAAACCTTTCTTGCTCTTAACACCATATTCTTTCGCATCGTAATGTTCCTTAAGAAGTTCTGGTCCTTTAGAAACATATGTCACCATGCACACATCAAAGGCGGACCGACACCTTAGACATTAGTATCGCTCCGCCTTTAACAGCATTATATTATAACACTATACATCATTATATTTCTAGAAATCTACTTCTGTATCATAGTAGCAGCACTTAAGAAGCTTCTCCATCTCTTCCTGGCTTGGCTGACGTGGGTTAGAGCCTGTACATGCATCCTTGATAGCATTAGCTGCAACATCTGGAAGCTTAGCAAGGAATTCATCTTCTGGAACAATTCCCTGTTCTGCTGGAAGTCCTCCCTCACCATAGTTCTTAATACACTGTGGTATGTTAAGCTCGTCATTCATCTTACGAAGCATAGCGATTAAGTTATCAATCTTAGCTTCAGTTGTATCTCCACCTAAGCCTAAGAAATCAGCTATGTATGCATAACGCTTAGCTGCTGTCTCGTCCTTAGAGTTAAACTTGATAACCTTAGGAAGATACATGGCATTAGCTGCACCATGGATAATATGTCCACCTTCAAATGCTGCACCTGTCTTATGTGCCATAGAGTGTACAATACCAAGTAATGCATTAGAGAATGCCATACCTGCAAGACACTGTGCGTTGTGCATTGCATCTCTCTTCTCCATATCTTCGTTATATGAACCAACAAGATCATCCTTAATCATCTTCATAGCATGAAGAGCAAGTGCATCTGTGTAGTCACAGTTAGCAGTAGATACATAAGCTTCAATAGCATGTGTCATAGCATCCATACCTGTATGTGCTACGAGCTTCTTAGGCATAGTCTCTGCAAGCTCTGGGTCAACAATAGCAACATCAGGAGTAATCTCAAAGTCTGCTAAAGGATACTTAATACCTTTCTCATAATCTGTAATAACTGAGAATGCTGTAACCTCTGTAGCTGTACCTGATGTAGATGAAACAGCACAGAAATGAGCTTTAGTACGAAGCTTTGGTAAACCGAATACCTTGCACATATCTTCAAATGTTGTTTCTGGATATTCGTACTTAATCCACATAGCCTTTGCTGCATCTATAGGAGAACCACCGCCGATAGCTACTATCCAGTCTGGCTGGTATTCTTCCATAACCTTAGCACCCTTCATAACTGTATCAACTGAAGGATCTGATTCGATACCCTCGAATAGCTTAACTTCCATTCCTGCTTCCTTAAGATAATCCTCAGCTCTCTGAAGGAATCCGAAACGCTTCATAGAACCACCACCAACACAGATGATAGCCTTCTTTCCTTTAAGAGTTTTAAGTGCTTCAAGAGCTCCCTTACCATGATATAAATCTCTTGGTAATGTAAAACGTACCATAATCCTGTACCTCCTAATACATATAGAATAGAATAATTAAATGAATCGTATTGATTGTTAATTCCATAACAATCTTTATACTGATAGTATATACCACTCTTTTAATTTATTCAAGTACATATATGATATTTTTTTGTATTTTATATGTATTTTCTTTTCTTTTCAAAAACGAAGCTTATTTTTAACATTTATCTCTTGTTTTATATGTATTTTCACATTATATCTCCATTATCCAATATATATCTTACTTTTATATATAGATACCAGGGTCAAAAGGTCTAAACCCACACGAGCTTGCTCATATATGCGTGAAAGACCTCAGGACCCGCCCCGATATGAGCATAAAAGTGGGATGATAATCCCACGATATGCAAATAAACATTTTTTGTTTAATTATCGGTTATATTCCGCTATAATATGATTAACAGACATATTATACCTGTTAACCTTCATAGCTTATTCTATCATCGAATAGATTAATCTGCTTTAGGCAATATTTTTCTTATATTGTTATACATAATATAATTCAGATAATATATATGCACAGGGAGAATTAGATCGAAAAATAAGATTTTTCACACGCAAGATTTGTGCTTCGCACAAACTTGAGATGCGCAAAGAAGCAGCGCAAGAACGGGGGATTATTATGAAAAGAATATATATAGACACATTTGAAATAGTCAGACACACCAGCTATTTTAAGCACATAAAATACCTTATTACAGCAGCAACACTCACAACTGTTCTTCTTACAACAGGATGTGACAGTTCTCATTCCATGATTACAGCTATCAAACAGACTGATGCAGATTCTGCAGTCACAGATAACGCCACTTCTACTAATGATGATTCCTTCAATTCCAGCTATAATAATATGGCAGAAACAGACATTTATGATAATTGGATTACAGGAAACAATACTTTACAGGATAATAGCACTTATTCCGATGATAATGCCTACTCTGACAACGGCTCTTATTCCGATGATAATGCCTACTCTGACAACGGCTCTTATTCTGATGATGATTCCTACTCTGACAACAGCTCTTATTCCGATGACAGCACCTACTTCAATGATGATACTTACTCCGATAACAGCATTTACTCCGATAGTGACAGACAGCCTGAATATTCTGACCCAAACGCATGGATTAATGAACTTTCAGCTTCTTCCTCCAATAACCAGCTCATAATCGTAGCTGCCAATGGCTCACATGCCATTGTATCCATGTATAGTAAAAACGATGACAACACCTGGGAAACTATTGTTGATACATCTGGTTATGTCGGTGTTGACGGAGTAGGCAATGCGAGTGAATACACCCGTGTCACACCTTCTGGAATATACAGCCTTAGTATTGCTTTCGGCGTGAATAGCAACCCAGGAACAGCACTTCCATATACACAGGCTGACTCATCTTACTATTGGGTGGACGACCCTGCCTCCGACCTGTATAACAGATTCGTTACAACGAAAACAACCACACCTGACTGGTCAAGTGCTGAACATATTATCGATTATCCGGATTCCTATGCATATGCGATTGCTATTGATTATAACACCAGCTGTATTAAAGGTGCCGGAAGTGCAATATTTCTGCACTGCTCTAATGGCGCCCCTACATATGGCTGTGTTTCCATTCCTCAGTCATCAATGATAGCTATACTTAACAATATCCGCCCAGGCTGTTCTATAATCATCGATAATTCATATAATATATTTAATTATTAAGCAAAGACATACTCCAGAGGTTAATTATATTTTAATTGCATTATATATAATGATACCAGGGTCAAAAGGTCTAAACCCACATGAGCTTGCTCATAGGTGGGTGAAAGCCCTTGGGACTCGCCCCGATATGAACATAAAAGTGGGATGATAATCCCACGATATGCGAATATTGGGGAGAATTGTGGGAGTGCGTAGCACGGAACAATTCGTAGGTATCAAAGTCGGGGGCTTTTGACCCCGACATCATATAATAACACATCCGGTTATTAAGCAAAATCCCGGGTTAACAGATTGTAGCTGCATAATACACCATTGTATAATGCATACTATAACCTGCTTACCCGGGATTTTTATATATTATTGATAATATCTATTATATTATCTATTTATTATACATCACACTCTTAAATGCTTTTATATCACACTCTTGACTGCTTTTACATCACGCTCTTAACTGTCTTAACAACATTATCAACTGTGAAGCCAAAGTGCTCGAATAATGTAGCTGCTGGACCAGAAGCACCAAAGCCCTCCATAGCAATAACCCTGCCATCAAGTCCTACATACTTATACCAGCCAAAGTCTGAAAGTGCCTCAACTGCAACTCTCTTTCTTACAGCATTAGGAAGCACGCTTTCCTTATATTCTGCTGACTGCTTATCGAACAGCTCCATGCTTGGCATACTTACAACTCTTACATCTATGCCATCCTTCTTAAGTTCTTCCTTAGCATTTACTGCAAGGCTTACTTCTGAACCGCTTGCAATTATAATAGCATCTGGAACTTCCTTCTGTGAGTCAGCTATAACATAGCCACCCTTAAGTGCATCCTTAGATGAACCCTCCATCTGTGGGAGATTCTGTCTTGTAAGTACAAGTCCTGTTGGTCCACACTCGTTCTCAACCGCATACATCCATGCTGCTGCTGTTTCTGTTCTGTCGCAAGGTCTGAATACTGTGAAGCCTGGAAGTGAACGGAATGCTGCAAGCTGTTCAATAGGTTCATGTGTTGGTCCATCCTCACCTACACCTATGCTGTCATGAGTGAATACATATGTTAATGGAAGCTTCATAAGTGCTGTAAGTCTCGCCATTGGCTTAACATAATCACTAAACACAAAGAAGGTTGCAACAAACGCCTTAAGTCCACCGTGAAGCATAAGTCCGTTTCCTATTGCTGCCATAGCCTGCTCTCTTACACCAAAGTGAAGATTGCTTCCTGAATAATTATCCTTAGAAAAATCTCCTGCATCCTTCATATTAGTCTTGTTAGATGGTGCAAGATCTGCTGAACCACCTATAAGATTAGGCATAGCCTTCTTTATCATATTAAGGATAGCTCCACTTGTATTTCTTGTGGCTTCAGCTTTATCTCCCTTTGCCCAATATTCATCAGAATTGAATAAATCGGACATGTCATAGCCATCAAAGTAGTTATCCCACAGCTCCTTCATTTCAGGATATTTCTCTACATAAGCTGCAAACAGCTCATTCCACTTATCCTCTGCCTTTGCCATATTAGCTGAAAGCTCTTTATAATGATCATATACTTCCTGTGGAACCTCGAAGTCACCCTTACATGGCCATCCGATATTTTCCTTAAGTGCTGCAACATTATCAACACCAAGCGGCTCACCATGTGCGCTAGCCTTACCCTGCTTAGCAGGACAGCCGTATCCGATAAGAGTATTAACTTTAATAAGTGATGGTCTTGTCTTATCAGCCTTAGCTTCTTCTATAGCCTTTCCTATTGCACAAAGATCGTTGCCATCCTCTACTTCTATTGTCTGGAAACCAAATGCCTTGAATCTTGTCACAACATCCTCTGTGAATGCTATATCTGTGCTTCCTTCAATAGATATATTGTTAGAATCGTAAAATACAATCAGCTTTGAAAGTCCTAATGTTCCTGCGAGTGAGAAGCATTCAGATGAAATACCTTCCATCATGCAGCCATCTCCTCCTAAAACATATGTATAGTGGTCAACTACAGGATATCCTTCCTTGTTGAATACCGATGCAAGATGTGCTTCTGCCATAGCCATACCTACTGCCATAGCCATACCCTGTCCAAGTGGACCTGTTGTAGCCTCAACACCTACTGTATGTCCATACTCTGGATGTCCTGGTGTTAAAGAACCAAACTGTCTGAAGTTCTTAACCTCATCAAGTGAGAGATTACCTATTCCAAAAAGATGGAATAATGAGTAAAGTAACATAGAACCATGTCCACCGGAAAGAACGAATCTGTCCCTGTTGATCCATTCAGGATTCTGTGGATTATAGTTCATATGCTTTGAGAATAACTCATAAGCTATAGGTGCTGTTCCAAGTGGCAGACCAGGATGTCCTGAATTAGCCTTCTGGATAGCATCAGCGGATAACACCCTGATCGCGTTTACTGACATTTCTTCAATATTCATATTAATCCTCCATTTCTATGATGTATTTCCACATCTTATGTTTACTCTTTTTTTCAATCCTTAAAGTCTGCCTCTGTAAGGAATATCACATCACCAGTATCACTGCGCTTCTTCTTAAGACCACCAAAGAACTTTCTTGATGCTCTCCTTTCAGAGTTTGCGATTGCTTTATTAACAACTTCTTTAATATCATCAAGCTTGATATTATCATTTATGTTATGAAGCTTATCTATCTTAAGATAAAGCTCAAGAAGTGCATCATCACCTACTTCATACTGTCTCTTTCTTGCAAATCTTTTAGCCATTTCCACAAGCTCATTAACATTATACTGCTTAAGAGTTATCTTATGGTTAAATGTTTTAGTAAGCTCTGGGTTAAAGTTAAGAAGCACATTCATTTCTGCATCTGAATCTTCAAATATAACTATCATTCTGTCTGTCTCTTCATTCAGACATGAAACTATCTCATTTATCCTCTTAGGCTGGATAGTTCCTGCTCCTTCTACGATAAGTGCTGTTCCCTTAAGCTTACCCATCGCCTTTACTATACCTCTCTGGTTGATACTTTCGCCAGATGTTTTGGCTATCTTCTTAGGCTTGTCAGGGTATACATAATTAATCGCCCTTACTATTGTTCTTGCAAGATCTGTCTTGTCAGAGCTTGAGTTACCAGATATAAGAATATTACCGCATGCTGATGTTTTCATATTCATCTCTTTATCAAGTGACTCAAACAGCTCGACGAGCTGTGCCTCAAGTCCCGGCATTTCTCTGTACTTTCTGAATATCTTTGCTAATTCTCCAGAAAGCTTCTTCTCTGACTGTTCTTCATCCATATCATCCATCTGCTTACCTTCCTTGCTATCGCTATCAGAATAAACAGATGCTGTTTCTGAATATGATGCTGCTGTTTCATTTACCTGCACTGCTATGCTATCAGCTGCATATGAAGCTTCATCTACCTTATCCTGTTTCTGTCCGTATTCCTTAAGCATTTCGTCAGTTACAGGACTTAACTTTGCTGTATCAAGTGAAAGCTCTTCATTTAAATCATCTTTGTTATCTTTCTCCACCAGATTGTCAAAGTTCACTACCTTAGAGTTATTCTGTGGTGTCTGTGCAGCCATATCAGATGTATTGATAACCTCTTTAGCAGCCTCTTCCTCTGCATTCTTAAGTTCTTTTACTGTATTCTGTTCAAGGATAAATGCTGCTTTGCCTGTTCTCATGGCAAGGTCACGTCTGGCTGAATCAAGTGCAACCTCTGCCTCTGCAAGTCTTTTCGCCTCTGCTTCATCGAATTCTGTGCCTTTGTTTAAAGCCTCTTCCTTCTTCCTTGCGATTATACGTTCATAAGCCTTGCTCTTCTCATCCTTTTCATCAAGCATACGTTCAAGTTCTGCCTTAGAGAACTCCCTCGTATCCTGCTTTCCATACTTTTCTTCCCTTACAGATTCTATCCAGTCTGTGATACTTAGCTGGCCTTCTATCTGCTCATCCTCTGTCTGGTCATCATTATATGGCTGCTCACTGTCTGTATCTGCTGATGCAGTCTTTGCTAAGGTCTTATCAACATTCTCGTTATTTCTACTATCCTTTCTTTCAAAAGGTGGTCTGAATGTTTCTTCCTGCTCATCTTCAAAAAGATTCTTTACATTCTTTGCAAGCTCTTCCTGAATATTATGTGTATCGTATATACTGTAATTAGGAACTGAAACTTCTATATTCATGGCATCAGCCTGTTCATCTATACGCTTCTGAGCTACACGTCTGGCTTCTTCTTCATCTTCCCTGCTTATTTTCTCACAGCTGTTTTCTATCTTTTTCTTAGCATTTTCGATAAGCTCTTTAAGCGATAACGAAGCTTTACTTACATTCTCTGAGAAGCTGTTATCCGAACTATCTGACAGACTTTCTGACAAACTATCCGGCAGACTGCCAGCTGGATTATCCTCTGCGGCTTTCTGCTTTTCTTTATTCTCAGCTATTGCAGCTGCTGCTTCTTTATTCGCTTCGTTCTGTCTTTCAATAGCTTTTACAATCGATTCCTTTAATGCACTGTTCTGGTTATTCTGCACAAGGTCTATTGACAGTTCATCACTATCTTCCGAGCTGTCATTATCATGTTCTGAAGCTATATTCTCTTTGGCTTCGGATGCAGGCTGCTCTTTTACACTGTCAGGCTCAGTTTTCTTAAGCTCATCTGCTTCAAGCACATCTCCAACCTCATCCTTTTTAAGCCGTGCAAGTTCCTTCTGTTCCATGAACATTCTTTCCTTGTTAGCCTCTTCGTCAGACTTTCTTGCATTGATTTCTCCAAGTATCCTTCTTTGTGTATTAGAAAGATTAACTCCAAGCTTTTCCTTAAGTTTGACTGCATTCTCAACATATACGCCATCCTGGAACCATAAAACAAGGTTATCGCATGTCTTAATACAGTCTTCCCTGCGTCCTGTTTTATAATATAGGTTAGCAAGCTCATACATATACTTCTCGTCTATCTCTGATTCCTTATAATCTTCCAGTATCTTTACAAGCTCAGCATCTGGTGCTCCCTGTGCCCTTCTTAAATCATAATATAGAATATATCTGTTAACATCATGTGCTGATATCTTAGCATATTCTTTATATAATTCTTCTGCATTTTCAAAATCATTTACCTTTATGAAAAACTCTGTAAGCTTGTATATAAGCTTTCTTCCACCAAGGTTACGGTTGTAAGCAAGTATAGCCATATCCCTTGCTTCCTCGTAATCTCCAGCTGCCTCCTGCACATTGATGACTGTTGCTAGAGTAGACCAGTCTTTGACCTTATTCCAGTTCATTTCTTTAGCTATCTGTGCAGCCTGTTTATACTCTTTCTTAGCGGCAAGCTTCTTAATCTGTTCCAACTTTATATTAAACTCGTATTTATCCACGTTAAAGACCTCCAATGTGTCAATAAATTGACCCTCATATCTAAACACTCCATATAATTTTATCACAGCAGAGTATTGTTGTAAACCGCCAGTTAATGTAAAAAAAGGCTTAAATCCGGCTCGAATCCGGCTTGAAAAGCAAGCTGTTATAACACATACAGACTATAAGAAATCAAAGCTTGCCTGCTCATAATTCATTCTGGTGTATTCTAACTCCTGTTGTTTTACGTTGCTGTAATAATCAACAACAACTGTCTGCTGCCTGTTATCTGCCATCTTCTGTCCTAATATGTAGTTGACATCAAAGCGTGCTGTTATAGCAGGCGTTGCACCTCTTGCCGGAACTATAAGCTGTATATGATTAGCCTTCAGAAGCTTAAATATAGGCTCCCATATATATATGTCCTTTGCAGCGCCAAAAGGATTATCTATAAATATAGTATTTCCCACAATTCCGCCATCCATAACTGTATTAATATTCGATATATAGTTTATGATTGCAATAAGGAACTGTATATAAATACCCTGTGACTGTCCTGTTGAGCCTACGGCTTCCTCATATCTTAAGTACCTGCTCTGATCTTTTATACGTTCTCTCTTATACAGATTAATCCTTATTGAATTCATATCTGTTACTATAACAGAGAAAAGTCTTTTCCATGTAAGTCTGTTTCGTATATATCTGAACCTTTCCTCAGGATCTTTAAAGCTTTCTGCTGCCTCTATAGTCTCATCTATATACTCTGACATTCTTTCCTTGTATACACTCTCCTTAACATATGGAATATTAAGACCTATTATAGATATATCTTCTTTATCCATCTTAATATGTGAAAGCTTAGGAAGTCTTTCAAGCTCCGTACGTATATTGCTGCATGTCTGTATACAACGGTTTTCGAAGTTATCCTTTATTCTCTCCATATCTTCGATTCCCTTGTGTACTCTTGTCTTTTCAAGTTCAATATAACTATTCGTCTCATCAAGAGAAGCGATCAGTGCACTTGTCTGCTGCTCATCCTTTGGCATGTTTACTGACATACTTATCTGCACAGCAAGATCCTCTGCATTATAGCTCTTTAGTGAATCTATAAGCTTACTCTTATATTTTACGAATTCATCTGTTTTTTTATACTCCAGCTTAAGTATTGCTGAATATTCTTTTGCAGTCTGCTCATATTCCTTATTCAGGTTATTATAATCCTGATACTTTATGTCCGTTTTTTTCAATATTTCTTCATCAGGTATATTTATTCCTGCACCTGACATGATTCTTTCAATATCTTTTCTGCATACCTGGATATCTTTAAGCTCATTCTCAAGTTTCTTTCCTGCTGCCGCTTCCTTCTTTATATCATCCTCAAGCTCTCTTGTTATGACAGTATTATTCTTAACGTAGCCATCCGGATCGTCACACTCAAACTCTTCATATGTTCCATACCTTTCTTCAATCTGTGATATAGCATATGAAACACTTCCCTCAAGTCTGTTAAGCATAGCCTCCTGCATGCCAAGTTCACGGTCTGAATCATTATACTGTTTGTTAAGTTCAGTTAATTCATCTGATATCTCATGAAGCTTTTCCTGGCTGCTTACCGATATCTTCCCCTGAAGATACAGCTCTTTAAGTTTTTCAAGTTCTTCACCTCTGTAGATGATAGAATCAATACATTTTTTCATTGATGCTTCAAGATGACTCTTAAGCGCTTCCTTATCTGTAAGGTCTGCATTCTTATTCATAAGAATATCTTTAAGTCCTGCGAAACGTCCTGTAATCTCCCTTATATTTTCTTCATCATACTCTGTAGTATCTGGCTTTTTGTTTTCATCTGCTGGTGTATCATCCTGCACATAATACTTTGAGAAAATATTTTCCCAGTTGTATACAAGTTCTGTGTATTTCTTATCAACATTATCCTTGTATTCGTTAATCCTAAGATACTCTTCCCTTGACTTGTCAAGCTGTGCTGCATACCCGATTATCGCACGTTCTGCCTTGGCAAGCTTGTCATTGTATGCTTTCAGGCTGTTCCTCTCTTCTGATATTTCCGCATACAGGTCTGATATCTTCTTTAACCCTTCTGCCTGACCTAGTGCACTGTCAAGCTGTTTTTTTAGATTCTCAAGTTTATTGGCATCCTCTGCCTTTTTTTCTTTATATATGTCTATGCTTCCATCCACCTGTGAAAGCTGTTCTATAACCTGGTCAAGCTCCTGCCTTGCATTTTCAACTGCTTTAGTATGGGTATTTCCTGAAATAGCTTCGTATTTTACAACAAATGTATAATCCTCCCATACTATCTGTTTTCTGCCTTCAAGCTTCTGCATATCTTCATTCAGGTTGTCGAGTTCTTCCTTTGCTGTCTTAATCTCAAGTCTGCGTTTTGTATCATCCCTTAAAAAGCTCATATCTTTAAGTGCGAATACCATCATATCCTTATCTATGGCAGCCTGCTGGCTATCAAGTACCTTCTCACTTATGACTGGATATATCTGTGTACCTCTTCCAAATGTATTTAAAACATTATTATTCTTAACTCTGTCAAAATCATTTTTTATTATAAAGCTGTATTCAACAAACGGAATTCTTTTTAAGACGTTTTCTCTTTGGACATCATCAAGCTGTGAAACCCATACATGACCTTCTATAACATCTGTGCCATATGTATTGTAAAGATAATCCTTAAACGCCCTTCTATCAGGACTATCCATATAATATGAGCCGGAATTGAGTGCTTCTATATACTGGTTAAGCTTATCATACTCCCTGGATTTTTCATTGTACTCTGTATTCATCTTTGTATATGCTTTAAGTACAGCCTCATCAAGATCATCGGCTAATCTTACACCATATACCTTCTCTATATCTGCAAGTCTGTCGGCATTATCCCTTAACAGCTGCGACTGTTCATCCATTCTGCTGATATTTTCCTGCAGCATAACCTTTTTGGTCTTTAACAGATTAATCTGCTCCTGTACCTTATATATCTGCTTTGTGTCCTCTTCAAGCCCGCTCTTTACACTATGTATATCACCGCTTATATCTGATATATGGTTATTGCATTTTTCAAGCTCAGACAAAGCTGTATCTGCAACAAGTACTCCATACTGTCTGCAAAGCTCCTGCTGTCTTATCTCATCCCTGCTTATTTTTTCCTGCATGTTATCCCTTAAGCCAAGAACAACTGCACAGTCTTTTTCTGCATTTCTATGATTATCCTTTGCCTCTGCAAGTATGTCATATGCCTGTTTTTCATCCTCTGCTGCGGCATGTGTCATATCCTCAAGTTCACCTACATGCTTTTCATAATATATCCTGTACACGCCTGCAAGCCTTTCAAGCTCAGAGGTTATGTCTTCATCTTCCCTCATTCTGTTATCAAGTGCTGTATCAACCTTTAACAGTTCTTTCTCATACTCTATATAATCATAATAATCATTGGCTGATTCCATAAGCATAAGGCGCTTCTTTACAGCAGCTATCCTGCTTTGCTTCTGTGAAAGAAGTTCTTTTGACTTCTTTACAAGCCCCTCAACATCCTTAAGTGACTTCTTTTCTGATAATACTTTGGCAACAGCAATACTCTTCTTTTTATCTTCAAGCTTGTTTACAAGGTCAGTATTCCTTTCGTCATGTGCTTCAAGTTCTGACTGCTTGTCTGCTGCCATATGTACTGCCGATGCAAGCATTGAATATAAAGCTTCTTCTTTATTTTTCTTCTTCTTGTAGAATTCTGTATATGTATCTGCATACTCCTTGAACCGTTCCAGCACTTCCATCTGGTTATCATAACTGCTTATCTGACTGTTCTTTCTTGAAAGCTCTATAAGCTTATCCTTTATATCAAGAAGTGTCTTAGCCATCATTGAGTCATCATTTTCAACAGACAGCCTGTTATTGTAAGATTTCTGTATGATTTCTTCTATAAGAAGATCCTCAACGACCTTGCGGCTTGTTCTGTAGTTGGTTTCAAAATATGTTCTTACATGGCCCTCAGTTTTGTTAATACCTCTTACTATTTCCCATGCACTTTCATATATGCCATACTTTGATATGAAGCTCTGATAGTCGCCTTTCCTGTCAAATATATGAACCTCTATGTCCTTATCTTCTTTAGTTACATCTCTCAGATATGCCTTTAATCCATTATAAGTTACTCTTTCACCATTGTGCACCAGCGGAAGGTTCTTTATATCATCAGGTCCGAACTTCTTATAGAATATGCAGTAGTTAAAGTACTCTATACTTGTATTATCTGAAGCTGTACTGCTCCTGGCTGTCATGCTTCCTGTATCCGTGGCTGCTGCCATGTAAGCCTCTTTGTCTTGTGCATCTTCTCTTTCTTCTGCACTCCTTGCCCTTCTTGCACAGAAGCCTGTCGTCATATATCTGTAGCCATCCCTCTGGCAATGTGAATCAAGCTTCCACTCTACAAGCGAATGTATGCATGTGTTGCCACTGCCTTTCCTGAACAGCTTTTCTATCGGCTGTTTTTCATCAAGTGTGCAGTTTGGTATCATATTCTGCATAAGAAGAAGCATAAGAAGACTCTTGCCACCACCATTAGCAAGATCATATATGGTATTCCTGCAGTTAAAACGCATCATAAAATCATCATAAAACTGAGTACCAAAATTATATTTTACATTATTAACCCTAACTCTGTTAATCTGTGGCATATATACCTCCTTGTTTTTACGAAGTAAATTTACGACTGTTCCTGCATAAGTTCTGCCATGCGTCCCTTATAGCCGTCAAAATAGTTCTCTATAAGTGCCTTGAACCTGTCAGTTGGGTAGAATCTGTTCTGTGCTTCCATAAGAAGCTCCTGTGATACACAGAAATTCAGTGCTATCTTTACAAAGCCTGTTTTAGAATTCTTAGCTGCCCTTACATCTGCCGTATCAGCTACTGTTATTACTGGAAGAGCATCCCAGCTTAGTGCTATCTGCTTAAAGCTGTTTTCTTCAACATCATCTATAATCATGCCCAGCTTCTTATCTATTATGGCAGATACGGATGAGTCTACATTTTTTACTATATCCTCAACTCTCACAAACTCTGCGTATGTTGTGCTTGCCGAATCAGTATAGAACTCTGTAATTATGTTATATATTATAAAATATACAAGATATAACTCCCTGTTCACCCTTAATCCAAGCTTATTTCTCAACTCTTCGTTAGTGTAGCCAAACACCTTGTTATTATCCCCTGCACTGACATATAAGCTGTTGTTATATTCATATATATTAAGATTGAACTTCTTAAGTGACATATGAACTATGTCATACACCTCGGCGTTAGTATTGTATTCCTGATAAAGCTGACTGTTATCTTTACTTTCGCTTATCTTTTCACCCATTATAAGCTTTGATACTATATCCAGTGCCTTGTCCAGATTCCTGTTTTCCATATATCCTCCATGTTATCCTGTCTGAATTCTTACAGCATCGTTTCATCGTACTATGTTCATCATACTGTATTCATCATACTATGTTCATTTTACTGTGTTCACCATGCCAGCTATGACAAAGCATCATCATAAGCCTTCATAAATGCTACATTAGTAACCTGCATGTATTCACTGTCAGCCTGTTCACTCTCTGGTAAAGTCCCACCTTTTATTATCTTAAAATGTCTGACCTCTTTACCACCAAAACCCTCTTCAAGTATGCCATCAAGAAATGTTTCGCTGTGCATGTCATCTCCACCTATAACATACTCATCTCTCTGACACAGATTAACAAAAAATGCATAATAGTCCGCATTTTTAAGTATAGTATCACCATAAGCCCTGCTCATGTATTCTCCGAATTCATCAAGTGTTAATATGTCCGATTTTTTCAAACACACCTTATCTATACACGTAAGAAGATTCGTCATTATGAATATATAGTTGTGACGGATTCTTTCATCCTCTACTTCATCCTCATAGACTATCTTCTCTGGTTCTTTATCATTAACATATTCTTTCTTCTCATATTTCTCAGGCTTTACCATAAGTGCTTCATCTATCGTCCTAAGATCTATAGTCTTTTTAATATTCAGCTTAAATAAAGGATCTATCAGATACTTAAGTGCTTCCGCATTATCCTTCTTTATCATATCCGACAGTGCTGTTGAAAAATCCATATGCAGACGCAGCCTCGACAGCTTAGCCCTTCTTACTGCCTCATCCGTTGTATTCTGCATCTGTGTGCAGTCACGAAGCAGTTCTGCATGCCTGTTCATGGCTATCTTTAGCTGATCCTCAAGATAATGTATCTCCTTCATCGTCCTGTAATAGCTGTCTGTTCCCGATGAAAAGCCTTCAAGTCTTGATATCGCCTTATCTATAAGCTCCTTGTTCTTCTTAAAAAGCTTCTCCTCATCATTAAACCACTTCATGCCAGTGCTTACGAAATCCTCATATGCATCTATACCTGCATTCACATCCTGCGAAAGGACTTCCATAACCTCTGCCTTGCGAAGCTTTAAGCGTCCTACCTCTTCGTTGATTCTTTCAACAACCTCTACTCCGCCTTTAAAGTTATTCGAATTAATCATCTTTTCAAGAAGAAGCTGTGAAACACTTATCCTGCTTTCATCTTTTATCTCCTTAGTATCAAGATAGAATTCCACAGCATCAGAGCTTATCGAATACCACACACTGTTATCTCTTATTGTGCTTTCAATAAGCTTCATTCTTGACACCCTTTTCTTATGTTCAACCGGATCATAATACCTGAACTCAAAAGGCCTGCCTTCATTTTTTATCTTATCGAACACATAATCTGCCGCTTCCCTGCATTCCTCATCCGAAAGCTCAAGACCAAAATCCCTTTTAACAAGCAGCTTAAAGAAATCAAGATATTCATTATATGTAATATCCTTTTCCTTAAAGTTATTCTCCTCAATAAAAAAACGCAGAACAGCCATAAGAATATAACCCATATCAAGCGCACAGTACTTTCCATCCTTATACTGGTCAAATGAAGCGTCCATGAGCCTGAAAAATGGATAATACTTCTTAAGATTAAGCATTCTTTCCCTATGATCTGTGATTATCTCTCCTATCATACTTCCTGCCATAACACACCTCATTCTTTAAGTATCTGTTTTGTTGATTCTATATTCTTTATAACAATTCTGCTTTCTATACATGATATGATTCTGTGGATTGTAAAGCAATGCTGCAATCCGGCTGCACCAGCAAGATTCAAAGCCACACTATAACTCAGTCCTTCCATCCAACGCCCTAAGAAGTGTAACCTCATCTATATATTCAAGGTCTCCTCCTACCGGCACACCGCTTGCTATTCGCGTAACCCTGATTCCTGCCTGTTTTATCATCTTGCTTATATACATAGCTGTTGTCTCACCCTCCAGGTTGGAATTCGTTGCTATGATAACCTCATCAACATCCTTCTGAAGTCTTTTCATGAGTTCTGCAAGCTTGATATCTGATGGTCCTATTCCAAGCATAGGGCTTATCGCACCATGAAGGACATGATATACACCCTCATACTTACCTGTCTTTTCATACGCTGCCATATCCCTTGTATGCTCAACAACCATAATCTGCTTATGGTTTCTCTTAGGATCCTTACATATAGGGCATAACTCATCATCAGTAAGTGTAAAACATTCCTTACAGTAGTGTACATTCTCCTTTGCACTTACCATAGCATCCGCTATTGACTGCACATCCTCCTTAGGCATGTTTATAATGTGAAATGCCAGGCGTTGGGCGCTCTTAGCCCCAACCCCTGGTAATCTTGACAACTGTTCTATTAATTTATTAATATGACCGCTGTATATGTCCATTAGAAAAGGCCTCCGCCAAGTCCTGAAAGACTGCCTGTAATCTTAGACATAGATGCCTGCGACTCTTCCTCGCACTTGCGAAGTGCTTCGTTAGTTGCAGCAACTATTAAGTCCTCTAACATTTCTACATCATCTGGATCAACTGCCTCAGGATCGATCTTAACCTTAGTAACTTCTCTCTTGCCTGTTACAGTTACTTCGACAACTCCACCGCCTGCTGTTGCTGTGAATTCCTTTGTTTCAAGGGCAGCCTGCTGCTCCTCCATCTGTCTTTGCATTCTCTGTGCCTGCTTCATAAGATTGTTCATATTGCCAGGCATTCCTCCTGGAAATCCACCTCTTTTAGCCATTATATAAATTCCTCCTTATCATCTATTTCTATATTCATCCCAACAAGCTCCTCAAGTGCTACATAACGCTTGTTAAAATCTTCGTCTTCATCCATCTTGGTTACTACGATTCTGACAGATACCCCTGTCCTTTCTTCTATAAGCTCCTCTAACATGGTAACTGTTTCTTCCCTGCTTATAGCATTGTAACCACTAAGTGATTTTATCATAATCTCAAGACTATTGCCATCCTCTGTTACAGTAACATATGCCTGTTTTAAGAAGTTCATAAGAAGTGCATCATCTATGGATGAGATTATGACATTCCACTGTGATGCTATCTGCTTTATATCATCAGTCACTGCATCGTAGTTTCTTTTAATAACTGGCTTGTTATCGTTATTATTAACTCCGGCTGCCACGAATCCGTCAGCACCAGCTCCTGTCATGTCGCTGCCATTCACTCCACCCGGCATTATAGCCGCGCCCTGACTTATGGCATTAAGCATACCAGCAGGGATAAGTTCACCTGACTTAAGCTTATCTATAACCTGCATGGCATCACCAAGCTGTGTCTCAAGTGTGTTGATACGTCCTGCAAGCTCCGTCATATCAGCTGGATTCTCCATGGCTGGTCTCATCAGCTTTATAAATGTAACCTCTGCCTTTACTCTCTTCTGTGTTGATGTCTTCATATCGTTGGATAGCTCTGATAACACTCTTATATGTCTCATGAGTGTATCTGCATCAGCTTCTTTAGCAGCTTCTATCATATCAGCTATGTTATCCTTAGATACCTCGATTACATCCTCTATCTTATCAGTATCTTTAGTAGTCTTTATAAGTAAAAGATTCCTCAGATACCATATAAAATCTGTGACAAACTGTGATAAATCACGTCCCTGCATGATAATGTCTTCCATAAGGCTCATACAGCGTGCCACATCATTTTCCCTTATCGTCTTATACATATTACTGAATATAGCTGTATCGACTGCGCCAAGTACATCAAGCACATCATCATACTTAAGCTCTTCCCCAAGATGAAAGGCTATGCACTGGTCAAGAAGGCTTAGTGCATCTCGCATAGAACCATCCGCTGCTTTAGCCACATACCTGACAGCCTTATCTTCAACCACTATATTCTCTGCCTTCATCAGCTCTGACAGCCTGTCAGCTATTGTTTCTATAGATATTCTATGGAAATCATATCGTTGGCATCTTGACATAATAGTTATAGGTATCTTTGCCACCTCTGTCGTAGCAAGTATAAATATAACATAAGACGGTGGTTCCTCAAGTGTTTTAAGAAGTGCATTAAACGCTCCTATAGAAAGCATATGAACCTCATCGATTATATATACTTTATACTTTCCTTCTGTTGGGGAATACTGCACTTCGTCCCTGATTTCCCTTATATTATCGACACCATTGTTTGATGCCGCATCTATCTCTATAACATTCATGGAAGTACCAGAAGCTATTGCCCTGCATGTAGGACACTCCCCACATGGGCTCCCATTTACCGGGTGTTCACAGTTAACTGCCTTTGCAAATATCTTTGCCACACTTGTCTTACCTGTACCCCTGGTTCCACAAAACAGGTAAGCATGTCCTATTCTGTCGGCATTAATCTGATTCTTTAAAGTTGTAACAATATGTTCCTGACCTTTGACATCTTCAAAGTTGTCTGGTCTCCACTTTCTGTATAATGCCTGATATGACATAACTTAGGACTTCCTTTCTGTCATGTTGTTTAAAAACGCACAAAACCGTGCGCCCGGCTTCGAATGATCATCCACAGACGTTACCGATACAGTTAGCTCGATCCAGGCTGCCTTCCGGCACACAGAAGGTTTCACTTAATGCTGCTTCATTCCTGACCTGACATGGTTCATGAATTCCTGTTGCGGAAGACCCAGATGTCATCACCACTTATATCGGGCGGCTCCATAAAATCTCGCCCTCTGCCGAACATCACCCCTGCTATAGCGGATTGCAGGTACAAGGTGCCGCTAACTCCCCGGCTGCACGGTTCTTTTATTATATATGTTTTATACTAACTCTGTCAATCGTTTTCTTATAGCAACTCACGCAGACTATCTTATAAAGTTAGTTTTTATCTTATCCTCACCACAAGGAAGCTCAACACCCTGCTTTTTTGCAGCATCTATAGACTTAACAAGCCATGCCATATTCTTTCCAAGAAGCCTCATAGTCTGCATGCCTTCCTCATCCCTTACAACTTCTTCAGGTGTGTTTCCATGAACTATGTTCCAGTAGTTAGATGATACAACAGGCATCTGGTTAATCTGGAAATACTTGTTAAGATCATCAATAGTTGACGTTGTGCCACCTCTACGTGCTGATGCCACTGCTGAGCCCGGCTTATACTTCATATCTGCACCGAAAGCTCCAAAGAATCTGTCAAGAAACATCATGATTTCTCCACTGGCTGATGCGTAATATACCGGCGAACCTACTATAACACCATCTGCTGTTTTAACCTTTTCACCAGCTTCTTTGACTACCTCATCGACTTCTCCCTTAAGCACTCTGCTTCCTACATTGATAATCTCTGTTTCTACACCCTCACTTTCAATGACCTCAGCTGCCTTTGAAAGTGCTGTATATGTACAACCTGCATCTCTCCTGCTTCCGTTAATTAATAAAACCTTCATTACTATACGTCCTTTCTTTACTTGTCTACTGTGCAGCTGACTCAGCTGCCATCTCTTCATTGATAGTATCTTCTGAGGCTGCCATAGCCGCAAGAGTCATTGTAAGCAGCTTTTCAAGTTCCCATCCAAGCTGTTTTGCACCTCTTTCTATAACCTCTCTTGAACAGCCTGCTGCAAAGCCTTTGCTCTTATACTTCTTCTTTAAAGACTTAAGCTCCATGTCCTTTGTACTCTTAGATGGTCTCATAAGTGCCGCTGCCCATATAAGGCCTGTAAGCTCATCGGCTGCAAAAAGCACCTTTTCCATCTCATGCTCAGGTGCTACATCAACAGTTATTCCATAACCATGTGATACTACACCATGAATAATATCCTCTGACACTCCACCTTCTCTTAAAAGTTCTGGTGCCTTTATGCAATGTTCTTCTGGATATAGCTCAAAATCTATATCATGAAGCAATCCTACGATACCCCAGTATTCTGCATCCTGCGAATATCCTAACTCATTGGCATACCACTTCATGACAGCTTCTACTGTAAGCGCATGCTGGATATGAAAAGGATCTTTGTTATACTTCTTTAGTAATGTAAATGCTTCATCTCTGGATATATGTTCCATCTTTATTGTGCCTCCATTATGTCTGATTTTTTCAATTATCCTTATAACATCAGAAGAAAAGTATACTTCTCCTTTTAAGACTTACATACATACAAGAATACTCTGTTATTATACACCAAAACCAGCAAATATCAATTTTTTAATATTGTATTGTAATTTATACAATTGACACAATCTAACAGACTTTTAATTTTCTATAAACTATATCACTCCAAAAAATATAACCGCAAACACAGTAACTATCTGCATTTGCGGTCAAAAACTTATTCAAAATAGTACAGATATACATCCTCAAGGTCAATATCATTATCAACCTTTACCGCCTCCTTTGGCAGTTCATCTCCAACAAGTCTTAACACAAGCCCATCCTTTCTTTGTCTTATATTTCCTATATGATACTTTTCCTGAAGGCTGGCAACATCATCCAGCGTGCATGTAAGTTCCCCGACCTTTCCCTGCATTTGCTCAATAAGCTGTGATGGAGTTCCTGTTGCTATAATCTCGCCATTCTTTAACAGAAGAACCTTATCTGCTATACATTCTATATCACTTACAACGTGCGTAGCAAATAATATAATCTTATCCTTAGATAACTCAGCAATATAGTTCCTGATAGCTATCCTTTCCTTAGGGTCCAGTCCGGCTGTCGGTTCATCAAGTATAAGTATCTTTGGATTGCCAAGCAATGCCTGTGCCAGAAGCACTCTCTGCTTCATGCCTCCAGAAAAGCCACCTATTTTCTTATATGCGACGGATGTAAGATTCACTATTCCAAGAAGCTCATCTATCTGCTGTCCGACCTTTTTCACAGTCACCTTGCCATTATCATCCACTGATTTTATGGCTTTCACACCTTTTATCTCTGCCATGTACTTAAGAAATGCCTTCGGTGAAAAATCTTCATAGAATCCCTGCTGCTGTGGCATATATCCAACAATCCCACGAAACTTAGCACCTAACTTTAATATATCCAGCGGCTCACCTGATATTGTTTTCTCATTATCATCACAGTTATATTCCTGACTGTTTCCACATGTATTATAGCCATCACAGTATGTTATACTTCCACCATCCTTATCCCTGCTCACGTTATCAGTTATAAGGTTAATCATTGTGCTCTTTCCTGCACCATTGGCTCCAAGTATGCCATACACACCTGGCGTGAAGCTATAGCTTATTCCCTTTAATGCTTTTACGCTGCCATAGGTTTTCTTTAAATCATCAATCCTTAGTTCCATACTATCCACGCTCCATTTCCCGATATATTCCAGTCACACTTTTTTACTGTAATCAATAATCAATGTCCTTTTTTTACAATTCTTCTGACGCTTATCACCCAGCAGACCAGTCCGGCAGCAACAAGCGATAACAAATAACCAGACATTGTTGATATAAGTACTACTATACCGGCTATTGCCATAAGTAATACAAGCTTCCATATTATATTACAGATAAGATAAGCCATAAGTGACATTTTAAATGGAACAAATGAGAACTTTGGATAATTCTGTATGGCTGTCTGCATATCATCTATCTTATATACCCTTGTAATATTCACGATATCCGGAATGAATATCACTACCCCTATGCATATCGAAACTATAAGTACTGCACACAGCTTCATCATACACCAGCTAAGTCTTCCCCTTTTGGCTGTATGTATAGATATAAGCATATTCTGTTTCTTTTCGCCAAGCATCTCTTCAACAGCAAAAGGCATTGTTACCTCTCCGGTTATATTTTTTTCCTTAAGATATTCAATATACATACATCATTGTTATTTCCTACACAAGGCTGATATTCCAGATCAGCGCTTATAACACATTCTTCTTTTTTATTCTTTCCGTTTTTATCATAAGATACCAGCCTTAACCCTGCTGTTTCATCATATGTTCTCATATATAAATGTTTATTGTAGTACACAAAACCTTCATCTGGTACATCTCCAAAATATGCCTCACACTCTTCGGAATTATGTTCACAATTGATCTTACTGCACAACGGTGTTACCTTCTGTATGTTAATATCATAATAATATATTATCTTACCACGTTCATCACTCTCATTTTTAGCCTTCTTAACATCACTATGTGAAAATATACTTCCATAATGATTGCTTGTAAAATTATCGATTATTCCGTTTGATGTTGTGTTTCTTATAAAATAATATCCATCCTCAGCGACGACAACATTGTGATTATCTTTCTGATAATATGGGTTCTTATCAAAGTTATAGTCTATTCGGGGTACTTCTTCCTGTTCTTTCTGTTGATTCTGATCCTGACTTATAGCTTCTGTAGTTATTTCTTCACTTGAATAGTCTGCTCCTGTCCCACACCCCTCTCTACACCTTTTGTAAGAACCATTCTTAGGATTTCCACCCTCTACATGCACATTATAAAATCTTGGTTTTGGTGAACTATGAATATTTGCTGTAACTCCTTCATCATATGAATATGTAAAATATAAATGACCTGTCATTGTTGCATCAATACATGAAACAAATACGCAAATATCTTCATCATAATAGTCTGTTTCCACACTATATACTGCTTCATCCAAACTTCACTCTGTGTATTTGTATCAGTCGTTGCCTCTGATGCCATAACCATCATAGGTGACAATGCAACTATTAATGCTGTTAATACCCCTATAAATTTTTTTATACTTTTTAATCTCATAATATTATATAACACAACCTCATTTTTATTTAAAACATGCTACCTTATTAGCCTCCTTTCCGATTGCCAACAAATAACATTAGTAATCAACTTTATATTAATATAAAGACTGAGCTCTTGGTCTTTATGATTAATCTTCTTTTTGTAGATATCAATACCCCATTTTATTCTTAATATATATCTATAACTTCACAATCTACACTGGTATCTCCATAGCAATCAGCATATGCTTTTATTGCATATTTAACACTTAACCCATTATCTTTCGTTATTGTACAATATCTTACTCCATATTCATTATGTAATTCTGTGTCTTTGTCTACATCAACTAAATAGCCTTCATAACAATCAATATTCAAATACATATTGTTCACTTTCACCCAAGAACCATCTGCATATTCAAAACCAAGGGTGACTTTTATATCCGCACACACTTCACCAGTATCCACATCCAGCAAAGTTATATACATTACTGCCTTAGTATCATACTCACGCAGCACCTGCACATATTCTTCTGAATATGAACTTGTATACATATTCTCTGAAGCTTTCACCTTATCAACCGGAATTATACATAGTATTGATATCAATGATATATATATAATAAATAGTTTGATTTGTCTTTTCATAAATTTTCTCATTCCTTTCCCAAACGTCTTTAGTCTTTTACTATTGGCAATGTTACATATATCCTTATTTCTGTATCAACTTCATCATCTTCGTCATATTCTTCCTTATACGACTGAACATATCCACCACCTGATCCTTTTCTAGTTTCATTTGTTTTATTCTTATCATACTTTATATCTTCCTGTTCAACTTGTTCTTCACTACCGTTTATATTAAGCCGCTCATTATCTACAGCTGCTGCAATCTGTATCTTAGGCTTTATGAATAACATCACAATAAAAAATGTCAGTAACAAAAAAGCAATAACTGTACTTCTGATATGAATCTTTTGCTGACTCATTATATTTTTTATTCTGTTCTGGATAATTATATAATCGTTGCTAAAACCTAACACTCTTACTCTTTTCTCATTGCTTTCACATGATAATCTAAGCAACGCTTTAGCATATTCACATCGCCAGTTTTCTTCACATCTGTGCTTTTTACAACAATCATAATCACATACAAGCTCTATATATTCCATATATTGTTTATAGAACATCCATATCAAAGGATTAAACCAGTTAACTATTACAGCCATACTCACTATCAACTTAATTATATGATGCTTATGATGTATATGCATATATTCATGCTCGTATAGGTACTTTATCTCACTATAATCAACACTATAGGACATATATATCTTAGGTTTAAGAATCCCATATACAATAGCTGAATCGATATAATCATTCATATATATTTTCACTCTTTTGTTTTCAATTACTAATTCATGTGGAATACTTGTAGACAATCTGTTTCTTAATCTTATATTCTCCATCATGTTATGAAAAAATATTATTATAATTCCAGCAATCCATATACCTGACAATACTAAATATATCTTCATCCCATAAACAGCATTAACATCTGCTGTTTGTGAAAGCCTTTCAGGCAGCTTATCAGGTGCTATTGATATATTATAATTAATAGATAATGGCATCAGAATCCTGACCCATACTAAAGACATTAACAACAGCTTAATCTTAACCGAATTTATATGCATTATACTGAATATAATAAAACATACTAATATTGCTGCTGTAATTCTGATGTTATTCTCCAATATTATCTTACATAACCCCATCATATGCTCACCCCATACATTAAAGACACTTTATCCCTTGCACATACGATATCCACCATGAACTCTGGCAACCAGCCATATTATTTTAAGGCAGATATACATATTCCCTATAGTTGCTTTTCCTATATGTTTTACAAAAAACAGCAACACCATGTAACTGCTTATTTAATACATCTGCATTGTCCACATCTCTGTTTTTCAAACCATTAAGTCCGTACAGAAAATATTCTGACAACGTCTTATAACTGGTATTAAACTTTCCATAATCAGTATTATCCTCTATGTATTCTAATGCCGATTTATAATCTTTTTTAAATTTATCCAGAGCTTTTCTCCTATCCTTGAATATTACTTTTCCATACAGATTATATGCACGCTCATACGCTTCATCTTCTTCTAACATAGTATGTGTAACAGGCTCGAATTTTCTTACTGGGATCTGCGGAACCACAAACAATGCTAATGCAGCTATTACTACTATGCCTACTAAAAAAATACATATTTTTTTCTTCATACTACACCTCTTTTTTATGAATACATTCCCCATATTATTTATCTAAGTCAAATTCCTTTATTATTGCTCGTTTTTACTCGTCTGTTATTCCCCTGGCACGTACGAAAGCTGCCACGAACTCCGGCAGTGAACCATCGAATCTTGTATCCACCATATTGACACTTTCTATAGTCTGTGCATCTTCCTTCTTAACGAGTGATGTAACTATTGCATTTTCCGACTTTATGATTCCTCTTTCACTAAGACGTTTTATTACTGTGTATGTTGTTGATTTCTTCCACTCAAGCTTTTCCTTGCACAGCTTTACAAGTTCTGTACTTTTGACTGGCTCATTTTCCCATAATATTTTACAGAAATTATACTCACTTTCATATATTACTGGCTGCATATTAAAACCTCTTTTCTGAATCATCTTATGGCTTAAGTCTAGCATGTTAGACCTTACATGTCAATTTTTCTTATCCAAATAAATTTAAATATAAATCATAAGCATAAATTGGAACAACTACATACCATTTTTATCATTCAAACAGTAAAATATAAATAAAATGCTATGAAATAATCTATCCCATAGTTATTTCATAGCATCAATAGTACATTATAATTTATCGTTGCAACGTGATTCACATAATTATATTACTTTAAGGCAGATATACATATTCCCTATAGTTGCTTTTCCTATATGTTTTACAAAAAACAGCAACACCATGTAACTGCTTATTTAATACATCTGCATTGTCCACATCTCTGTTTTTCAAACCATTAAGTCCGTACAGAAAATATTCTGACAACGTCTTATAACTGGTATTAAACTTTCCATAATCAGTATTATCCTCTATGTATTCTAATGCCGATTTATAATCTTTTTTAAATTTATCCAGAGCTTTTCTCCTATCCTTGAATATTACTTTTCCATACAGATTATATGCACGCTCATACGCTTCATCTTCTTCTAACATAGTATGTGTAACAGGCTCGAATTTTCTTACTGGGATCTGCGGAACCACAAACAATGCTAATGCAGCTATTACTACTATGCCTACTAAAAAAATACATATTTTTTTCTTCATACTACACCTCTTTTTTATGAATACATTCCCCATATTATTTATCTAAGTCAAATTCCTTTATTATTGCTCGTTTTTACTCGTCTGTTATTCCCCTGGCACGTACGAAAGCTGCCACGAACTCCGGCAGTGAACCATCGAATCTTGTATCCACCATATTGACACTTTCTATAGTCTGTGCATCTTCCTTCTTAACGAGTGATGTAACTATTGCATTTTCCGACTTTATGATTCCTCTTTCACTAAGACGTTTTATTAC
>OCIU01000551.1_pt1 | contig 34007 bp, 22 predicted proteins | sample 1538471 | NCBI WGS metagenome assembly OCIU01 (sample SAMN04571693, study PRJEB22368) | human gut metagenome | biome: human gut; material: stool | host: Homo sapiens | place: Luxembourg | collected 2012-06-01 | reverse complement strand
GGCAAAGTTGTTGAACGGTGCCGTCACCACCTCATAGCTGCTTGCCTCATACACGTTGCCGTAGGGGTCGTAGGCGCGTACGGTGAGATGGCTGTTGCGGCGTTTCGGTTCATAATAGAAGAGGTGGTTCATGATGAGATAGCCGTTGCTCTTGCTCACGAAGCGGAAGGGCATGGCCTTGCAATATTTGTGGTGGTAGCCCGCGGCAAAGGCGTCTTGCCCCCTGCTGCTTATGCGGAACATGGGGTGCTCAATGCTGTCTTCTATGACCGTGACGTTCCATCTTGAGTCGGCGTTGAACACGTTAGCCACCAGCATGTTGGTGGAGCGTGGCAGGTTCCAGTCGTTGGCATACGACTCGCCGTTGAAGTTGGTGTCGGCGCGGAAGAGCGTCATCTGTCGTCTGGCGGGCCAGAAGGTGCCTTTATAGTAGCAGTCGGTTATGGCAGCTTCGCCGAAGGTGTAGACATAATAGCCGTTGGGTGTGCCGCAGATGTTGATGTTCGACTGCCAGATGTTGCCACAGGCGGCAGCATGACAGTGTTCCATGATGTCGTGGCCCTCGAAAGAGATCTCGTGGTTTATGGCAAAATGGGTGTGTCCGCAGAACAGCTCGTAGCCGCCCTTGAAGCGGCGCAGCAGGGCGAGGAGCTGAGAGAGGCGCGATGACGAGTAGTGGCCCACCTCCGATGCGATGTTCAGCGGATGCGCCTTCTCCTTGGGCGTTGTGCCGAAGGTGAATGGAATGTGGTAGCAGAGTACCACCTTCTTGTGGCGAGGTGTGAAGGCGAGGTCGCGGCGCAGCCATTGCATCTGCCGGTTGGTGAGCTCGCCCGGCGACCAGTAGGCTTTGCTCTTTGTAAACTGCACGTTGTTGAGGCACACATAGTGTTCGTCGCCACGGTCGAACGAATAGTCGGTGGGTCCCCAGCTCTGTTCCCATTTCCTGCGGTAGAGGGCGTTGCCGTCCTGGTCGTGGTTGCCTATGACGGAGAACAGGCGCATGCGTGAGCTGCCGAGCGCCGCGCGTATCTGCCGTTCGAGCGTGGCGTTGTAGCCGCCATAATATTGCACGTCATCGCCCATGCTCAGACCGTAGACGGGCATGTCCTTGGGCCATTGCTCTATGGTGTGGCGTATGTCTGTCATCGTCTCGTCGGTGAAGCGTGCCACATCGCTTTTCTCGATGGGGTTGTCGTCGGCGCTTGTGTAGAACGGGTTCATGGCGTTTGTGACCTGCGGGTCGCCAATGACGATCATCCTGTAGGAGCGCTCCTTGCCGTGGGGCAGACGCTTCAGGCGGAAGTCATACTGTTTGCGCTTTCTTGTTATGGGCAGGTAGAAGCAGGCGGTGTAGTCGGAGTCGGAGTGTACAGGCACCTCGCAGTAGTTGGGCACGGTGTAGAACACAAACTTTGCGTTCTTGTCGCGTCTGAAGGCGTAATGTCCGGTCGAGTCGGTGCGCATTATCCTGATGCCGTCGCTCACCACCACGCCCACGGCGGCGCTGCCGTCGCTGAAGGTCAGCGTGCCGCCAATAGAGTCGGGGATGTTTCTGAGCGAGTCGAGTCGGCGTGCCTCAAGCCATGCCCCCGCCTTGCCCGTGACCTTTCCCAGCACGCGCTGCATGGCTGCTGGGTCTATGGCTGCCTTGTTGGCGGGCTTCACAGCCTTGTGCTGCGGCATGGCGAGCATGGTTAGCAGCCCGAGGGCAAGGATAACCGACAATATGATGATGTTGTTGCGTTTCATTTTAAAAATGTTATCTATTGCAAAGTTAAGAATTATTCTATAAATTTGCAAGCAGCACAAACACAAAAAAGACCTTGGCCGCGCTTGCGGTCAAGGCCCTGTCTACTATGGCTTGTTCGTTTTTTCGTTTACAGCATCTTTTTCAGCATAAGCTCATTTTCACCAGATGCTCTTTCTTCTTACAGCGGATACTCGTCAAAGGCGTAGAGCACGGTTGAGAGGTAACGCTCGCCTGTGTCGGGGAGAATGGCTACGATTGTCTTGCCCTCGTTCTCGGGACGCTTTGCCAGCTCGGCAGCAGCAAAGGCGGCAGCACCTGAAGAGATGCCGACGAGCAGACCCTCCTCGCGTGCTAACTCGCGGCCTGTGCGTATGGCATCGTCGTTGTCGATGTCGAGCACCTCGTCAATGACAGATGCGTCGTAGGTCTTGGGCACAAAGCCGGCACCGATGCCCTGGATCTTGTGAGGACCGCTCTTGCCGCCGTTCAGCACGGGCGAGGTGGCGGGCTCCACAGCCACAACCTTGATGTTGGGGTTATACTCCTTCAAGCGCTTGCCGATGCCCGAGATGGTGCCTCCTGTGCCAACACCAGCCACGATGATGTCGATCTTGCCGTCGGTCTGCTCCCATATTTCACGGCCTGTGGTCTCGTAGTGGCGACGGGGGTTGGCGGCGTTCTCAAACTGTTGAAGGATGACAGAGCCGGGGATAGAATCGCGCAGCTCCTCAGCAGCCTTTATTGCTCCTGGCATGCCGTCCTTGCCCGGTGTGAGCTTCACCGTTGCGCCGTAGGCCTTCACGAGGTTGCGACGCTCCACGCTCATGGTCTCGGGCATGGTGAGGATGAGCTTGTAGCCCTTCACCGCCGACACCAAAGCCAAGCCCACGCCTGTGTTGCCGCTCGTCGGCTCGATGATGGTTGCGCCGGGCTTAAGTATGCCTTTCGCTTCGGCATCCTCGATCATGGCGAGTGCCACGCGGTCTTTCACGCTTCCGCCGGGGTTGAAATATTCCACCTTTGCGATGACAGGCGTTTTAAGGCCCTTAAGTGTAGAAAACTTCCCAAGTTCGAGAAGAGGAGTGTTGCCCACAAGATCAGTGAGCTTCTTTGCTATCTTAGTCATAATATGGTCGTTTTTGTTATTGTTAAATTTTGTCGAAAGCCTGCTTGAGGTCATCCAGAATGTCGTCGATATGCTCGGTGCCGATGCTCAGACGAATGGTAGAGGGCGTGATGTGCTGCTGTGCCAGCTCTTCAGGAGTCATCTGCGAGTGGGTGGTGGTGTAGGGGTGAATGACGAGGCTCTTCACGTCGGCAACGTTGGCAAGGAGAGAGAAGATCTGAAGCGAGTCGATAAACTTCCATGCTGCCTCCTGGCCTCCTTTTATCTCGAAGGTGAAGATGCTTCCGCCGCCGTTGGGGAAATATTTCTGGTAGAGGGCATGGTCGGGATGTGAGGGCAGAGACGGGTGGTTGACCTTCTCCACCTTCGGGTTGTTGGCCAAGAACTCGACCACCTTCAGGGCGTTAGAGACATGGCGCTCCACACGCAGCGAGAGGGTCTCAAGGCCCTGGAGCAAGATCCATGCGTTGAGGGGTGAGATGGTGGCGCCTGTGTCGCGAAGGATGACGGCGCGTATGCGGGTCACGAAGGCAGCCTTTCCAGCCACGTCGGCAAACACGGCACCGTGATAAGAGGGGTCGGGCTTGGCAAGAGAGGGATATTTGTCGGCGTTGGCTTTCCAGTCGAACTTGCCGCCGTCAATGACTACGCCGCCCATAACAGAGCCGTGGCCGCCGATAAACTTTGTTGCTGAGTGTACCACCACGTCGGCTCCGTGCTCTATCGGGCGGATGAGGAACGGTGTGCCGAAGGTGTTGTCGACGATGAACGGAATGTTGTGCTTGTGGGCAACGGCTGCCACAGCCTCAAGGTTGGTGACATCAGAGTTGGGGTTGCCGAAGGTCTCGGCATATACCACCTTGGTGTTGGGCTGTATGGCTGCCTCCAGGGCTTCGAGGTCGTTCACGTTGACGATGGTGTTAGTGACGCCCTGTGTGGCGAGCGTGTGGGTTATGAGGTTGAAAGAGCCTCCATAGAGGTTGTCGGCAGCAACGATGTGGTCGCCAGCCTGAACGATGTTCTGAAGAGCGTAGGTCACGGCGGCGGCACCCGAAGCAACGGCCAGACCTGCCACACCTCCCTCAAGGGCTGCAACGCGGTCTTCAAACACACCCTGTGTAGAGTTGGTCAGACGACCGTAGATGTTGCCGGCGTCGCGCAAGCCGAAGCGGTCGGCAGCGTGCTGTGAGTTGCGGAACACATAAGAGGTGGTCTGGTATATTGGCACCGCGCGTGCATCGGTAGCGGGATCGGGGTTCTCTTGTCCTACATGCAGCTGGAGTGTCTCGAAGTGAAGTTTCTTGTTGCTCATAAACGTTTTCCTTTCTTTTTGTGTGCCTCTGCCGTTGTTTGCTCTTGACCTGAATGTGAGCGTTTGCTCTTGAACAGCTTGTGGTTGTTCGGTCTTGCAACTCCCCGCAGAAGCATATTGTTAATATTCTTGTTTTGTTTCTTTTTTACGATTGCAAAGTTACGCCCTTTTTCCCACATGCCAAATAGCACAAATGGGTCATTCGACATACCACGTTTGTGGTATTTGAGGGAAAAACAGGGACTTTTGCCTTAATATACCTTATTTATATAGCGTTTTTCTGCGCTTCGCGCGGCTTTGAACATCAATATTCTGCGCGAAGCGCGTATTAATGATAATTAATGGGTCATTAATGGAAATTAATGTTCAAACACCGCGCGAAGCGCCTAAGCACCTACGGAGCGCAATAATGTTCAAAAAAAAACGGGCGTGAAGCGCGACGTAAATATTATTTATGTTTAAGAAAGTTCTGATGTCATAACAAAAAAGCAAGCTTTCTTTGTTTTGTCTTCGATTTAAATAAATTCCTCACGCTCACGAAAGCAAATGAATTTGCTTTCGTTTCGCTTAATCGAAATTTTGCAGTACCTTTAAATAAGGTACGCTGCATCTCAACAAAACAAAAAAGCAAGCTTTCTTTGTTTTGTCTTCGATTTGCAGTACCTTTGCACGCGGATATGAAAAAACTCACGATATTTTTACTCTTAATGTGTTTCTGTGCCACATCACAAGCACAGACGAGCCGTCGCGTGATAGAGAAGACGGCAAACGAGGCAATAAGCCAGATTGCGCTTACGGGCCACACACCAACGGACGAGCTGATAGACAAGCTGGCGGCAGATGCCGACGTGAGCATAGACATGCTCAGCCGAATGGGAGACCCCGACGACGCACGACAGGCAAAAGCCTGTGTGCGGCTGATCGACGACATAACAGCCTACAGCTTGACAGCCCACGGGCAGCGTTATGTGAACCTGGTGCGCAACGGACTGAAGAAGGCCATCGACCGCAGCGACAGCCCAGAGGCGCGTCTTCACTATCTTGACCAGCTGAAAAAGGTGGCTAAGCCTGCCGACGCGCAACACATTGCCATGTATCTCTCTGACCCCGACATGGCGGCGGCAGCCTTTGATGTGCTTAAAGACATGCCGGGCATTGATGCGCAGCTGAACGACCTGCTCAAAAGAGAGACAGCTGACGGCAAGACCGCAGCAGCCGGCAGCAAGGAGGCAAAGGGCGAAGCAGAGGCCAATCTGCAAAAGGTCATAAAGGCGCGTGAGGGCCATGCAGTAGAGGCTCCTAAGGCCAAGGCGCTTCCCAAGCCGTCGGCCCTGCCGTTCTGGACGGTGAGTCTGGACAAGGCGGTAGACCTCATGCGTGCAGAGCGCGACGCCTCAGCCGATGAGCTGATGCTCAACGAACCGGCTGCCGTGGCCATGGCGCGTCTGCTCGACATGGCTGCAAAGAAAGAGGCGGGCGCTGCACGCGACGCTTTGCTCGCGCGTTATGTGACCATGGCAGAGGCGTGTGGTGCCACCGACGGCGAGCGCTACCTGCTGTTGCGTGCCGCTGACGAGCTGGAGCCAAGCGACCTGCTGCGACAGAAAATAATCGTGGCGCTCGGTGCCACACACACCGTTCAGGCTTTGGCTTACATCAGGCATTATTATGACAAGAAATCGCTTTACGATGCCGTCGGCGCTGCCACACACGACATCGTTGCCAATGCCCCTCAGGTCAACGGCGGGCGCCACGTCTACAACATGCTGCAAGCTTCGAAGCAATCGCTCATACACCATTATGACGAGCAGGGTGTAGGCACAGCCATTGACGATGTGCTCGATGCCATTGACCATTGTGGCACGGCGGGAGGCTATAACCTTGCCGCAAGCGCTCCAACGAAGATGGGGGCAAGAGGCTACTGGAACATGTATGACGAGCTGAAAAACTTTGATCTCACCTTCGACTGGCTTGCCGAAGGCACGCTGACCGTCTACATTCACTCCATGCCGGTGCTCACCCTTCACCACAAGCTCGGCGCCCGGCTTGCAGGCGATGCACACTGGCATCCGTTTGCTGGCGACGGCAAGAGTTTTCCGACAGGCGATGAGGCTGCATGGTGCACGGCCAACATAAGCGTTACCGACAACAAGGTCACGGTGACGGTCAACGGCCGCGACATCTTCCTTGACACGCCCCTCGTGAGCGACCGGCAAGGACAGCAGCCCAACACCTCTGGCACCATCAGGTTTCTTGCCGATGAGAAAGGAGCTACCGTAAGGCAAATGTGCATAAGACGAAGATAACATTTCTTACGGGCTGTTTCTTACAGACATCTTTTACATCTTTTACAAGCTTTTTTTTACGAGCGACCTTTAACGGGTGACGAGCAGACGAACAATTGGTCTTTGCTCGTCACCCGTTTTTTTGCTCCTTTTTATCTTATCTTTATTCTCTACTTTTTTGTTTTCTGACATCTGTTCCACTTGTGCTTGTGTGCGCCTACATCACTTCGCATGCTGTTGAATAACAATGTCTTATGGCGTTTCCTTTTTTTGTGAATTTGAGAAAATATCTGTTAAAATATAGTAATATTTTGGGGCGGGGGGGGAATTTTCTCAATTACAAAAAATAATTCTAATTTTGCGCTTAACAACTATATGGAATTCTCACGTATAATGAGATAAAAAACAAAATATCTGATAGCGAAGACTCTTGGAAAGAGGGTAAAATGAATAGAGGATAATATTGGATTTGATGTAATTGAATTGGATGTGTTTTTCCTTCTAACTGTGAATTTATTCAACATAAGACAAAAACTATGTACAAGAAAAACTTAAAGTTTTTGGTTATGTCTAAAGACATGGCCAAATCGTTGGTTGCTGCTGCATTGATGGTAGCATTCTCAACCCCTGTTGCAGCCAACACGGCAACAGGCTCTCGCTCTGCATCAGGAGCTTTCTCAAAACAAGACGATGGCATCGTCATGCCAACGGCTGCTGACGGGTCTAACAATTTGAGCGCTATACAAGGCGTTAAAGGACTCGAGGATTTGGTCGGTAAGACAGAGGACGAAATTAAGAAAGCTGCATTGGAGCCAAATGAAGGTCTTTCTGATGCCGACCCGACTAAGGTGTTCTTCCTCTACAACGTGAAGACGGGTAAGTTTCTTAACGCGGGAGGATATTGGGGCACACACGTCTCTTTGAAAGACTATCCTCTCTCGCTGTGGGCGGAAACAAACACCTATGGCACCCAAACACTGATTGATTTTAAACAAAACATGGAAACTGGTGTGGGACAATATTTAGGATGGATGAGAGGTTCAGATACTGATGAAGGTGTCTTCATTGACCGAAAACAAGATGAGGTCACCCACTATGGTTGGGGCTTTGAGCCTCTGAAGAACGATGAAAAAAACACATATAAAATTTATACATACGTAAAAAACTGGCCTTTTTCTAAAGCCACAAAATATTATCTTTGTGCAAATAAAGGTGACATAGATCAAGATAAAAACTGTGAAGCGTTTAATGAATCTTATATTAAGACAGAGAATCTTACAGGTTACGACACATGGCGCGTGCTGTCAATGAAGCAGATTTATGACCTTATAACGGAACAATCATCAGATAACATGACAAGCGCGTTGGACCTGTCTTATAGGCTTGATTGTCCTGGCTTCTCACGAGGCGATAAGGATATAACCGTATGGAATGTAAGCAATTTTACTAAAGGAACAAAAGGTGGATGGCGTTTTGGCTTGGAGAAATTGTATAACACACACAAGACGCTAACAGGGACAGGTGAGTCGACTAAATTGAATGAATATGAAAAAAACAACCTGTCTTATTCGACCCCTTATACCTTTGATGGCAAAAATTATACAGAACTTCAGAATTATCAGCGTCATTTAGGCAAATATTTCTGTGCTGATGCCAAGAACCTGCGTGGCGTGATTTATCAGGATGTGGTGATTAAAGCCCCCGGTTCTTACATCATAGAGTGTAAGGGCTATTCTACCACACCCAAGGCGAAGATTTTTGCCTCTTGGTTCGACAAAAAAGGCGGTACTGAGGATAAGGCCCTTTTGCACCAAAATGTCCTCAACCAGGTGTCTTACATGCCGAAGGCAGAGCAAGAAAAGTTGCACGTCAGAGAGCAGAACATGGACTATGCGGGAAAGAACTTCTATGGCCAGCGCAAGTACATCAACACCGTGCTCATACAGGTGCCTGAAACTAAAAAACAGTCAGAAAACAATTATGGAGTAATACGCTTTGGATTGATTATTGGCGACGACCAAAATGACAAGGATGTGGACGCAGCAGCTAAGGAGTGGACGGTGTTTGACGACTTCCGTTTGCTCTACGCCAGCGATGAGAAAAGTGCCGACCTTATTCTTGACGAGGACCGCGACAATCTTGATTATCTCGTTAACTGCTCGAACACCTATAAAAACACGGTGTTGCACCTTAACAAGACGTTCACAAAAGACAAGTGGAACTCGTTCGTGCTGCCCGTTAGCCTTAAGCGCGACCAGTTCCGTCAGGCTTTCGGTGCCAACGCGCGCCTCGCTATACTATCGGGGCTCACAAGCAGCGAGATACAATTCCAGACGATAGACATGGATGCACCCAACATGACCGACAACGCCGAGGTGTTGACGGCTTATACTCCCTACATCATTTTCCCGACACAGATACACACGGACAACACAAAGGTTTCGCCTGCTTATAAGGCTACGCTCAGATCTACAAATACAAACAGCGAAAGCGGAACGCAAGATGTTGTTGTAAAGGCAAACCATTACGACATCCCTAATGTCACGTTTAAAATAAACAGCGCAAACAAGAACGACCTGTCTAAAATGAACACCGACAAATGGGTATCGAATGTTACGCCACAAGTGTATGGCACAGATGGCTCCATGGAGGCTTACGGCACCTTCGCTCGCACCTTTGGCCAGAAAGCCACGCAGAATGTAACAGATGAAAAGGCTGATGATTATGGAGTTTACAAATTCGACGACCGTAAGATTATCTCCGGTCGTGACGACCTGAAGGGCAGCTATTTCTTCGATAAAGGCAACCTCTACTACTCATCAGAGCGTGTGCGCGGCCTTCGCGGCTTCAGCTGTTGGTTTAAGCCTGTCAACAGCTCGGAACCTACGAAGTTGAACCTCTACATCGACGGTGTGGCCAACGGCACAACGGGCATTGACGATGTGGCTTTCGGCGATGAAGAGCCCACAGGCAAGGCAGCAAAGGGCATCTACAACATGAACGGTCAGCTCGTGAGCAACGGATCCGACACCACCAACCTGCCAGCCGGCATGTATATCGTGAACGGAAAGAAATGTGTGGTGAGATAAGTTTTTCAAAATAAAAATTATATAAAGACACAAAACGATGAAAAAGACATATATCAAACCGCAGCTTTGGGTGATGGCTACGGCTACAAACGAGCTCCTTCTTCAGCAAACATCATGGGGCGTTCACTCTACCAACGGTGACGAGCCCGGAACAGATGATCGTGGAAACATTATCTATGATGATGAAAATTTCGGAGAAGGAGAATATGACCCTTGGAACAGCGACAACTGGTAAAACCGAAGGCTAACCTTCGTCAAAGCTTGCTTTCATAACGAGGGCAACCGATTGACGCCACAAAGACTTGTTTGGAAAAACAAAAACACAACAATACAAGTTTAGGAAACAATAACAACAATAAAAATCGCCGCATGACGCCTGCGTAAGCAGGTTCATGCGGCGATTGTTTGTTGTGGTTGTTATGTGGCTATTCTTCTCTTATAACCCATTCTCCCAATGTGCGTTGCTTGCTGTCAAAGTTAACTCCTATCTTTATAAGACGCTTGCCTTCGGCATGGTAGGGAATGAGATAACCTTTGTCATCAATCTGTTTTAGAGCTTCTTGGGCACTTCCATCATATTTTAGTTCTATGACAAAAATTGTGTCGGGCAGGTGAATGACAACATCGGCACGTCCTATTGCGCTATCTTCTTCCACACGGACGTATGCACCCATAAGGCTGAAGATTAGATAGAACACCGTCTGAACATCGCGCTCCGATTTGTTTGATAATCGATTGCTTATGCTTGCCAGATAGGCACGCAAGCGCTCAAAGGCGGCGTTTATGTCGTGTCGGCGCATGTCTTTAAGAAACTCTATAAGAAAAGAGTTGTTGTCGCTTGCCGTTGGCGATAGATAATTAGGCGCAAGACTGTTAAGCATGCCAAGACGCACTTCTTTGTTGGGGTAGTCGAGCGTGTAGATGCTGAACAAAGGGTCATACCGCTTTATCGTGAGATAGCCGCTTTGGTAGAGTAGTGGTAGAGGGGTGGTCATCTGTTCGGGTGACACGTCAAAATCGGTAATGCCAACATCTTTTTTCTCAATGTCTTTAATGTTGGTCTGAAATTTTTTCATCACGTTAATGATGTATGACGGGGTGCCAGAACCAAACCAGTAGTTGCTCAGCTTGTGGTTGGCCATGGCAAGGATGAGGCTGAAAGGGTTGAATATATCTTCCGATTTTTCACAGAAATGATAGCCGTCATAGTAGTCGGTAAGCTGTGTGACCATCTCATCATAACTTATGCCAAGGTCTTGCGCGAACAATTCTACATCGCGTCGCATCTGTGAGGTGAGCTCCGTTTTGCTTATTCCGCAAATGGCCGAGTATCGGTCGGTCATGGAGATGTTGTAGAGGTTGTTTAGTTCGCTGAATATGCTCAGCTGTGAAAATTTTGTTATGCCGGTGATGAATGTGAACTCAAGATGTGGGTCAAGCTTCTTCAGCGGACTATAGAAATTTTGCATGATGAGGCGTAGCTTATGAAGATTATCCTCCTCATGCACGACATCAAGCAGCGGGGCATCATATTCGTCAATTATCACCACAACCTTCTGCCCCGTTTTCTCATAGGCGCGTTTTACAACACCCTCTAATCGGTTATTGGGATATTTCTCTCTCTCATCTCGTCCATACAACTCTTCAAAAGGGGTTAGTTGCAGGCCAAGATATTCTTCTAACCTTTCTGCGTCAAAATGTTTTGCTCCACTCATATCTAAATGAAGCACAGGATGTTTCACCCATTGTTTCTCACAAGCGGCGATGGCAAGTCCTTCGAACAGTTCCTTTCTTCCTTCGTAATAGGCATGGAGAGTGGAGGCAAAAAGCGATTTGCCGAACCGTCTGGGACGGCTCAGAAAGACATATTTTAATCCTTTGTTTTTGAAATCGGCAATATATTTTGTCTTGTCCACATAAATGTAGTTGCCTTCAATGATGTTACGGAAAGTCTGTATTCCGATAGGATATCTTCTGATCTCTTCCATAGCTTATTGTTTTATGCCGCTAAGTTACGAAATAATTTTCATTCAGCATAACAATTTTTAGAGTAACACGTTTGGGGAATCAAAGAAAATGGTTATTTTTGTAGGGAAATCTTAAACGCAACTTAAAGACGGCTTAAACGCAACTTAAAGACAACTTAAAACAATTTTAAACAATGATAACAAGAACTCTTAAACAACTGTTGGCGGCCATGGCATGCACGGCAATGGTCTACACTCCCGCTTTTGCGAAAGACGAGGTAAAGGCTCCGGCACCCCTGCTCCCGCTACCCGAACAGAAACAGGTCGACTGGCAACGCATGGAGACCTACGCCTTCATTCATTTCGGTCTCAACTCTTTCTGCGACAGAGAATGGGGATATGGCGACACCGACCCAAAGATGTTTAACCCTAAGCGCCTCGACTGTGAGCAATGGGTGAAGACGCTCATGGCTGCCGGCATGAAGGGCGTCATCCTGACGGCAAAACATCATGACGGCTTCTGCCTGTGGCCATTTGAAGGAAACGATTATAACGTGAGCAAGTCGCCATGGCGCAATGGAAAAGGCAACGTCGTGAAGGAACTGTCGGAGGCTTGTAAGAAGCACGGACTGAAGTTTGCGGTCTATCTCTCGCCATGGGACCGCTCGCGCGCCGACTATGGCTCGCCCTCTTATGTCGACTATTTCCACTCGCAGCTGCGTGACCTGCTCACCAACTACGGCCCCGTGTTTGAGGTGTGGTTCGACGGTGCCAACGGTGGCGACGGCTATTATGGCGGCGCGAGGGACAAACGCACCATCGACCGAAAGAACTATTACAACTATCCGCGCATCTACCAGATTCTCGATAGCTTGCAGCCACAAGCGGTGGTGTTCAGCGACGGTGGACCGGGATGCCGATGGGTGGGCAACGAGAAGGGCTTTGCTGGCGAAACCAACTGGGCGTTCATTCCAAAGAACACGATCTATCCGGGCTATCCCAACTATCCCGAATTGCAGTTTGGCTATCCCGACGGCGACCAGTGGACGGCAGCCGAGTGTGACGTGTCCATTCGTCCGGGATGGTTCTATCACCCTGAGGAGGATGACAAGGTGAAGAGTCCGGAGCAGCTGGCAGACCTCTACTACCGTAGTGTGGGACACAACGCCACGCTGCTGCTCAATTTCCCCGTTGACCGCAACGGACTGATAAACCCCATTGATTCGGCAAATGCTGTCAACTTTCATAAGCTCATTCAGCGCGAGCTTGGCAACAACCTCGTGGCTGGCATGAAACCAAAGGTGAGCAACGAGCGCGGAGGACAGTTTGCGGCGCAAGCTCTGACCGATGGTTCGTGGGACACCTACTGGGCAACAGGCGACGGGGTGACCTCTGCCGACATAACCTTCACGTTCAAGAAGGCGCGGAAGATGAACCGCATAATGTTGCAAGAGTATATTCCGCTCGGACAGCGCGTGAAGAAGTTTGCTGTCGAATGGCTCGACAAAAACGGCACATGGAAGGCTGTGGAGCAGGGCGAGGAGACCACAACCATTGGCTACAAGCGCTTGCTTCGCTTCCTGACGGTTGAGACGAAGGGCTTGCGTGTGCGCATTCTCGATTCGCGCGGACCGATATGTATGAACAACATTGGCGTTTATTATGGCGGTGAGGACGCACAGCTCACATGGAGCCCGGCGTCGGTGGCAATGAAGAGTGTGCCCTTCTCGCTCAAAGGCTTCGATGAGGCGCAGCTCGCAAAGGTTGTTGACCGCAACCCCGCAACGGTGCTCTTTGCCGACAAGAACGAGCTGCTTATTGACCTTGGACGCGACACGAAGGTAAGCACGCTCATGTATCTGCCCGACCAGAGCGAGAACCGTCACGGCTTGATCCACAGCTACACCCTGGCGGCTTGCAAGGCCGATGGCACCGATGAGCATGTGCTCAGCTCAGGCGAGTTTTCTAACATTCAGAACAACCCTGTGTTGCAGACCATAACTTTTGAGCCCGCAACAACGCGCTATCTGAAGCTCAAGGCCGACCGCATGGTTAACGATGGCGAGCAGATTGGCGTGGCTGAGCTGGGTGTGAGATAAAAAAACTTGGGTTTTGTTTTTAACAACAACCTTTGGGGTTTTGTTTTAACGACAATAGAGACAATAGAGACAATGCTTTAAATGAGGCGGCAAAGAAAAAACCGCTACCAAAGCATTGTCTCTATTGTCTCTATTGTCGTTTAAAACAACCAAATTGTTTTTTTATAAAGATTGTCTTTTTAAAACAAAGGTTGTTTTCTAAAAAACAAAGATTGTCTTTTTAAACCCCTCGTTGTCTTTATTCTACCGTAATCTCGCCAGAACCAAAGCAGCGGTGGTGGTCCTCATCATAAACCACGCAGAACTGGCCTGGAGCCACGCCCTGTATGAGCTGCTCTGCATGGACAATGAACGAGCGGTCGCCCGTGCGTTCCAATGTGGCGCGATGATATTCGGGCGTGTGGCGAATCTTGAAGCGCACGTTAATCTGGTCTTTGCCCTCCCATGGGTTGAGAGTGAGGAAATGGAAGTCGTGAATGGGGAAATGTTGCTTGTAGGCTGTGCGAGGCTCAAAGCCTTTGCTCACATAAAGGATGTTGCGCTCCATGTCCTTCTTCACCGCATACCAGGGCCCGCCGCCGAAGCCAAGGCCGTGGCGTTGGCCGATGGTGTGGAACCACAGACCCTTGTGCTGGCCAATCTTCTTGCCCGTCTCAAGCTCAAGCACATCGCCCGGACACTCGCCGAGATAACGGCGAATGTAGTCGTTATAGTTGATCTTGCCAAGGAAGCAGATGCCCTGCGAGTCTTTGCGTTTGGCGTTGATAAGATGCTCGCGTTCAGCAATGGCACGCACCTCCTCCTTCATGTAGTGGCCAATGGGGAAGAGCGCCTTGCGCAGCTGCCAGTCGTAGATCTGCGCAAGGAAGTCGGTCTGGTCCTTAACGGGGTCCGGGCTGGTTACGAGCCATTTGTGTCCGTCGGCAATCTCGGTCTGGGCATAATGGCCCGTGGCTATGAGGTCATAGTTGTGCCCCATCTTGGCGTTGAAGGCACCAAACTTTATCAGACGGTTACACATCACGTCGGGGTTGGGGGTGAAGCCGGCGCGCACCTTGTCCATGGTGTAACGTGTCACCTCGTCCCAATATTCCTGATGGCAGTCGACAACCTCAAGGTTGCAACCATAGCGTCGTGCCACGGCTGTTGCCATCTCAAGGTCTTCCTCAGAGGAGCAGTCCCACTCCTCTTGTTCCTCTGGCCCGATCTTTATGTAGAAACAGTCGGGATGCAATCCCTGACGTGCCATCTCGTAAACCACCACCGAACTGTCGACGCCGCCCGAGAGCAGCACCGCTATCTTCTTGTCATCAAGTTGCTCGTTTTTTGCCGATAATATGTTCATTGCCGATAAAATGTTGTCCTTATATAATAGGTGTTCCTTGTTTTCTGCTTTGATAATGCAGAAATCTTTTTAAGATGATGCAAAGATAATGATATTTCTCCGAATGAGAGCAAACAGCTCCGTTTTTTATAAACAGCCTGTTTTCTGTTCAATGTGTTGAGAAAAGTGAGCGTTTGTAATTGAAAAATGCTGTTTTGTAAATATTTTTGTGATAAAATGCTGTTGTTTGTTTGTGTTTGAAAGAAAAATGTTACTTTTGCATCGGATAAACGAAAATGAAAGATTTGCAGAGATACAATGACAACGAATGCCCAAAAACATAAAGGTAAACCTCTTTGTCACTTATCACATGCCTACTTAAAAAGAATATGTTAAGACTTTTTCAGACAATGAGCCGTTGGCTCGCAAATTACACGTCATTGTTCATCATCGGCATTGCTGTGGTGACCTTTTTCTTGCCTCACACCTTCGACTGGGTGCGCGGCTCAACGCAAACCGTCATCCTTGGCATCATCATGCTCACAATGGGCTTGACGCTCACCACCAACGACTTTAAGATTCTTGCCCGTCGCCCCTTCGACATCTTCATAGGAGCGTGTGCGCAGTTTATAATCATGCCCGTCGTGGCTTATGTCCTTGTGCATGTGTGGAACCTTGACCCCGCCCTTGCCCTCGGCATATTGCTTGTAGGCTGTTGTCCCGGCGGCGTGTCGAGCAACATCATGAGCTATCTGTGCCATGGCGATGTGGCTTTCTCGGTGGGCATGACCTGTGCTTCCACTCTTCTCGCGCCCTTTATGACACCGTTGCTCATGAAGCTTACGGCGGGACAGATCATACACATCGATGCCGTGGGCATGTTCCTTAACATCCTCATTGTCACCATCCTGCCTGTGTCGATAGGCTGTGCGCTCAACTATTTCTTCAGCCGTCGCCCCTCGTTCCCGACGCTACAGAGCCTCATGCCGGGCGTGAGCGTGATCTGTCTGGCTATGATTGTGGGTGGCGTGATCTCTACCGTGCACGATGATCTTGTGGCACGCGGACTGACTCTCTTCCTTTGGACCTTTGCTGTGGTGCTGTGTCACAACTCGTTGGGCTATCTCTTGGGATGGACAGCAGGCCGACTGGCGGGCTTCACAACGGCAAAGAAGCGCACCATCTCCATTGAGGTGGGCATGCAGAACGCGGGCTTGGCAACGGTTCTTGCCTCCAACTTCTTTGCAGCTCAGCCTCTCGCCGTGTTGCCTTGTGCCATCAGTTGCGCTTGGCACAGCATATCCGGCACCATCCTTGCTGGTTTGTTCCTTAAATGGGAGCAGATAACCAACAAAATGGCGAAAAAATAAAAGAAACTATCTCAAGCAAGCGACAAAGTCGAGCGCGGCGACGCTCGCTTGAGATGATAATCGCTTGAAAATGTGTCTATTATGCACTTGCGAAAGTTTAATAAAATTCTTATTGGTCAATAATGAAATCTCTTGTTTTCAATAAGAAGATCTTTTATTCTATATTTTCAAAACGCTGTTGCTTTCTTGCCGTGCTTAATCGTTGAGCGATGAAGAGCGCACACGCGACAGCGTCTCGGGGGTCATTTGCAGATAGCTGGCAATGTAAACCAGCGGAGCGCGGAGCACAACCTGAGGCATGAGCTTGCACATGCGCACATAGCGGTCCTGTGCTGTCTCGAAACGCACAAGGTCGGCATGAACCTGTGAGAGGATGAGGCTCTCTTCAAGGATCTTGCGATAAAGGATCTGGATGTTGACGTTGTGCAGAGCAACGCGCTCAAGCTCGGCTTTGGGCAACGCATAGACCATGGTCGGCTCTATTGCCTCAACCTCAAGGTTGGTCGGTTCCTCACGGAACAGGCTCTCTATGCACATGAACACGGTGTGGTCTTCAGCCAGATGCTCAGTCACGACCTTGTTGTGCTTGGTGTAGAACTGACGCACCAGTCCGCGGTCTATATAATAGATGTGGCGGCATATCTCGCCCTTAGTCAGGATCATCTGTCCTTTGGCAAACTTCATAGGCACGAGCACGCTCTCCAGAATGTCAAGTTCTTCATGAGTCATCGTGCTATATTTACGCGCCAGCTCGCGGGCAATGTCGCGTTTCGTTACTAATGGTTCCTTCATTTTGTTTCCTTCCTTTCTCTTTTTTTAAGATTTTAGTAAATTAGAAAAATATTGTATGGTGGGCACCGCTTTTTTTTGTCAGATAGATGTCTTGTTTGGGTTGTTTCTTAGAATATTATTTTTATTTCTTTTCTTAAGAACTCACCATACATCTCTCTCTTTGTTGTCGCTATAGGCAAAGCTTCTGCCGAGCTTCAGCAAAGCTTCAGCAGAGCATCGGTGGCCTTTCGCCAAAGTTTCAACCGTGCCTTAGAGCAACGCATCAGTCGAGCTTCAGCACAGCGAGGAATGCTTTCTGCGGCACCTCCACGTTGCCGATCTGCTTCATGCGCTTCTTGCCTTTCTTCTGCTTCTCAAGCAACTTACGCTTACGGCTGACATCGCCACCGTAACATTTGGCAGTAACGTCCTTACGCACACATTTCACCGTCTCGCGAGCCACAATCTTTGAGCCAATGGCTGCCTGGATGGCGATGTCAAACTGCTGACGCGGTATGAGGTCTTTGAGCTTCTCACACATGCGGCGGCCCAGCACCACGGCATTGTCTTGGAACGCCAAGGCCGAAAGCGCATCGACAGGTTCGCCGTTGAGCAGGATGTCGAGCTTGGCAAGCTTTGACGGGCGGAAACCGTCGAGATGATAGTCGAACGAGGCGTAGCCCTTGCTTATCGACTTTAGCTTGTCGTAGAAGTCGATCACAATCTCGCCAAGCGGCATGCGGAAATGAAGTTCCACACGGTTGCCGCTAACATATTCCTGGTTTATCAGTTCGCCACGTTTGTCAAGACACAGGGTCATGATGGGGCCAATAAAGTTGGCTGTGGTGATGATGGTGGCGCGTATGTAAGGCTCTTCAATGTGGTCTATGAGTGTGAGGTCGGGCAGTCCTGACGGGTTATGAACCTCTTTTGAGTGGCCCTGCTTGTCGTAGACCATGTACGACACGTTAGGCACGGTTGTGATGACGTCCATGTTGAACTCGCGGTCCAGACGTTCCTGAACAATCTCCATGTGCAGAAGACCGAGGAAGCCGCAACGGAAACCGAAGCCGAGAGCCACCGACGACTCGGGCTGGAACGTGAGCGACGCGTCGTTGAGCTGTAGCTTCTCAAGCGATGCACGCAGGTTCTCATATTCGCTTGGGTCTATGGGGTAGACACCCGCAAACACCATGGGCTTAACCTCCTGGAAACCGGCGATGGCTTTGTCACACGGACGCGACACATGGGTTATGGTGTCGCCGACCTTTACCTCTGAAGCGTCCTTGATGCCGCTAATGATGTAGCCCACCTCGCCTGTCTCAAGCTTGTTGCGGGGAATCATGTCCATCTTGAGCACGCCCACCTCATCGGCGTCATACGCCATGCCTGTATTGAAAAACTTTACCTTGTCGCCTTTGCTTATCGAGCCGTTCTCAATCTTGAAATAGGCAATGATGCCACGGAACGAGTTGAACACAGAGTCGAAGATAAGGGCCTGAAGGGGCGCGTTCTTGTCGCCTGTGGGGTGGGGCACACGCTCCACCACGGCACGCAGAATCTCGTCTATGCCTTCGCCCGTCTTTCCTGAGGCGCGTATGATGCCGCTACGGTCGCAGCCTATGAGGTCCACTATCTCGTCTTCCACTTCGTCGGGCATGGCGCTCGGCATGTCGATCTTGTTTATTACGGGAATAATCTCAAGGTCGTGCTCAATGGCCATGTATAAGTTTGAAATTGTCTGCGCCTGAACGCCTTGGCTTGCGTCAACAATGAGCAGCGCACCTTCGCAGGCGGCGATGCTTCGTGACACCTCGTAAGAGAAGTCGACATGTCCCGGAGTGTCGATGAGGTTCAGAATATATTTCTGGCCGTCCAGCTCATACTCCATCTGTATGGCGTGGCTCTTGATGGTGATGCCTCTCTCTCTCTCAAGATCCATGTCGTCGAGCATCTGCCCTTCTGTAATCTTTATGGTGTTGGTGCGTTCCAATAGTCGGTCGGCAATTGTCGACTTGCCATGGTCGATGTGGGCGATGATGCAGAAATTTCTTATATTATCCATTGATTTAAATCATTTTTATGTGCAAAGATAATGAGAATTTCTGAATTTAAGAGTAACTTTGCATAAAATATTGTGTTGCTTTGTATAAAATTGACGCATTTGTATTTTATTGTGTCATTTTTTCTTTTAATGTGTAACTCTATTTCTTTAAAGATGAATAAGTTTTTAAAAATTAAGGTCTTGCGAAAAGCTTTGTTCGCATTTGCTTCTTTGACGGCTCTTGTGGGGTTGTCTTCTATGTTTGTGTCGTGTCATGAAAGCCTGGAGAAGAGGGCGCAACGGGAGGCGCGCGAATATACGGAGCGCAACTGCCCCACACCTTGGGACAACAACGATGTGCGCACCGACAGCGTGAGCTTCGACATCGACTCGCGCACTTATATCTACTATTGCAGCGTGAGGGGCAAGGCCGACAATGCCGATTTCATAAACGCAAATCGTCAGGTCCTTACGGACAATCTGAAGGAGGAAGTCAACTCTAACCCCAACCTGAAAGCTTTCAAGGAGGCGGCTTTCTCTTTTGCCTACATCCTGCGGTCTCATAAGGATGCCAAGCAGGTGCTGTTCAGCATCACCATAACGCCGAAAGATTATGAAAAGAGCCTTATGCCAATTAAGCCTTAATGGTGCTTGGGCATAAGCCTTAACGGTGCTTGTGCATAAGCCTTAAAGAAAAGAGGTGTATCAAAAAAGGGAGTTTTTGATTTTTAATCTTCCCTTTTTGACACACCCTTGTTTTGTTTAACCCCAAATCGGTCATTAGGTCGTTTTCTGTATTATTTTATAACTGCTTGCAGTCTTTTGTTTTTTATAAGTTGTCTTTTGCTTGTTTTTAATTTGCAATAGCTCGCTATTACTCATTAAAAGCCAAACAAAATCCATTCTTCTAAAAATCCAAAATCCAAGCAAGCCCTAACGACCGATTTGGGTTAAAAACTGCTGATCTTTAGAAAATCTTCTTGCCAGTCTTTTTTTCAGTAAGCCTCTTCGTCGCTAACCTCTTCTTTCGTAAGCTTTTTCTTGTCCATGGCGTACCACACATAAGCGATGTAAGCCACAACGAAGGGCACGAGCAGCGACACATAGAACATGGTGCAGAGCGTGAACTCGCTGCTGCAACTGTTGGCTATGGTGAGCGAACTCTGTAGGTCGGCGTTAGAGGGATAGAAGGCTGTGTTGTTCCATCCTGCGCACAGCAGCAACGCGAGCACGGCGAGCACCACACCTATGCCGGCGGGCCAGATGCCCTTAATGTAGGTCTTGCTCACGATGGTGCGGCCCACGCCGTAGAGCAACAGCACAACGCCAACGGCAAACACGATGAGAAGAGGCCACATGGCGATGAGGTTGTGCAGATATTTCATTGGCTCCATCACAATAAGGCCTGTTGAAGGGTCAACGGCGAAGCCTTCTTTAAGCAACGTGCGCACAAGGAAAGCAAGGAAGAAGATGAGGAACGTTATGGTGCAACCCACCAGACGAACGCTGCCGCGCGAACGTATGTTCTCATCGTCAACGTTGTTGATGATGTAGAGCGTGCCAAGGATGCGTGCAAGGAAGAACACGGCCAATCCAAACACCAGGTTCCACGGGTCGAGCAAGGCGTCGAGGCCGTAGCTCGCGTTGGCCCAATGGCTTATCACCGGTTGGAACGATGTGAGGTTGCCTTTGTCCACAACAAAGTTGGAGCCGTTGAAGAACGTTGCCACGGCGCCGCCGAGAAGCAACGGGCCGATAATGCCGTTAGCCACAAGCATCCATTGGAACGTGCGTGTGCCGAGAATGTTGCCAAGCTTGTTCTGAAACTCGTAGCTCACAGCCTGGAGCACGAAGGAGAACAGGATGATCATCCACAGCCAGTAGGCACCGCCGAAGCTGGTGCTGTAGAACAACGGGAAAGAGGCGAAGAATGCTCCGCCAAAGGTTACGAGCGTGGTGAACGTTATCTCCCACTTGCGCCCCGTGCTGTTCACCACAACGCGGCGCTCTTCATCACTATGTCCAAGGCTGAACACCATCGAGTTGGCTCCCTGAACAAACATAAGGAAAACGAGGAGTGCACCGAGCAATGAGACGATGAACCACCAGTAATGTTGCAAAAATATGTAGGTCATTTTTTTCTTCTTTAGTTAAAGACACCAAATGTTTTTTTGTTTTTAATTTTCCGCTTTTTGTCTTTTAGCTTCCGCTTTTTGTCTTTAAGCTTCCGCTTTTAGTCTTTTAGCTTCTGCTTCTTGTCTTTTCAGCTTCCGCTTCTTGACTTTAAGCTTCCGCTTTTAGTCTTTTCAGCCTCTATCCTTTTTTAATCTGTTTCAGCATGATGCTTATCTCCACCACAAGCAGTGTGGTGAAGAGTGCGAGGAAGATAAAGAACGTTGTTGCGACAGAAGCAGAACCAATGTCGGACACGGCGGCACCGACGGGCAGCATGTCCTGTATGGCCCACGGCTGGCGGCCCATCTCGGCAACAATCCATCCTGCCTCACTCGCAATGTAGGTGAGGGGCAGCATGACGATGGCGGCAATGTGCAGCCAGCGCGGTTTGCTTATGTCCATGCGGAACGCCACATGTCCTGCCACGAGGAAGAACAGAAGCAGCAGCGTGCCGATGCCCACCATCACGCGGAAGGCATAGAAGCACAGAGGAATGTAAGGCACAATCTCTGCCTCGTCCTTGATGTAGCCATAGCCAAAGTTTTGCATGTTGGCATCGATGAGCGTCTTGTTGATGGCAATCTCAATCTTCTTCTCAGGATGTTCCGCTTTCAGACGACGATATTCGGCAAGCGCTTTTATGGCCACCTTGCCGCTCTCTATGCGTTCGTTGAGCGAAGGCACAAGTGTGCCGTCGGCCTTCTCGTAGCCTTTGATGATGTCGTTAATGCCAGGCACATAGCCGTCGGTGCTGTGTGTGGCGAGCAGCGACAGTCCCGAAGGAATGGCTATGCGCAGCGGTGCCTCGCCGCCCTTGGCATAGTCGGGTTGCTCGAAGGGGTTTATGGCCGCTATTGCTGTGAGGCTCACGTTCTGTCCTCCGTCGTAGAGAGCCTCCATGGCAGCGAGCTTCATGGGTTGCTTGTCGGCCACCTTCACAGCCGACATGTCGCCTGTGCCCATGGCGAGCAGAGAAGCCACGATGCCCACGATGCTTGCAATCTTTATGCTCTCCGTTGCCAACCTCTGGTTACGTTTCTTCAACAGGTACCAGCCGCTCACAGCCATCACGAACGCCGCTCCCACAACCCACGATGAGATCACGGTGTGGAGGAACTTGTCTACGGCAAACGGCGATAGAGCCACATCGGCAAAGCTTGTCATCTCGTTGCGCACGGTATCGGGGTTAAACTCGCAGCCAACAGGGTTCTGCATCCATGCGTTGGCCACCAGAATCCACCATGCCGATATGGTAGCGCCGAGGCCCGTGAGCCATGTCGATGCGAGGTGAAAGCCTGCCGACACCTTCTTCCATCCGAAGAACATCACAGCCACGAAGGTGCTCTCCATGAAGAACGCCACGATGCCTTCGACGGCGAGGGGAGCGCCAAAGATGTCGCCAACGAACCAGGAGTAGTTGCTCCAGTTGGTGCCAAACTCAAACTCCAAGATTATGCCTGTAGCCACGCCCATGGCGAAATTGACGCCAAACAGTCGTTGCCAAAACTTGGTTGCTTCAAGCCAGAACTCATCGCGTTTGCGATAATAAATGGTCTCGATGATGCCCATGATAAGGGCCAGTCCCAGCGTGAGGGGAACAAACAGCCAATGGTAGATGGCTGTGAGGGCAAACTGTGCTCGTGCCCAGTCTATCGCCCCTGTGTCAATGGTTAACAGATTACTCATTGTCTTTTGTTTTTTGTCGTTTTTTGTTATTTGTTTATTGTTTTCTTTTCCCTTTTCGTTTTTTCCTTTCCCCTTAACCAGCCTTGGCAATAGGATTTTTCACTTTTCGTTTTTCCCTTTTCCCTTAATCGGCCTTGGCAATAGGATTTCTTTTCCCTTTTCGTTTTTCCCTTTTCCCTTAATCGGCCTTGGCAATAGGATTTTTCCCTTTTCGTTTTTCCCTTTTCCCTAAACTGGCGTCAGCCTTTTTTACCTTTTTACCTTTTTACTTTTTTACCTTTAAAAGCTTCTCTTCACCAGTTCATTAGACACCAGTCCTGCCTTGTCGCCGTCTTTCGAGTGTTGTTTAAGGAAGTCGGGGAAGAAGAAAAGTTTCAGGACAGCGAAGATAATAATGAGTTTTATTATTATCACCGTCCAAAGCGTTCGCCCCAAAGTCATCTGTGCGAAGCCGTCCCTGTAAAGCCAATATGTCTTTTTAAGAAAGTTGATCATAAGTTAAATGAAAAATGTCGTCAGTTATAGATATGCTCTCTTTAATTTGTTGAGATGCTCTCTTTTATGAAGAAGAGATGCGTCAGAGGTTAAAGAAGTGTCGGAAGAAACAATGAAATTGTCGTTCTTGACAGGGCAAAGATATAAAATTAATTTGCAAAATTATTCTATTTTACTCAAAAAATATCAATTTTAATAAATATAAAGAATTCGGCCGAGGTTTTTAGTTGTTCAACTCAGATAAAACCTTTAACTTTGCAGCGTTATAACATTATAAAAAACAAAAAAGGTACCCGATATGAACAAAAAAGTTTTGATTCCGGTTGTTATTGTCGGAATCTTGCTCGTGGCAGGCATTGCGTTCCTCGCCATTCGTCTTGACAAACAGAAACAGGAAAACCGTGAAATGCAGGAGCTGGCTGAGCTCGATAAGAAAGAAATGGAGAACGAGTATCAGCAGTTTGCAAACCAATACAGCGAGATGAAGACGCAGATCACCAACGACTCCATCGTGGCTCAGCTCACCGCTGAACAAGAGAAGACCCAGAAACTTCTTGAGGAGCTGCGTCAGGTGAAGAGCAACGATGCTCGCGAGATTACACGTTTGAAGAAAGAGTTGGCAACCGTGCGTGCCGTCCTCCGCAACTATGTGCTTGAGATCGACTCGCTCAACCGCTTGAACCAGAACCTCAAGGACGAGAACACACGCGTGCGCAGCCAGTATGATGAGGCCACACGTCAGATTGCGGGTCTCAACACAGAGCGTGCATCGCTCTCAGAGAAGGTGGCCATTGCCGCCCAGCTCGACGCCACTGGCATACGCATGACGCTGAAGAACAAACGTGGCAAGGACACCAAAAAACTGAACAAGGGTAAGACCATGCAGGTCTCGTTCACCGTCTCTAAGAACGTTACGGCCAAGAGCGGCATGAAGACCTTCTATGTGCGTGTCACAACACCCACAGGTGCTGTGCTCGGCAATGACGGATCATTCAATTATGCCAACCGCTCGCTCCAGTGCACAATGAAAAAGACGGTCGAGTACACCGGACAGGAAACAACCGTCGTGACCTACTGGAACATCAGTCAGGCTCTCATGGAAGGGTCTTACAACGTGAGCGTGTTTGCCGACGGCAACATGATCGGCTCACGAACCTTCAGCTTCGATTAATGACAAAGCCCGTCTTGGGCACGCATCTCTTTTATTGAAAGTGTTGAAAGTAAAGATTTTTTAGATAGTTAAATGAGAAAAAAATTATTGTTATTGCTTCTCGTTGCATGCGCCGTCCCTGTGGCGGCGCAGCAGGCACTGTCGCTTGACAGTTGCCGGGCTCTGGCTATGAGAAACAACAAGCAGTTGGGCATAACTCAATACAAGAAAGAGGCGGCCAAATATACCGTTAAGGCCGCCAAAACTCAGTATTTGCCAAAACTGAATGTTGTGGGAGGCTACATGTTCACGAGCAGAGAAATATCGCTGCTCAACAATGAGCAGAAAAGCACTCTCAGCAGCATTGGCACCGCTCTCAGCGGAAGTCTCGGAAACGACATTTCCTCGGTGCTGACAAAACTTACACAGGATGGCGTGCTCACACCAGAACAGGCTAACCACTTTGGTGGTGTGCTCAACAACATGGGCACGTCTTTGGGCGATGCCCTCAACCACAGCGGACAGCGCATCGTGAAAGCTTTGGACACCGACACGCGCAACATGTTCATGGCATCGGCCGTGGTGACGCAACCTGTGTTTATGGGTGGCGCCATTACTGCTGCCAACAAGATGGCGAAGATCTCGCAGCAGATGGTAGACAACGACTATGCTGCAAAGTTGCAAGGAACGCTCTACAGCACCGATCAGGCCTACTGGATGGTGGTGTCGCTCAAGCATAAGCAGAAGTTGGCAAACAGCTTCCTCAATCTCGTCAAGAAGCTCAGCGGCGATGTGCACAAGATGATTGATGAGGGCGTGGCCACAAAGGCCGACGGACTGAAGGTTGACGTTAAGGTGAACGAGGCAGAGATGGCTCTCACACAGGTCGACAACGGTTTGTCGCTGGCAAAGATGTATCTGTGTCAGCTGTGCGGTCTGCCCCTTGACAGCAAGATAACCCTTGCCGATGAGGACAGCGAGAACCTGCCGCTCGATGCCACGGTACAGACTGTTGACGTGGAGTCGGCCGTTGAAAACCGTCCCGAGGTGAAACTTCTTGAAAACACCATAGACCTGTCGCGTCAGGCCACACGCTTGGTGCGTGCCGCTTATCTGCCTCAGGTGCTCCTCTCTGGCGGCTACACCGCCACCAACCCTAATCTCTACAACGGCTTTGAAAGAAAATTTGCCGGGGTATGGAACGTTGGGGTCGTGGTGCGCGTGCCTGTGTGGAACTGGTTCGAGGGCGAATATAAGGTTAAAGCCAGCAAGGCAGCCACCTGCATTGCACAGCTCGAGGCCAGCGAGGTGCGCGAGAAGATAGAGCTGCAGGTCAACCAGAGCCAGTTTAAGGTGTCTGAGGCAAGCCGCAAGCTCGCTATGGCTTCGTCTAATGTGGACAAGGCCAACGAGAACCTGCGCTGCGCCAACCTCGGTTTCAGCGAGGGCGTCATACCGTCTACCGATGTCATGGAGGCACAGACGGCATGGATGCAGGCACAGTCGCAGAAGATTGATGCTGAAATAGAAGTTAAACTTAGTCAGGTGAACCTCAAGAAGGCACTTGGAACACTACAATAAAAACAAACGTTATGTCTGAAAAAACACAACATAAGAACATATTGCTCACGGTGGCGGCTTTCACCGTCGTGGTTGTAATAATAGCTGTTATCGGCACTCTTGTTTTCAAGAGCGAGCCGGAAATTATACAGGGATATGTCGAGGTGTCTGAATATCGCGTGTCGAGCAAGGTGCCTGGACGTGTGCTCGAACTGCGTGTCAAGGAGGGCGACTATGTGAATGTTGGCGACACGCTCGCCATCATCGATGCTCCCGACGTGAAGGCTAAGCTCGCACAGGCTGAGAGCGCTGAGAGCGCTGCATCGGCCATGGACCAGATGGCAAACAACGGTGCTCGTCGCGAACAGATCAACGGTGCTTATGCTCTGCTTCAGCAGGCAAAGGCCGGACTGGAAATTGCGCAGAAATCGTATAACCGCGTGCAGCGTCTCTACGACGAGGGCGTGATGTCGGCACAGAAACGCGATGAGGCGTTTGCCAACTATAAGGCAATAGAGGCACAGGTCAAGGCAGCACAGAGCCAGTATGACATGGCCGTAAACGGAGCCCGCCGCGAGGAGAAAATGGCGGCGGCAGCACAGGTGAACCGTGCCAAGGGAGCGGTGCAGGAGGTCAACTCTTACATCAGCGAGACCATGCAGACAGCACAGAAGGCTGGCGAGGTCAGCGATGTCTATCCCAAGGAGGGAGAGCTCATCGGCACAGGCTCACCCATCATGTCGGTGTCGTTGCTCGACGACATGTGGGGAACGTTCAACGTGCGTGAGGACCAGCTCGACGGCATGCGCATAGGGTCGGTCATCACAGCCTATGCTCCCGCTTTCAAGAAGGACATTAAGATGAAGGTCTATTACATCAAGGACCAGGGCTCTTATGCCACATGGAAAGCCACAAAGGCCAACGGACAGTATGACCTCAAGACCTTTGAGGTGAAGGCCCGTCCCGTGACAAAGGTTGAGGGTCTGCGTCCCGGCATGTCGCTCGTCCTTAAGAAATAAAGTGACAGCTCAACGGGCTACCGTGAACGAATCTTGAATTTAAAACAAACAACATTGTCTCGAATTTTTAACATAGCGCGTCGCGAGTGCTGTAGGCTGACGAAGAACCCTATGTATGTGCTCTGCATGCTGGTCTTTCCGCTGATGGTGACCTTCCTGTTCACCTCTCTCATGGATGAAGGCCAGCCAGAGAACATGCCCGTGGGCATTGTCGACCAGGACAACACAACCTTCACACGCAAGCTCACCCATTCGCTTGACGCTTTCCAGACAACGCGCATCGTGGCCCGTTATGCCAGCTTCGAGGAGGCACGGCAGGCCATGCAGCACGGCGACATCTATGCCTTTCTCTTTTTTCCTGAAGGCACAACCGATGCCCTGTTGTCGTCGCGTTGTCCCACCATCTCTTTTTATTACACTTACACCTCGCTAACGGCGGGTGCCTTGCTCTTCCGCGACCTCAAGACCATATCCACGCTCGGGTCGGCAGCAATAGGGCAGGCCACGTTACGGGCCAAAGGGCTCACGCAAGAACAGATAGCTACGTTCCTGCAACCCATAAAGGTTGACCTGCACACGGTCTCAAACCCGTGGGTCAACTATAACACCTACCTCAGCACAATGCTCATACCGGGCTGTCTGCTGCTGTTCGTGTTCCTCATAACGGCTTATGCTCTGGGTCAGGAACTGAAGATGCAGACATCGAAGGAACTCATGAAGATGGCAAACAACAACATTTTTGTGGCACTCTTCGGAAAGATGTTGCCTCACATGGTTATAAACCTTGCCGTGTTCTATTTTTATCTGTTCTACGTCTATTCGGTCATGCACTTCCCTTACCAAGGCAGCGTTGCCGTGATCTTGCTCCTCGGCTTCTTGAGCGTGGTGGCGTCGATGGGCTTTGCCGTCTTCATGTATGGCTTGGTTCCCGCGCTCCGCATGTCGATGAGTCTTTGCTCGCTGTGGGGTGTGCTCAGCTTCTCTATGGTGGGCACGGCGTTCCCGACGTTTGCCATGGACGCACCTCTGGAGGTGCTTGCGCAGCTCTTCCCCTTGCGCCACTATTTCCGCCTTTACCAGACGTGTGTGTTCAATGGCAACGCCTTGGTCTACGACTGGCCCAATGTGGTGGCGCTCCTGGCGTTCGCCCTCTTGCCTCTGCTTGTGGTGCGCAACCTCAAGCGTGCGTTCAACAGTTATGTCTACCTCTCCTAAGAGCTCTCGTCAGCAAGGCATCTTATTGTAAAAAGGATATTTTCTGAATATAATGAACATGTTTGACAAAATAAAACAGTTTTTAAGCGACATCTTCTGCTCGTTCTACTCGGAGGCGCGCACAATCGTGCGCGACGAGGGTGTGGTGCTCTTCATGCTGTTCGTCCCCTTGTTCTATCCCATTCTCTATTCGTGGATATACAACAACGAGGTGGTGCGTGAGGTGCCTGTGGCGGTGGTCGACGCATCCCGTTCGGCGCTGAGCCGCGAGTTCGTGCGGCGTTACGACGCATCGCCCGACGTGAAGGTGGCTTATTTCTGTAACAGCATAGAGGAGGCGCGACGACTGGTGGCAAAACAGGAGGTCAACGGCATCGTTTATCTGCCTGAAGACTTGTCGAAGAGGCTCAACCGCATGGAGTCGGCAACGGTCAGCGTCTATTGCGACATGAGCCTGATGCTTGCTTATAAGGCCATCTTCACAGCAGCCACATCGGTGTCGTCGCTTATGAACGCAAACCTTCAGGTGGCGCTGGCACCAGGCTATACCGACCACGAGAACAGCATAACAACGCAACCGCTCAACTATGAAGAGGTGGCGATGTTCAACTCAACGGGCGGTTACGGCAACTTCATCTTGCCCGGCGTGCTCATGCTCATCATCCAGCAGACGTTGCTCCTCGGTACAGGCTTGCTCTATGGCTCGCGTCGTGAGCGTGGCTTCTTCATAACCTCCTCCACGCTGCCCATCCTCAAACGCCGCTTGCCCATGCTTCGCATCATCACGGGCCGCACGCTCTGCATGTTGCTTATCTATGCTGCGGTCACGGCTTACGTCTTGCTGGCAATACCCAAGATGTTCCATTTCGTGCAGCTGCTCCATCTCGCCGACCTCGTGCTTTTTGTCTTGCCTTACCTCTTGGCGTGCATCTTCTTTGCCATGACCATAGGCATGCTCATACCGCAACGCGAGGATGTAATGTTGGTGGTGGTGTTCACGTCGGTGGGCCTGCTGTTCTTGAGCGGCGTGTCATGGCCGCAGAGCAACATTCCGTCGTTCTGGCGTGCCTTCGCATGTCTCTTCCCGTCAACGTTTGGCATTCAGGGCTTTGTGAAGCTAAACACCATGGGTGCGCTCATTTCCGACATTGTTTACGAGTGTCGCATGCTCTGGATACAGGCTTTAATCTATTTTTTGCTCGCTTTGTGGCTCCTTCATCGTGCTTGTAAGAAAAAATATTATTAACTTTGCGGCATGATATTTTATTTTTCCGCAACAGGCAACACAAAATGGGCTGCTGAACAGATTATGGCCACCACGCGCGACCGCATGCAACTCATGACCACAGCCGACACCGACATAGAGATCTCTCTCGAAGAAGGTGAGCGGCTGGGCTTTTGTTTTCCTGTGCATGGATGGCGCCCGCCGCTTATCGTTAGACAGTTTATCAGCCGACTGAAGGTTAACAATCTTCAGGGCCATTTCGTTTATGCTCTCTGCACAGCGGGCGACACCATCGGTGAGACGCTCGACATCTTTGCTTCTGACCTCAAGGCCCGAGGCATAAACCTTGATGCGGGCTCTTCGTTGCTCATGCCCGAATCTTATGTGGGTCTGCCCTTCATGGATGTGGACACGCCTGAACGTGAGGCAGAGAAAATTGAGACATCGCAGATAAGGCTTAACCGCATGATCGATGACATCATGCATTGCCGACCGTTCAGGTCGAAGCCCGACAGAGGGCGCTGGCCACGAATAAACAGCAGGCTTATAGGCTCGTTCTTTGTTAACCGCCTCGTCACAGACAAACCGTTTCATGTCATCGAAGACCGCTGCATAAAGTGTGGCAAGTGTGCTGATGTCTGTCCCGTGAACGACATTAAGGGCGGCAAGGGCCTGACGCCAGAGTGGTTGCACAACGGTCATTGTCTTACCTGTTTCAAATGCTTCCACCATTGTCCCACGCACGCCATCGAGTTTGGATCGCGCACAAAAAACAAAGGACAATATTTCTTCGGACGCAACAACAAAACGTGACGCAACAACAAAACGTGACGCATTAACAAAACGTGAAATAACAACAATCAATTGCTCTTAATGACGTAAAGCTCTGGTAAAGAGCATTCAAAACCGTACTTACATCATAATAAATAAAAAACGATTCCAAAATATGAAGAAATTTTTACTTTTCGTCTTTGCAACCCTGTTCATGGCGATGTCTGTGTTCGCCTCAAAAGCCAACTCGGAGCCGTTCACGGTTAAACAGTCTGACGGCACAGAGCTCACGGTCGTCCTTCATGGCGACGAACATTTCCACTGGTACAGCACCCTCGATGGAGCGGTTCTGGCAAGAATCGACGGTCAGTTCTTCGTTGCTCAAATAGGCAACGACGGCTCTATAGCCGCAACGGCACAGCTCGCCCACAACGTGAAGCAGCGCTCGGCAAAGGAGGCTTCGCTCGTGGCGGCACAGAACCTTGACGTCTTTAAGTCGCCGGCAGCCCTGGCGCGTAGAGAGACCATGCGCGTGCAGCAGTCGGCGCGTGCCGGTTACAACTATTTCCCCCACAAGGGCTCGCCGACGGTTTTGGTCATCCTCGCACAATTCAACGACAAGAAGTTTTCGCTGCCTGACCCCGTAGCTTCTTTCAACCAATATTTCAATGGTGATGAGCAGACAGAGCTTGGCAATGGTGAGAGCCGCAATTATGGTAGCGTGAAGAAATATTTCAGCGAGGTCAGTGACGGCCAGTTTACGCCTAACTTTAAGATTGTAGGTCCCGTCACGGTGCCTCAATCAATGAAATATTATGGCGCTAACGGCTCTTATAAAGACCAGAACTACCGTCAGTTTGTCAAGGATGCTTGTGCCGCTGCTTCGGCTCTGCAACCGTTTGATGCTGACGAGTTTGACAGCGACGCCAACGGTTGCGTGGATCTCGTGGCCATCATGTTTGCTGGCTACGGTGAGAACAACGGTGCCGAACCGAACACGTTGTGGGCAAAGACCTCATTGCAGGATTTTGGTTCTTACAACGAAAAAAGTGTGAAAAGCGCAATGCTCATTAGCGAGCTAAACGCCAACGAGTCGCTTCTCACTGGAAACGGATTCTATTCTAAGCCGCGAATCAACGGAGTGGGGGTGTTCTGTCATGAGATGTCCCACGCCATGGGGCTCCCCGATTTCTATTCCACAACCTCGCCTGCCAATGAGAAAGATAACCAGGAACTCGAATACTGGAGCCTTATGGATGGCGGCGAGAACGTATTCAACGGTTATTACCCTGTCGCTTACACCGCCTTTGAACGCAAGCACATGGGGTGGAGCGATTATGTGGAGATGGAGGATGGCAAGACCTACTCGCTGACCACTGCCGACAAGGGCGGTCGCGGACATGTCTACTACAATCCCAACACGTTGGCGGCTGGTCGTGTGTCCGACTATTTCGTGTTTGAAAACATACAAAACACAGGATGGAACTCTAAACTTCCCGGTCACGGTCTCATCGCTTATCGTGTTAGCATGCGCATAAGCGACATGCAGTATAACACGCCGATAAACAACATTGTCGGCGATCCGGGCTTCACTATTGTCCCTGCCGACGGTTGCTTGCTCAACATCTATAACACCACGGGTTCCAATTCTGAACGTCAGGATGCTTATAAGAACAGCATGGCTGCCGACCCGTTCCCCGGAACGTTGAAGGTCACGACGCTTCTCGCAACGCAGAACCTGCCTAACTTTGCTTGGCGTGATGCTCCTAAGGATAACAAAATGGGACTTTACAACATCGTGGAGGACACAGAATCTACTCACGAGGTGAGTTTCCGCTTTGTTGCTGACGTCACAACGTCTGGTCTCCAAAACGTTGTTACCGATGCTCCCTTATCTACCGACAACCGCATCTTCTCCATCGATGGCATCTGCCTCGGCACCGACCTCTCGGTTCTCCCTAAGGGACTATATATAATAGGTGGAAAAAAGGTGGTGAAGCAATAGCAATAACACCATAACGCTTCAACATCTAAACAACAGCAACGTTACAGGCTATAGCCTTACAATATAGATAAACGCTACAGGCTATAGTTTTTAGATATAGAAAAACCAAAAGGGCTGAATTCGTTATTTATCGAATTCAGCCCTTTTGGTTTCTTTCTTTTCTTATCTTATCTTATCTTATATCTTCTTCTCTTATATGAATTTTTTTTCTTCAAAATAATATCACTATTGTCACCACGCAAGACAGCTATTTGATAATCAGCTATTTATGGGTGACAATAAGGGCTTTTTCTATTGTCACCTAATGTCACCTAATGTCACCCGTCTATGAAGTCTTCATTTCTTGAATCTTTTTTTATTTCGTGTTTAAAATGTCAATGTTTTGTTCGTTCATAAAGTCGAGTTGTGCAGCGAGCATCGTCAAAAGAGGCATTGCGCAACCGTGTCGTTCAGCTTCCATGATGGGGCGTTGGTATAGATAATGCAGCTCCAGAGCTTTGTGGTGGTCAAAGTCGAACTTCATGCTCGATGCAAAGGCAGGCATGTTGCGTGTCATCGTCATCATCTGTTCGGCATAGTCCTCGTCCACGTTTCTTGCACCGCAAGCCTTTGCAGCGTTGATCACCTCCGTCATCATCTTTCTTATGGTCTTCTCCATTGGCTCACGACGCAGCAGGTCGCCAGCGGTGCGTGCTCCTGTGGCTGCTGTCATGCCGTTAAAGGGCATGTTCCAGACGGCCTTCTTCCACCGCATCTCATAAAACTCCATCTCCTTGCTCTTTATCTTGCTTTCTGCAAACTCACTCATCATCAACGCCAAACGCTCCTGGTCTTTACAAGAATAGTTGCCTACAAGCAACAAGCCGTTGCTCATGTGCGTGATGCAGCCTGGTGCTGTCTTCAGGGTGCAGATGTAAGCTACACCTCCCATGATCTGTGCTTCAGGCATTGCTTTGCACAGATCTTCCTCCATGCCAATGCCGTTTTGAATCAGCAATATCAGCGAGTGGTCTTTCACAATTGGGCGCAGCATCTCTGGCAGCTTGGCGTTCGATGTCGTTTTCATCGCAACAATGACCACGTCACACACAGGCATCTCTTCAGTAGATCTGTATGCCCTTATATTATTAAGGTGGTAGTTGCCGTCGCACGAATTGACCTGTAAGCCGTTCGTTTTCACATACTCATAATCGCTGCGCAGCAAAAAATGCACCTCCTTGCCTGCTTTTGCAAGCAAACCGCCATAGTAAGCGCCTATAGCTCCTGTTCCAATAATTGCATATCTCATATCTCTTTTTCTCACATTTTTATCTCTATTTTTCTAATTCGAACATCTTGATATTCGTCTTGCAAAGTTCGCAATTTATTTTCTTTTATCCGTCTTTTTCTCTCAAGAAAATGATAAAAAACTCAGCCCCTTCTTTTTTGCATCTTTATGCAATTTTCGGCTCTTTTTTAGAGCCGTTTTAAAAGGGCCCAACTTACGATTTGAAAGTGCCCAAATGACGTTGTCAAAGAGGCTCTTTGACGAGCTCATTAAGGCCCTTTGACAGCCTCAAAGAGCCT
>OCIU01000546.1_pt1 | contig 34293 bp, 26 predicted proteins | sample 1538471 | NCBI WGS metagenome assembly OCIU01 (sample SAMN04571693, study PRJEB22368) | human gut metagenome | biome: human gut; material: stool | host: Homo sapiens | place: Luxembourg | collected 2012-06-01 | reverse complement strand
AACATGGCAGATAGAAAAGCTAAACATGGCAGATAGAAAAGCTAAACATGGCAGATAGAAAAGCTAAACATGGCAGACAGAAAAGCTAAACATGGCAGATAGAAAAGCTAAACATGGCAGATAGGGAGGCTAAGTATGGCAGTTAAGAGAGCTAAGAAAGGTGCTTGGAAAAAGCTTCCTGTAAAGTTGTGAAAAAACAAAACGCGATAAAAGAAACAATCCCAATCTTTCAGAGCTATTCCGAGAGATTGGGATTATATAAGGTTCATGGTTAAGTAGGTGTTCAAAATTAATCGCATATGAGCAGGTCATCAATGATGTTTTTCACCGCCGTGCTGTTGATTTGTTTGCGGAAATGAACAGCATAACCGTTAGCTGTCATCTCGTTAAAAAACTCCTCTGCACACGATATCTTCGTTTCTTCGTCGGATGCAATTTTCGACTCCTTGTCATAGGCTTTTGTCTCAATGACAATGTTGAGCTCTTTAGTTCCGTCGGCCTTCTTTACCACATACATAAAGTCGGGGCTGTAATTGCTTGAAGCAACTGTTGGAATGCAGATACTTTTCGAAGGAATTTTTCCATAAACCACCACCTCATCAATTTCTGTTTTCATGTTCTGAAGCTCCAACCACGAATCGTGGGCATAGGCATCGTAGAGATAGTTTTGAGGCGGATTGCCTGGCACGCTCTTGTTGCCAATATATGCTTGCACCACCTCATCCTTCACAGACCCGTCAGCATTGGTCAGTTTTGTTTCTTTCATCGTATAATTGGCTTGCTTATAACGCACAAGCCCGACAAGCTGTTCACATTTCCAATCGTCAACAGCCACTGTGAGCCGTGTCAGCGAACCGTCGTTAAACATCTCGTCTGTTATCTTGCAGCCATGACCGACCGCTTCACATATTGCTTTATGAAGCATGTGAAGCGGAATGTTTGTATGTCTCGATGCCCGCTTCAAGAAATCATTATACGCATAATGGCGGTTGTGCAACGTGAGTTGTGCATGGGTCCACTCATTTGCCACAGCCACGTTTCCGTCAAACTGAATAACCTTGCGCGATGTCTCCACCGTTTGAAGCGCGAACACCTGCTTGTCCTTTATAATGCCAGGAAGAGCTGTCTCTATCTGCCGGTCTATCTCTTTGTCAAAAAAGAGGATATACTTGCGGTTGAGCTGTGCCCACAGCTCGCGCAGCTCCTCAAACCTTGCCTTTCTGACGTGTATCTTGTTGGTGCGGCTGGTGTTGCGGTCTTTGATGCGTGACGTGTCAACGCCGCCATTAAAGTTCTTAAACTCAGGATACTCTTTCAGCAAGTCATCAAACTTCTCGGGCACAACTTTCCTTTCAATGTCAACATAACCCTTTTTCAACAGTTCAATGAATAAGGTGTTGACATCCATTTCACGCTTTTCTGCCACCTTAACAATTTCTTCTGCATTGATAGAAAGCGCAGCTCTCTGCTCAGCCTCAAGATCGCCGTTAATCTCAGCCACAAGCTTGGTTGCGAAATCTTTCTCCGTGAAATCGACGATATAATTGAGCATGAACGAGCTGTCGCTTATTCTGTTGCCCGCGCTGTCAACAGGCAGACGCAGACCACGCCCCACCTCCTGCAGCTTGCTTGTCTCCGACCCGCTGGAACGCAGTTTGCAGATAGTGAACACGTTCGGGTTATCCCAGCCTTCCTTCAAGGTCCATTTGGAGAACAGGAAACGCTGCACATTTGGCTTGCCCTTATCGTCGGTAAAGCTGAGCAATTCTTTTTTGCCATGCAGGATCAGTTTCACCTCATTGGCAATATTCTCTTCGTTGTCGAGGTTGTCTTGAGAGAAATATCCTATACAAGAGGCATCAAGGTTGTCGAGAGTGGCCTGTAGGTACGCCTCATACTCTTTTGTGTTCTGCCGTGCCAGTTCTTTCTTCACCCTTGCTTTCAGCATCTCAAGAAACTTCATCCGCAGCCAACCGTCGTTCTTGCCTTCAGGTCCACGAAAGCTCTCTATGCTGTCGATGAAGAACAAGGCAAGCGTTTTGATGGGCAGACCTTCACGGCAGAAGTTCTCGCGCTCGGTCTCAAAATGGCGCATCAAGGCAAGCTCAATCATGCCTTCCTGATAAGACACGGCAAACTGGTCGGGAAAAAACTCCTCGCCTTTCAGCTTCTCTTGTCCGTTGCTCAGGCTTACGCCGTTCTTTGAAATTTCCTCAACAACCACACCGTCAAGGTCGTTGTCGATAACGCTGAGACTGTCGCCCACATGAAGCGTGAAAGTTTTGCTTCCGTTGTCGGCAGTTGTCAGCTTCAGGTTTGCGCTGTCGCCCTTAACGGTTGAAAGCACCTTCACCTTCTTATCAGCTTGCTTTCCGCCAGGCAGCTCCAGATGCTCTTTAGCCACCCCCTTTATAAGCCCTTTGTTGAAAGAGTCGGCTGCGCTCAGCTCGTAAATAAGCTCTTGGTAGTCTTTCACCGAATGTTTGTTCTTGCCCTTGCCGACAGTTATTTCAGGGAAAGTTGCTCCATAGCGCAACACCAGCTGCGGTCGGAAATTCTCTATCAGCGCCATGTACGATTTGCTGCCACGCTCCATGCGGTGTGGCTCATCGATAATAAGCACAGGCCGTGTGTCGGCAATGGCATCGACAGGCCGATGAAAGTCGCCAAGCATCTGGTCATAGTCGTCACGGGTGAGCAGCTTGCCGTTGGTGAGCAGTTGGGTGTTTAACAGAAGCACATAAATTTTGTTCTTCACATGGTGTGTGCCATAAAAGAAATGGCCCACAGCCGACGGCATGTTCTGACGGCCTTTTTTCTTTGTTTTCGAAGGCTCAAGCAAGCAAAGCTCTATCTCGGCATTATAGTGGCACACGTTCTTGAAATGGCGCTCCACCTCGGGCTCCTGCAAGAACGAAGCTGTGCCTGCCTTGATGGGCAATGTTGGCACAGCGATGATAAACTTGTTTATGCCACAACGCTTGTGCAGCTCAAACATCGTCCGGGTGTAGACGTAGGTCTTGCCCGTGCCCGTCTCCATCTTTATGTCGAGCAGACGATGGTGTGGCAGACTGTTAATCTTGTCTGTGAGCATGTAGTGGGTAACTCTCTGCTTTGTGGCTTTGTCCAAGATATTTGCTTTTTCGCGCACAGCCATCAACGCAGCGCCGCTGAGCTGATATTTCAGCTGCGGATTTTGGTTGCTCGCCTTTGGCGCTTCCTGTATGGAGTCTTCCACCACCGCGGCAACGCCCTCCACGGGCATGAGTTGGTGCGGAAGATTGTTTTCAAGTTTTAGTTCCATCAATATCTCACATCAAGGTTTACGGTTAATGTTTTGTTGCCTTCCTTAAGCGTGCGCAGGTTCTTTTGCAGCTCCTCGCGGTGGGTGAAGTCGAAGCTATAGCCAAAGATCACGATGTTGTGGGGCGAGAACTGCTCACCGTTATATTTGTCCATCAAAGCAGCAATGCTGCTGGCATCGAAGTTGTCGTCTGGATTAACCAGATAGAGATGGTCGCCCTTCCAATAGGCTTTGTAATTGCCAAGCAGCACCTCTTCAGCATCTTCTGTCAAACCATAGCCGTCTGCCACAAGCCATGTGCGGAGAACGGTTTCCAAACCAAAGTCATCAACGCTAAAGTCCGTAATATTGTTGCTTATCGGATCGAATTGCTCCATCAGCAACAGGGCATCTTGCTTTGGCTCTTCCAAGGTATAATGTTTAAAGCCGAGGTCGCCAGAGAAGAGAGGGTTGGCCTCCTTAATCTTCTTTGCGGCCCGTTTGATGCGCTCAAATCCTACATAATCTAATGTATGAGGATAATTATTCTCTTCAAGAAAATCTATTACTTTTTGTACTTTATGCTTATCAGCTTTAGGCACTTTCTCTATTTTTTCATCTAAATCTAAAGGTAATTGTACAGCAATAAAATTTCTTTGACCACTAAGAAGATTTAAATTAAATACAGAATCTGCTGTGGTTCCTGAACCAGAAAAAAAATCCATACATATAGAATCTTCATCCGATCCAATTGTCAACAGTTTTTTTACGAGATAAGTAGGCTTTGGAAAATCAAAGGTATCAGCCATTCCATATTTCTTCAATTCAGCTGATCCCTGTTCTGTTATTACGCCTGTTTCATCCCATATTCCATCGTCGTCATCATCTTCATCTGTAATTTCCACATCTTCAAACCAAATTGTCTTAGCTTTATAAGTACCTTTGCGATATTTTTCATATACGCCCCATTGACCAGATGACTTTTCACGAGCAACAACAGTGCTATCCATAGAAGTTTCTCCAACGTTTTGGTTAAATTTCTTCTTCCCCCATCTCCAACAACTTTCCTTCATTTCACTATTGTATGGCAAAATTTCAATGGAATATTCCAAAGTACGCTTGTCGCTCACAGGAGAATATCCATTTTTGTCTTTAACATTAGGGTTTGCATAAATAGGATAAAAAAGATTGGGACGATTAAATTTACCATATTTTGGATTCCTGTTTCTTAGTTCTCTTTCCGAGAATTCACTTATATTGTCACGTTTAATATCTCCAGACAGCTCTTTCTTTAGTTCATTTACTATAGTTTCACCACTGTTAGCGTACACCAATAAGTATTCATGAGTCTTTGCCAATTGTTTATATGTTTGTCCACGTTTGTTCGATTGAACAACAATTTCGGCAAGAAAATTATCCTCTCCAAACACCTCATCACAGAGATTCTTCAGATTAGCCTGCTCATTGTCATCAATAGAAATAAAGATCACGCCATCGTCTGTCAGCAGGTCGCGTGCAAACGACAGTCTGGGCAACATGAATGTGAGCCAAGCCGCATGGCTGGCACTTCCACGACGTGTCATGTTAAGGATGCGTGCAGCACGTTCGGGAGAGATATCCAAACGCACGGCCAGCTCATCAGCGGTAAAATTGAATTTGTCGTTATACACAAATCCATCCGTTCCTGTGTTGTATGGAGGGTCGATATATATAACCTTCACCTTGCCGCCATACGACTTTACAAGATGCTGCAAGGCATCCAGGTTGTCGCCGCTTATATAAACATTCTTGCTGTTGCGGTTCTCAGGCTTTGCGTTATGCTCCTCGTCAGGACGAATAAGCGTTGTCGTGTCCATGTTGGTAAGCATGCGAGCATAGTTCTTGCCTAACCAGTTGAAACCGCTTGTCTCGTCTGTGAGCGTTGTTCCACCTGGCAAGGCCGCTTTGAAAGCTTCTATATCGAACTCGCCATCAGCGCTGAAGCATTGGGGGAAATACTTTCTTAGCACATCCATCTCTCTCTGTCCAGCTGCTGCACCAGCGTTGCGTTCCATTATGTTTTTTATCATATCTCTTTTTGTTGTCGTGTGTGATTGCTTGACCTTATTTTCTATTCATCCAACAAAAATAATAAATTACATTGAAAAAAAAAAGAAATGACGAGATAAAAAAGAAAAATGTTGAAAGAACGACGAACGAAAAGCACGGTAAAAATAAAAATATGTGTGGGGAAGTTTTGTAAAGACCGATATGACAAAGAATCATTTTTTTCAAAAAAAAATCGACATCGGTTAAACCTTTTTCCAAAAGTAGCGTCATAATATCGAAAATTCAATTAAAAAAAAAGCCTCTCAACATGACATCTTAACCGAAAGCCAACAGGCACATGTCAACCGATAGGCACAGAGACAAATGTAACACTATGAAGAAAACACTAATGACGCTGCTGCTCGCCATCATGGCCTTGGCAGCAAGCGCACAGGAAAGGAAAATAAGCGGCACGCTTACCGACAACGACACAAAGGAAGCGATGGAACAGGTCACCGTGCAACTGCTGCGAACAGACAGCGTCTATGTGGCGGGAACGGTGAGCGACACGAGAGGCTCTTTCAGCCTCAAGGCACCTAAGAACGGCAAGTATCTGCTCAAGCTCACAAGCGTGGGCTACAAACCTCTTGTGAAGAACATCACCGTCAGCGGCGACCGCAACATGAACATGGGCAACATGACCATGAGCGAAGACGCCGTAATGCTTAAGGGAGCAACCGTGACGGGACAAGCCAAGAAGGTGGTGGTGAAAGAAGACACGTTCGTCTACAACTCGTCAGCTTTCCGCACACCCGAGGGGTCTGCCATCGAGGAGCTGGTGAAACGCCTGCCGGGTGCCGAGATCGACGAAAACGGAAAGATAACGATCAACGGCAAAGAGGTCAAGAAGATCAAGGTTGACGGAAAGGAGTTTATGACGGGCGACACGAAGACGGCCCTCAAGAACCTGCCCACCTCCATCGTGGACAAGATCAAGGCTTATGATGAGAAGAGCGATCTCGCTCGCGTGACAGGCATTGACGACGGCAACGAGTCGACAGTTCTCGATTTCGGCATAAAGAGAGGCATGAACAAAGGCATGTTTTCGAACGCCGATGCGAGCGTGGGCACACACAACCGCTACTCGGAACGCCTCATGGCTGCCGTGATGCAGAACGACATCAGGGTCATGACCTTCGGAAGCGCCAACAACGTGGCCGACAGAGGATTTCCCGGTGGCGGCGGACGAGGCAACTTCGGACGAGGAAGCAGCGGACTGAGCGCGTCGAAGATGCTCGGTGCCAACTTCAACTATGACAACCAGAAGACGCTGCAGCTCGACGGTAGCGTGAGGTGGAACCACAACGACGGCGATGCTTACTCGAAGAGGTCGGCGCAAAACTTCATAACCACCAACGGAGCTTACAGCAACAGCATAAGCCAAAACTACACACGCTCCAACAGTTGGAACGCGCACATGCGTCTCGAATGGAAGCCCGACACGCTGACAAACATCATGTTCCGACCGCGGTTCAGCTACTCTACAAACGACTCGCGCTCAGGAAGCCAAGCGGCATCATATAACGATGACCCTTACCTGCACGTCAGCGACCCGTTGGCAGAAGAGGCCATAAAGCAGATGGCGGCAGAGGGGCTGATGGTGAACAGCAACCGCAACAACTCGCTGTCTTACAGCGACAGCAAGCAGGTGGGAGGCTCGCTGCAGCTGAACCGCAAGCTCAACAGCATGGGACGTAACGTGACGCTGCGTCTGGAGGGCTCTTACAACGAGGGCAACAGCAAGAGCTTGTCGACAAACAACGTGCACCTCTACCAGATAAAGAGCAAGCTTAACCCCGAAGCCGACTCCACATACCAGACAAACCGCTACAACGTGACACCCACAAAGACGTGGAGCTACGCGGTACAGACAACATACAGCGAGCCGTTGTGGAAAGCAACGTTCCTGCAGATGAGCTACAAGTTCAACTACAGCTACAGCAAGAGCGACCGCGCAACATACGATTTCAGCAATCTGGGCGAAAACTTCTTCAGCGACGTGGCAAACAGCTACCGCAACTGGGACGGCTATCTCACACGCTTGCAGAAACCATATACCGACTACAAGGACGAGTCGCTGAGCAGATTCTCGGAATATAAGAACTACACGCATGACATGGAGCTGATGTTCCGAATGATCAGAGAAAAATATAACTTCAACGTGGGCGTGATGGTGCAGCCACAGGCCTCACACTTCATACAAGACTATCACGGCGTTCACTCTGACACCACACGCAACGTGGTGAACGTCACGCCGACGCTCGACTTCAGATACCGCTTCAGCAAGACGCACGACATGCGCATTCGCTACCGCGGCACAACGTCACAGCCAAGCATTAGCGACATGCTCGACATCACTGACGACAGCGACCCGCTGAACATCAGAAAGGGTAACCCCGGCCTGAAGCCGTCGTTCACGAACAACCTGTTCGCTTTCTACCACAACTTCAGACAGAAGCGCTCACAGGTCATCGTGTCGTTCCTCAACTTCTCAAACACCCGCAACGCCGTGGGCTCAGAGACGACCTATGACGAGAAGACGGGCGGACGGACAACAACGCCGCGCAACATAAACGGCAACTGGAACCTCAACGGCATGTTTATGTTCAACACGTCGATAGACACGACAGGCGTCTGGAACGTCAACACGTCGACCAACTATGGCTACAACCACATGGTGGGCTTCGTGAACCTCAACCGCAGCGCCACGGCACAGAAGAACGTGACGAAGAGCCTTAACATAGGAGAGCGACTGGAGACGAGCCTGCGCACCAACTGGGTGGAGCTGGCGCTTGACGGATCATTCAACTACACCCACTCGCGCAACGAGCTGCAGAGCCAGGCCAACCTCGACACATGGCAGTTTGCCTATGGAGGCACGCTCTCTGTAAACACGCCGTGGGGCATGAGCCTCAGCACCGACCTGCACGAGAACAGCCGACGCGGCTACAGCGACAAGTCGATGAACACGAACGAGCTGGTGTGGAACGCGCAGATAGCACAGAGCTTCCTCAAGGGCAAGCCGCTGACGGTGATGCTGCAGTTCTACGACATTCTCGACAACCAGAGCAACTTCAGCAGAACCATCAACGCCACGCAACGCAGCGACATCGAGTATAACAGCATCAACAGCTACGCCATGCTGCATGTGGTCTACCGCTTCAACATGTTTGGAGGCAAGATTGGAGGACGCGACGGCAACAGAGGCCCTGAGGGTCGTGGCGGACACGGAAGCTTTGGTGGGCCAGGCGGCATGAGACCGCCAATGGGTGGCGGCATGCGACCGCCAAGAATGATGTAACGACAAATCAGTAACGAGAAATCAGAAATGGATTTTTAGATAATGTTTTGGGTTAATTAGAATAATTTGGAAGTCACTTCTGCGTGAGCAGGGGTGGCTTTTTTTTTGCATTTACGCTCTATTGGTACAGACAGAAAATTCCCGTGCCGTCACTACACATCCTCATTTATTTCGCGTAGCGGAACCATGACGAACGGACGTTCATGCATGAGAGGATGGGGTATGACGAGGTCGTCGTCGTTGACGCTCACCCGGTCGTAGAGCAAGATGTCGATGTCGATGACGCGGTCGTGATATTGGCCGTCGACCGACTTTTGTGTGCGTCCCATCTCGCGCTCTATGTGCTGGGTCGTCTCCAGCAACTGATGTGGCGACAAAGAGGTGAGCACCTTCACGCAACAGTTCAGAAACTTGTTGGGCGAGGCAAAGCCCCACGGCTCGGTCTCTATGAAAGACGACTCGCGCTCTACACATCCCACCTGTTCGCCAATCATGCCGATAGCATCATGGAGCAAGCGCTTGCGGTTGCCAAGATTGGATCCTAAAGAAAGATAAACTGTGTGCATGTTATTGTTGTTTTGAAAATTAAAGAAAGCAAGAAAGGCTATATTCTTGCCTTGCCGCAGCTGTGACAAGAAGCACGAATATAGCCTTCACTTATCGTTGTTGTTGCGTTATGACGCTTTTACAGAGTTATCAGTCGTTGACGATGAGCAGAGCATCGCCGTAGCAGCCAAACATGTAGCCATGCTTCACGGCAAGGTTGTAGGCTTCCATAACGAGGTCGTAGCCACCGAAAGCAGCGGTCTCCATGAGGAGCGTTGACAGAGGGTGATAGAAGTTGGCAACCATAGAGTCGGCCAGGCCAAACTCGTAAGGAGGGAAGATAAACTTGTTTGTCCAGCCATCATACTCCTTAAGCAAGCCGTCGGTGCCTACAGCTGTCTCTGTGGCCTTAACCACGCTGGTGCCTATGGCACAGACGTGACGGCCGGCAAGCTTGGTCTTGTTCACAATCTTGCATGCCTCGGGACCTACTATCATCTGCTCCGAGTCCATCTTGTGCTTGGTAAGGTCCTCTACCTCGATGTCGTGGAAGTTGCCCAATCCGCAATGGAGGGTGATATAAGAGAAGTTGATGCCCTTGATCTCCATGCGCTTCATCAGCTCACGGCTGAAATGAAGGCCTGTGGCAGGTGCTGTTACAGCACCCTCGTTCTTGGCAAAGATACACTGGAAGTCGTCAAAGTCGTCCTCGGTGCCGTGATGATCTTCGCGGCGGTCGATGATATAACGTGGGAGCGGTGCCTCGCCTAAGGCGAACAGCTCGCGCTTGAACTCGTCGTGAGGGCAGTCGTAGAGGAAGCGCAGGGTGCGTCCGCGGCTGGTGGTGTTGTCTATGACCTCAGCGACCATGGTGCCACTCTCATCAAAGAACAGTTTGTTACCGATACGGATCTTTCGGGCCGGTTCCACGAGCACATCCCACAGACGCATCTCCTCGTTGAGCTCGCGCAGCAGGAACACCTCAATCTTGGCATCGGTCTTCTCCTTGGTGCCATAGAGACGTGCGGGGAACACCTTGGTGTCGTTGAAGATGAAGGTGTCGCCCTCATCAAAATAGTCGAGCACATTGCGGAAATCGAGATACTCGCCCTCGATGGGTTTTCCGTTCTCGTCCTTCTTGTACATCTCTATCTGCTGCGACTTGCGGTGCAACACCATGAGGCGGCACTCGTCGCGGCGTGTGATGCGAAACTTCTCCATCTCGCCCTCATCGTTTTTAAACTCACGGTAGATGCTGTGAGGATAGAGTGCGATTTGTTCTTCTGGCAATTTAAATTTAAACTGAGATAACTTCATTATTCTTTGATTCTTTGTCTGTTTTTTCTATGTTCTGGTTGTCGAGCCATTGCTCGATGTCGTCAAGCTTGATGCAGTCGTCAATGCGCACGTCGCCGACACGGGTGCGGCAGAGCTGCGTGAGGTAAGCACCGCTGTTGAGCGCTCTGCCTATGTCGCGTGCCAAGGAACGAATGTAGGTACCTTTGCCGCAGCCCACATGGATCTGCAGGAGCATGGTCTCGGGATCGAAAGAGAGCACGTTGATGAAATCGACATGCACGGTCTTGGCTTTCAGCTCCACGGTCTCGCCCTGACGTTTCAGCTTATAGGCACGGTCGCCGTTGATCTTGCATGCGCTGTAAGACGGTGGCACCTGCTCTATGTCGCCGACAAACTGCTGTAGCACCTCATCGACAAGCTCACGGGTGATGTGGTCGGTAGGATAGGTGGCGTTAACCTCATGCTCCAAGTCGTAGCTGGGTGTTGTCGCTCCGAGCTGTAGGGTGGCAGTGTATTCCTTAGAGTGGGCTTGCAGCGTTTCTATCTCTTTGGTCTTCTTACCTGTGCAGAGGATGAGCACACCTGTGGCCAGAGGGTCTAATGTACCGGCGTGGCCTGTCTTGACGCGCTTCACGCCGCTACGCTCACTTATGCGTTTACGAACATAAGCCAAGGCGCCGAAGCTGGTCATGCGGTATGGCTTGTTGATAGCGATAATTTCGCCTTTAGTGAAATTCATTATTTGGATTTCAGAGTTTTTTGTTTTTTACTATTCTGGGCGGCATTCACGTCTCTATTCTTTTAGAGAAGCGAGCACACGATGGTGACGGCTCCGGCAATGGCACAATAAACGCCGAACCACACGAGCTTGCCTTTCTTCACGATGTTGATCATCCACTTGCAAGCGATGCAGCCGCTCACAAAGGCTGCCACGAAGCCAACGGCAAGCGGCAGGACATCGATGTTGCCAAACGCCTCTTCGCCCTTAGCAGCCTTGAGCAAATCGAGGAGAGCCTCGCCAAGGATGGGAGGTATGACCATGAGGAACGAGAACTGTGCAAGCTTCTCTTTCTTGTTGCCGAGGAGCAGACCTGTGGCGATGGTGCTTCCTGAACGTGAGAGTCCGGGCATAACAGCGCAAGCCTGGGCCAGACCTATGATGAACGCGTCTTTCATAGAGATGTGTTCACGCTGACGCGGCTTAGCATAATAAGAGAAGGTGAGGAGAGCGGCGGTGACGAGGAGCATCAGTCCGACGATGAGCAGACCAGAGCCAAACACTTCTTCCACCTTGTCCTTGAAGAACACTCCCACAACACCAACAGGGATCATCGACACCACGATGTTGAGGAAATATTTTGTTTCGTCGTTCATCTTAAACTTGAACAGACCTTTCAAGATCCAGTCGATTTCTTTCCACAGCACCACGAGTGTGCTGAGCACCGTTGCCACATGCACCAAGACGGTGAACGCGAGGTTGTCCCCACCGTTTACACCAAAGAGAGATGAGCCGATGGCGAGATGACCACTGCTGCTCACGGGCAGATATTCTGTAAGTCCCTGCACGATGCCAAGGACCAATGCTTCAAACCAATTCATTGTTTTCTTCTTTCCCTTCTTTTTAATTGTCAATTAGAGACGTTATCGCTTCAGCCATTAAGCCTCAACGTCATCATCAACTTTCGTTTCCTCTATGTTGTTGTCACCGTTGTCCTTAGGTTTATGCACGATGGCATAGATCATAGAGAGGAAGCCCACGAGGCACACAACGGGTGCCACCTTGATGCGGCGGGCATCGAAGATAGAGGCATCGAACACCGTCTCATCGGAACCGCCGCCACTCATAAGGCAGAAGCCGACAACAACAATCAACATGCCGACAGCCAACAATATAAAGTTGGTCTTGCCGAACGCATAATTTCTTTTATCCATTTTTCTTATTTTTGTGACAGGAAGTTATCGATTTTTGATTTTTGAATTTTGATTTTTGAATTATCGGCTTTCAGCCGATTTTGCCCTTCCTTTCAAGATTATTTTCTTTCAAGATTATTTTCTTTCAAGATTATCCCTTTCAAAGATTACCATCTTTCAAGAAGCATCAACTCCCTTATTTATTTTTTACCTTTTAAAAAGTCTATTGAATTCTTCACTCTTCGTTCTTCACTTTTCCCTTTCAAAGGCAAGTCCATTGAATTCTTCACTCTTCGTTCTTCACTTTTCCCTTTCAAAAGCGAGTCTATTGAATTCTTCACTCTTCGTTCTTCACTTTTCCCTCTCAAAGGCAAGTCTATTGAATTCTTCACTCTTCGTTCTTCACTTTTCCCTTTCAAAGGCGGACAGCCATTGTAATTTAAATCTTATACAGTTCCCCCGCCTTCATCCGCAAGAATTTGTTTACGGAAATCGTGGCGCAGAACGCAGTAATGGCAATGCCGAAAACGAACACCACGCCAGCGGTGATGGCAAGCACATCCCAGGTAAGGAAGCTCAAGATCTCGGGCTCGTAGAGGAAGAGGGCATAATAGATAGCGCCAAGAGCGGCGCAAGCCAACACAGAGGCAAAAAGTCCGATGCCGATGGCGCGACGCACAAACGGCCCGCGGATGAAGCTCCAAGAAGCACCCACAAGTTTCATGGTGTGGATGGAGAAGCGACGAGCATAGATGCCGAGGCGCACGGTGTTGTTGATGAGCGAGAACGACACGATGGTGAGCAACACAGCCAACGAAAGGAGGACAAGGCTCACACGCGCAATCGTGCGGTTGACGTTCTCCAACAGGTCGCGTTGGTAGCTCACCTTTGTGACCTTAGGATAAGCCGTAAGCTCGCGCGAGATATATTTCAACGAGTCGTTGTTGGCATAGTCGGCCTTCAGCGTCAGCTCTATTGACGGTGGCCACGGATTGGCACCGATAAACTCGCGAGGGTCCTCACCCAACATCTTGATGCCTTGACGCAAGGCTTTCTCCTTGCTTATATACTCCATGCTGTTGACATAAGACAATGTTCCGAGACGGGCACAAAACTGTTGCGCCTCCGAGTCGGTCATGTCGTCTTGAAGCATGAGCGTCACGACAATGTTCTGCTTAACGTATGACGAGAGATTGCGAGCCGTGAGCACCGAAAGGGTGACAAGACCCAACAAAACAAGCACCATGGCGGTGCTTATACATAGAGTTATCGCCTGCAATCCATGACGACTGCCGGTCTTTTTACGTTTTTTTCCCATTTTCAAACAGGTATAATACACCAAATTTCCTGCAAAGTAACAAAAAAAAATCCACACAGCATAAGGTTTAACCACTATTAACAAGAGGATAAGGCAAAGAGGGTGCTCGTTTCACAAATAATTATTACTTTTGTGCCGAATTAGAGACTTTTTCTTTGAAAAAAGAGAAAGAAAAGAGATAACGAAAAGAGATAACTAAAAAGAAGAAAGAGATAATAATTTAGAAAAAGGTAATAACATTATGGCAACAATAATTTATCCATCGCCCATCTTCGGACCGATTCACAGTAGACGACTGGGCATCTCGTTAGGCATCAATCTGCAACCGGCAGACGGAAAGACATGTTCGTTCGACTGCATCTACTGCGAGTGTGGCTACAACGCCGACCACCGCCCCACCCTGCCACGCCCCTCACGCGAGGAGGTGAGCGAGGCTTTGGAAAAGAAGCTCATTGAGATGCGCGACAGCGGCACAGAGCCTAACGTGCTCACCTTTGCAGGCAACGGCGAACCGACAGGACACCCACAGTTTGCGGAGATAATTGACGACACCATAGCCCTAAGAGACAAATATTTTCCTGAAGCCAAAGTGTCGGTGCTCAGCAACTCTACGTTCATTCACCGACCACAGGTTCATGACGCGCTGATGAAGGTTGACAACAACATCCTTAAGCTCGACACCGTGGACATCGACTATATAAGAAAGGTGGACCGCCCCGTAAGCCCCAACTATAGCGTGGACAACATCATCGAGGGGCTGCGCTCGTTCAACGGCCACGTCATCATACAGACCATGTTCATGAAAGGCCGCATGGGTGCCGACAATGTGGACAACACCTCTGAGCGCTTTGTCACACCATGGCTTGAAGCCCTGCGCAAGATCAAGCCAATGGAGGTGATGATCTACACCATTGACCGCGAGACACCAGACCAGGACCTTCTGAAAGCCACTCGCGAAGAGCTTAACACCATACGCGACCGCGTGGCAGCAGAAGGTTTTGCATGCACAGCATCTTATTAACCCAAATCGGTCATTAGGCCGTTTTATGTAGTATTTTAAAACTGCTTGCAGTCTTTTGTTTTTTATAAGGTGTCTTTTGCTTGTTTTTAATTCGCAATAGCTCGCTATTACTCATTAAAAGCCAAACAAAATCCACTCTTCTAAAAATCCAAAATACAAGCAAGCCCTAACGACCGATTTGGGTTTAACAAACAATAAAGGTTCGTCATACAAGATTTTGGCTTTATCAGTGTTTTCAGATTAAAGAGAATTGAAGAAAACGTTTTCTATAAAAAAGGAGACAACTGATTATGAAAAAGATTTTGTTAACGCTCATTGCGGTCATGATTGGCGCAATGAGCATGCACGCACAGGATGACGTGTACGGAAAACAGCAACAGCTCAACGAGCAAAAGGCACAGGTAGAACTGAAACAAAAGCTCAACAGGCAGGAACAGAAACGCTTGCAACAGCAGATTGACAGCATACAACACGAGCAGGCTCTGCAAGCCATGCGCGACTCTGTGTTCACGCTTGAGGCAAACCGCGTGGTGTTCAAGTATGGACAACGCGCCTACGTCACGCCGTCAACCAACTTTGTGACCGTGAAGAAAAACACAGCCACGGTGCAGCTGTCGTTCAACATCCCTGTCGCCGGTCCCAACGGCATGGGTGGCGTGACGGTGGAAGGAACGATTGGCAAGTATAAGATGGAAACCGACAAGAAGGGCAGCACCACGCTCTCGTTCTATGTTCAGGGCATTGCCATCTCGGCGCAGGTCTACATAAGGATGTGGAAGGACAACAACGAGGCAAGCATAACCGTGAGTCCAAACTTCAACTCAAACCGCATAACGCTTGAAGGAAACATTCTGCCTTCAGACCAAAGTTTTGTTGTGCAGGGACGCACGATATAAAACAAGAATAGAAAAACAGAAGAACTGAAAAACAGAAGAACAGAAGAACTGAAAAATACAGAAACGCGAAATAAAACAGCGGAAACCAAAAGGTTTTAATGCAACCTTAAGGTTTCCGCTGTTTTTTTTATTAGATTTGTTAATTGTTAAGAAGGATTGCACGGCCTCTGTCTATTTCAAGCTAAACTTAAGCGTCTGCACATCACGGCTGTTGGGGCATACCCATTCGGGATGGAGCGGGTTCTGCAACTTACCCACGATGAACATGCCTTTATACTTGCCGTCGCCCAAATAGACATAATTTTGCTTGCGGATGTCCTTGTCGTTGAACTTAGAGTAGACGCGACCCAATTTTGAGGTGTAGGGCTTGCCTGTGGGATCAAGACTTGACATCAAACCAACAGCGTTGTTGGAGCCTGAGTTTTCAACACCACCCAAGTAGTTGCGATAGTTGTATGGCACCATGTCTGACCAATGCATGCCGTCTGTCTCAAGCTTTGCATTCTCGCTCGGCACGCTCCAGATGATCTCAGGACTCGTTTCGTTGTTGAATCCGAAAATATCACCAGACCGCTGATCTTGCCTTGCAGAGCGCTCGACACGTCGGCACCGCCGACACCTACCATGAGGTCCTTGCCCTTGATTGACGTGATGGCACTTGTAACCTCCTTCTTGTCGAGTGTGCCATAGCCAATTACCACGACCTCGTTAAGATTGGAGATGTCTTCTTCCATCTTGATGTTTAGGTCATCTTGAGCACTTACACGCTTGGTCTTGCTTGCCCGTGCCCTGTCGTTTTTTATTCTATTGTGCTACAGGATAGCTGCTCTTCACAAACGGGGCGCTCAGCAGATACTGGGCACTCACCTTGATGCTCTGTTCAACAGGCATTGTGCATTGCTCTATCTCAGCAACGATATAACGCACACCTGCTGTCTTGGCGTTGCGGAAGATTGCATCCCATCCCACCATGCCGCTCTGGCCGATCTCGCGATGATCCTTGCAGTGGTAAGACTTGAAGCGTCCGGGATAGCGTTTGAAATATTCTACGGGGCTTGACGCGCCACGCACCGTCCAATACATGTCCATTTGGAAGAACACATACTCGGGGTTGGTGTGCTCAAGCATGTAGTCGTACATCACCTGTCCCTCCACCTTCTCAAACTCGTAGTTGTGGTTGTGGTAGCCGAAGCTTAAACCTGCCTCCTTGCACATCTTGCCGATGGCATTGAGATAGCGACAGTAGACGTCAAGGTCATGGATCGACTTCTGTAGACCTATCCAAGGGTTAACGATGTAGCTCATGCCTGCTGCTTTGTGGTCAGCAATACATTTCTTCCACCAGTCAAGGGCCTTTGTGAAATCGCCAGAAGCAAGCTCCTCTGCCGTAAGACCATGGTTGACATGCGAAGAGAGCACTTTCATGCCAGCCTTCTCAATGTCGGCCTTGAAATCTTTTGCCTTGCGGTTGTAGAACGTGCCGTGCTCCTGGTCATACCATGCAGCCTCAACTGAGGTGTAGCCCATGGCATGAAGACGCGAGAGCAGCGAGGTCCAACGAGCCTCGGCCTTGCCGTCCTTGTTGATGTCGTGCACAAGGTCGCGCACAGAGTAGAGTTGCAGACACAGCTCCTTCTTCACGCTCTTATGCTGCTTGGCATGTCCATTCTGTTTCTGCGCTGCCACGCTGAGTGGCAGGCAGAAAAAGAATGCAGCTAAAAAAGAAAAAATCAGATTTCTTTTCATATCTTGATTTTCTTAAGAAACTGTCAATCAATGTTTTGTTGTTTCGTCACACGTCAAGGGCTTTAATCCATCACCTTGATGCGTATGTTACGGAACTGCACGCTGTCGCCGTGGTCCTGAAGACCTATGTAGCCCTCATGCTTGTCGCCGCCCATGTTGTTGAGCAACTCAAAAGCGTAGGGGAACTCGCCACCCTTCTTAAACTTGCTGTTCTGCAACATCTCTGTCCACTTGGGCGTCCACAGATGATACTCAACAACATTCTGTCCGTTCTGACCATGAATAACGGTTCCTTTGTACACCATAATCTTAACCGAATTCCATTGGCCATAAGGCTTTGAGTTTTGAGGCTTGGCAGGGATCATGTCGTAAAGCGAAGCCGACTGTCTGTTGCCGTCAACCCCAAGCTGTGCATCAGGATGGTTGGCGTTGTCAAGCACCTGATATTCTGAAGAAGACTGCCAGATGGGCAAATACTCAAACTTGCCGTTCACCTTTCCCATCACCTCCTGAGCCATGTAGAAGATACCTGAGTTGGCGCCTTTCGTTACCTTATATTCCAATTCGAGCGTAAAGTTCTGGAACTTATGCGCAAAAATAAGGTCGCCACCGTCAGCAGCATGTGCCTCGCCCGTGCCCGAGCCTTTGAGCGTTATCGCTCCATCCTGCACGGTCCAGCTCTTAGGAGCGTTGTCCATGCCGTAGCCACGCCATCCGTTAAGAGTCTTGCCGTCAAAGAGCACGATGTAGCCATCCTTATCCTTGGGGAAGGATGCAATGTCTACATTTTTCTTGTCAGCAACCTTGAGCTCATAATCTTGGGCGGCAGCAGCTGTGTCGGTTGAGCATTCGCATCCCGCACATTTGCAATTACACTGACATTTCTTATTGCCGCAACCTGTGATGAGCAATGCGGCAGCTACTGCTAATAAAATCTTTTTCATTGTTCCTTGGTTTTAGGTTTGGGACAAGAGAAGATCGGCAAATAAAAAAAGGAAATGCCTTTTATAAACGGTACCATCTTCCACTTGTCAACAATCTCTTGTCCCTTAAAAATCACTTAAGTTCTTTCACCTTAATGTTCTTGAACCAGACGGTGTCGCCATGGTCCTGCATGCCAATGTAACCTTCGTGGTTGTCACCGCCGCAGTTGTTGAGCAGGTTGAAAGCAACGGGCCATTTGGCCTGAGAGAACTTGCTCTTCTGCAGAAGCTCGGTCCACGCTGGTGTCCACAGGTCATACTGCACAACCTTAACACCATTCTGCCAGTGCTCTACATGTCCGTTGTCACAAACAATCTTTACATGGTTCCACTGTCCGTAGGGCTTTGAGTTCTGAGGCTTTGCGGGAATCATGTCATAGAGAGATGATGACTTGCGGTTGCCGTCAACGCCCAACTTGGCATCAGGGTGATTCTCGTTGTCGAGCACCTGACACTCGGGAGCTGAGATAAAGATTGGCTCTACATGTCCCTTGGGGTTCTTAACCTCCTGGGCAAGATAGAATATACCTGAGTTGGCGCCTTTAGACACCTTCCAGTCCATCTCAAGCACAAAGTTCTTGAACTTGTGTGCAAAGATGATGTCGCCGCCTTCGCCTTGTCCGGCGTTAAACTTGAGGCAGCCGTTCTCTATAGTCCAGCGTGCGGGCACATGGCCCTTGCCATAACCACGCCATCCGGTGAAGGTTTTGCCGTCGAACAACGTCATGTAGCCTTTGCTGTCTTTTGCAACACTGATGGTCTTGTTTTCATCGCCCATCAGTTCGGTAGAAACGTTAATCGACACTTTCTTCTGTGCTCCAGCAGGCATAACACCAGCGATAAAGGCCATGAAAGCCATTGAACATATAATCTTTTTCATTGTGTTCCTTTTTAGTTAGTTATACTTTGGCGATAATTATTTCGGCATATCAGGCAACTTCCATCCGTCGCGATAGGTATGCTTGATCATTTCCTGCGACAGCTTGATAGCATTCTGCGGCTCTGTCCATGTCTTGTTGAACGAAGGATGGCCGTTATGGATGGTGAATCCGTCCTTAATGCAGGTTTTAATGGTCTCGTTCTCGCCAATGTTGGTGAAGCGCATGTTCTCGCCATCCCACTCAAGCACCTTGTTCAGGCCCTGGAGACGCACTGCGAGCACACCCATCACAACCATCTCGTTGAAGGGGCCTGCCTCAGAGAAGTCAGAGTTACATTTGTGACGATACTTCGGACTCTCCTTACAAGCGTTCACCCAGTCCATCTCATGGCTAACCTTTACGCGGCGTGCCACCTGAGGAGCGTTGGGCTTGCGGCCAGAGAGCAACCATGGGTTTTGTCCGTAGCATCCGCAGATGAGGGTGTCCTTTGTTCCATGGAAGATGGTCAGACCACCACCGGCCTGCATCAGCTCCTTGCCTTGTGGGAAGCCCTTTGGACGGTCAGGCATCAAGCCGCCGTCATACCAGTGAACCTCAACCTCGGGCATGCCGACCTTTGGCATATTATCGCGTGCGGGGAATGTGAGCTTAACGTGCTGTGCCTGGGGAGCGCATGCATTGAGAAGCAGTGTTGAAGAACCTTCAACCTTTGTGGGATAGCCCAGATGCAGAGCCTTGAACGGCTGATGCATGATGTGACAAGCCATGTCGCCGAGAGCGCCTGTACCGTAGTCCCACCATCCACGCCAGTTCCATGGCTGATAGACTTTGCTGTAAGGATTGAGGCGTGCAGGACCTGTGAAGAGATCCCAGTTGAGCGAAGCAGGAATGTCATCCACGGTCTCAGGCTCGTTGAGTCCCTGTGGCCAGATAGGACGGTCGGTAGCACAGTCAACGCGTGTCACCTCACCAATCTCACCATTCCAGATCCAATCGCAAACAGTCTGTGTGCCGTCCCATGATGCACCCTGGTTACCCATCTGTGTGGCCACACCTGTTGACTTGGCAAGCTTTGTGAGCAGACGTGACTCATACACCGAGTGTGTAAGAGGCTTCTGGCAATATACATGTTTGCCGAGCGTCATGGCATCGGCGGTGATGATGGCATGAGTGTGGTCGGCCGTGGCAATGATGACGGCATCCATGCTCTTTCCCATCTCCTCGTACATCTTACGATAGTCCCAGAAGCGCTTTGCCTTTGGGAATTCATCGAACACGCCCTTGGCATAATCCCAGTTGACATCACACAGGGCAACGATGTTCTCTGTGCCCTTCACAGCGTTGATGTTAGAATGGCCAATACCGCCAATTCCCACTACACCGATGTTAAGTTTGTCGGTAGGAGAGATGTGACCATGGCTCTTGCCAAGAATAGAACTTGGAGCAATTGTGAAGCCGGCGATTGCGGCTGCTCCCGATTTAAGAAAGTCTCGTCTTGAAATAGGCATAATTATTCGTATTAAAAGTTAAATAATAGGTGTTGAAATATCAATTGTTTTTCTCACATGAAGCAAGCCGTAACCGTTGGTCATGTTGCAGCGGCGCTCTCTTATCTGTTCAAGCGTCTGGTTGTCGCCTATTGACGGCAGGCGGTTGCGACGACTGTCATCAAGGAAGCGTTTCGCATACTCAGACGCTACAGCCGAATCGCGCAAGGTGGGCAGACGACGGTCAAGGCGTCCCTTCTCTATGCTGTCTGCAAAACGGTCGATGAGCATGTCTATATTCTTGCCGCCAAAAGGACGTTCAATGCGCTCGGTGCGTGTTACACCATGCAAATCGACAACGGCGGTTTTGAAATCGTGTGACATACGCACAATGCCCTTTGTTCCGATAAGGTCGATATAAGAGTTGTGTGTCTGGTCCTTAGACAACTGACCGTAGACAAACCCCTGGGTTATGTCGAACACCACTCCGTTCTGGAACGTGCCGTGACACTGCACCCACCATGGGTCCTTATAGTCCCACATGCGCAAACCCTGGGCATGCCATGTAGAATACTCGGAACCGGCATACCAACGGGCAATGTCGACATAGTGCATGCCACAATCGTGGAAACAGGGACCTTCATATTCGTGACCCTCACCAGGAGCCAGTCCAGGCGTCATGTGACACACACGGATGATAGCCAGCTCACCCAGCTCGCCCTCGTCGATAAAACGTTTCATCGTCTCATGATACCAAGAGTTGCGGAGATAGAGATTGACGGTGGAGAGCACATTCGAGTTTTCCGTTGTGCGTACCACATCCCACTCGCGTTCCACGGTGTCGGCCACGGGTTTTTCCGAGATGATGTGCTTGCCATAGCGCACGGCCTTATCTATTTGTTCCTTGCGAAAGTTGGCCAATGTACATAGCGCCACCACCTGCACCTTGGGATCCTCAAACACTATCTGTTCGTCGGCAACAATAGTTGAGCTTGGCGACAACTTTGCGGCGTAGTCGCGTGCCTCCTTGTTCACATCACAGATGTAGGCCACATCATAACGTCCGTTCTTAAGAAACTTGTCAAGATACTTGCCTCCCATTCTGCCAAAGCCAATTATGCCGACTTTTATCTTTGAATTGTCCATTGTTGTTAAGTTTATTTTTTCAAAGCGTAAGCATTTAACGTGCCACACTTATTTTATTTTGTTTAGATTAATCGTCAGAGATGTCCTTTTGGGCTGGCTTCACAAGAAACGCACTCAGCTCCCACAAGATGTAGATGGGAATGAACACGGACATGAGCGTGAAGGGGTCTGAAGAGGGCGTTATGAACGCAGCCACAACCAGCAGAGCCACCATTGCGTGACGACGGTATTCTCTGAAGAAACTGCGGTTGAGCAGTCCCATCTTGCCGAGGAACATTGACACAAGCGGCAGCTCGAAAATTATGCCCATCATGAACACCAACATGAGGAAGTTGTCCATATACGAGTCGAGCGACAGCTGGTTGCTGATGTCGGCACTGAGCTGGTAGTTGTAAAGGAAGCGGAGGGTTAGCGGAAACACCACACTGTAGCCCACCACACATCCTATAAAGAACATCACCGTGCCGAAGACGAAGGTGAAACGCATGTTCCTACGCTCGTTAACGTAAAGTGCGGGGCACACAAATTTCCAGACCTCATAAACAAGATACGGAAAAGTGAGGAGCAATGCCAACCAGAACGACAGCGACATGTGCAGGAAGAACTGTGACGACAGTCTTATGTTTATAATGTCAACATGGAACGGACGCGTCAGATCATCGGGTACCATTTTAAACATCGACGATGCTTTGGCCAACCAGCGATAAAGGAAGAAACCGTTATCGATAGGCGCCATCACCACATGCTTGAATATCCACGGCACGAAAGCAAAGCCTCCTATTATGAACACACCAAGAGCAGTGAACACCCTTACCAGCGTCCAACGCAAGGCTTCAAGATGGTCAATGATTGACATCTCGCCAAGCTGTCGTCCGTTTGCTTCAAGCTTGCTGTCTGTCATCTTTCTTATCAACAGGAGCGTTAGGACAGTTGTCCATTTCCTTGTTTATCTCTGCTTCAATGCCGTTCACTCCATCCTTGAAATTCTTTACGCCAACTCCAAGGCCGCGCATAAGTTCGGGAATCTTTTTTCCGCCAAACAACACAAGCACTACGATAAGAATGATAATCAACTCGGGTGTTCCGAGACCTCCAATAAGGAGCAATTGAAAAATGTTCATGACGTTTTTAATTATTGATAAGTTATTGTTTTGTTATTTACTTACTCTCTTGCCATAGGCATCGTAAAGAAGCCCTGGCTGTTGATTTTGGTTTTCGCTTTCGTTTTTAGCTGTTGCAAAATTAGAAATTCTGAATCAAAATGCAAACACCGGAAGCCAATGTATAAACGCCGCGAGAGTTATATCTTTAAAACAACATTGAAAGTCAATAACTTACAAAACTGCCCATTTAAGCTTGTATAACGATTTTGAAAGATTATACAAGCCTGAAGATCTCATGTTTTTGTCAGTTTTTACCCAATAGACGATGAAAAATGCTCAGGAAAAGGGCAAAAAATGAAAAACAAAATTTATAGGAGCACCCACTTATGTGGAAGACCAATCTTGAAGACCAATGTTGAAGACCAACTTAAAAAAGCTGAAAACAAACAACAACAGGGAGCTGCGGTTATTGTCCACAGCTCCCTGTTGTTGTCTTACATCTTATAAAGCAACCAAAGAAGACGAATGTGAGTTTCGTTCATAATCTTCAAAACCCACATAATAAAGATAAAAATAGAGGTTGTTTCTAAAATGACAAAATGCGTTTCTCAAACTCGTCGTTGTTTACAAATGAGCGATTCTTTGCCCTTGTCTTGTATGTGTTCACCGTGTGAACAGAATATCCGAGATAGTGGGCAATGCGCTCATTCTCGCTTATGCCCATGCGTATAAGTGCAAAGATGCGCATCTCGCTCGTCAAGGTGCCTTCTTCTGACGGATATTTGCGGTCGCTTTCGTTGAAAAGAGAATTATACTGCTCCACAAATTTAGGTAACAGAGCAAGGAATGTCGTGTCAAAATTCTTGAACATCGCGCTGCGCTCGTTGGCAATGAGGTCTTGGCTTGTGAGATTCTTTATTTTGTCATACTGTCGGGTTACCAACGCCTTGTTCACGATGTTGAAATAGTGTTCAAGGGCAGATATGTATTCGGTAGAATCGTACAATGTGCGCGCTATATATTCGTTCTTCACCTTGTTTGCCTCAACAAGCTGCTCATTTGTAGAATTAAGTTCGTCAAGATGCTGTGAGATAAGAGCGTGCGCTTGTTTCAATCGAAAGTTGAGCTTATGTGAATAATAATAGGCTCCGCCGAGCACACACAACACAACAAACACGCACACACAGAGGCTGATGGAAAGGTCGCGCTGCTGGCTAACCATGCCGAGACGGGTCTTTTCTACCTGTGGCATGATGTTGCTCAATGCGACAAACCTTACTGGAGCATTAAAAAAATTGATTGCTTCTAAGGACTTTGCCATATAATTGCTCGCCCTTGCATCGTCAATGTGTTTTATGAAATTGCTCAAATTATAAAGCGACGTCAGTTCCTTCGTTGACGACTCATTGTCACAAATGGCCGATTTTATAAAGCACACCAATGCCTTGTCATCGTCTCCTTTCCTTTTATATGCCCATGCCTGCGACATAAAAAGTCCTGCCATAAGATGCTTGTCTTTAGTGTTGGCAAGCGCCTGATTAACAAGCTTTATCACCTGATCATTGTCTCCCTTTAAGTCCTTCTTAGCGATGGTATACAGAAACCAATTGGCCGATTTTGGTTGAACCAATGCAAGCAATGAATCAACAGCATTTTCTGCATAACGCGCATAAATGGCCTGCTGTTTCTTGCATGCCACAAAACAGTAACATTGCTCATTCCACAGCCTGTTTTGGGTCTTGTAATATTCAATCTTTAGCCAAGTCGGCATATCGCTGACATCAATAGAAGACATCAGCTTGTAAGCCTGTATGTTGTCGCCAGAAGTGACACTAACGAAAGCGAGGTTACACTTAGCAAGCGCTATAAGATCTGGCTTATTCAATTGGGCTGCAACCTTCATGTTTTTTTGAGCATATACAATGGCAGAATCGGCATTATAGTAGAGATATGCTTGGAATATGCGGCGGTTAAACTCGAAACGTGCGTCCAAACTCTCATAGCCCGTTATCATCTTCTTAAGATCCTGTATGTGCTGCTCATGCTGAGCCTGATACACCGACGTTTTCTCCAAACTTTTGTCAAGCTTGGTGAGCCATTGGTTAATGTCGTTGCTTGAAGCCTTTGAAGGATATACCATACAAAGGAGCAAAACAATTAAAAATGTAATCTTGTTCATTTCCATATCTATGAGCATTGACTATTATTTAGGTGGTTCAAAAGAAACCAATAATATGCAATTTATGTTATGATGGTATGTTTGGGCCACATCATGAAGATATTAGGTTTATCTCATGAGACGCGTTTTCTAAACGCAAAATTAATAATAAAAATACATTTAAACAAAAAATGTGAAAAAAAGAAGGCTATAAGCAACAAAAAAGGCACGGCAAAACTACACAGTCAGCCGTGCCCATATTAGAACAACACTAATATATAGAAAAGGTATGAAGATTAAATCTTACCAATAATTCCGAGCTGGGTGCCCTTGATGAACTTGATAATGGCGTTCACCTCTTTACCCTCAGGCACCTGCTCCTTAATCTGGATAACAGCGTCGAACACGCTTGTCTGTCCATGGAACACCAGACGGTAGGCGTTGGCAATATGGCCGATCACCTTGTCTGTTGTGCCCGACGACTTAAGCAAATTCTCGTTCACGCCACCGTAACGCACGGGGTTGTCGGTAGCCACGATAAACGGAGGCACATCGCGAGAGATGCGCACACCACCAGTAACCATTGACGCACCGCCAATGCGCACGTTCGAGTTGACAATAACGCCTGACGAGAAGATAGCAGCACTGTGTATGTCGCAGTCGCCGGCCACCTTTGTACCATAACCAAAGGTCACATAATCTTCCACCTTCGTGTCATGAGAAATGTGTACGCCCTCCATGAAGAAGTTGCGGTTTCCAATGCGTGTCTCACCGTCAGCGAAGGTTGCGCGGTTGATAACAACATTCTCGCGGAAGATGTTCTCATCACCGATTATGAGACGTGTGTCGTCGCCCTTATAGTTGAAGTCCTGCGGCTCAGCACCGAGCACGGTGTTCTGGAACACCTTGTTTCCACGACCCAGGCGCGTGCCCTTCATAATGCTCACATAAGGATAGATCACACAGTCGTCGCCAATGACAACATCGTCTTCAATGTAGACAAAGGGATAAACCGTGACGTTCTTTCCAAGCTTTGCTCCAGGAGCTATGTATGCTTTATCGCTAATCATAATTTAATTTTTTAGAAGTTATGGACAGAGAGTGGAAAACGAAGAGGCAAAAACTTACGCTTTTTTTCCGAGAGCAAGACGCTTCTTGTCGTTTGTCGACAAACAGGAAGCATCATAATTCTTCACTCTTCGTTCTTCACTCTTCACTTTATTTAGTTTCTTCCTCCGCCCAGAGCGTAGTAGAGGTTCACGACAGCCTGCATCTTGTAGAAGTCGTCAGCAACCTTTGAGAGCTGCGCGTTGAGCAGACTCTGCTGTGCTGTGATAACCTCAAGATAAGTGGTGCCCTGTCCCTGTGAGAACAGCATCTTGGCATACTCCACATTCTTTTGCAGACTCTCCACCTGCTTAGCCTCAAGCTTGCTCTTCTCGTCTGACGAGTTGTAGAGCACGAGAGCGTTGCTAACCTCGCTACCTGCTGACAACACAGCGTTCTGCCAGGTGTTGTAAGCCTGCTCCTGCTTTGCCTTTGCCACCTTCAGCCCAGCGATGAGCTGACCGTGGGCAAAGATGGGCTGTGTCAGGCTGCCAACAGCGTTCCACAACATCTTGCCGGGGTTCACGATGCCACCACCGCTGTTATTGGTGTAAGCGCCAGAGCCGCTGATGGTGATGCTGGGATAGAAGCGTGAGCGTGCCTGGTTGGTGTCATAGAAACACTGGGCAAGCGACATCTCGGCATAGTGAACATCGGGACGGTTGCTGAGCAACTGCACGCCGATGCCTGTACTGAACTCAGAAGGCAGCGACTGGTTCTCCAGCTTACCGCGACTGATGGTCTGTGCGGGCTGTCCCAAGAGGAGCGATAACGAGTTCTCGGTCTCACGGATCTGACGCTTAAGGTCGGCCGACTGTGCAAGCACAGAATAGTAGTTCGACTCGGCGCTCTGCACGCTTGTCTCCTTAGCACGCCCCAGCTCCTTCTGGAGCTTCATCAGGTTCCAGGTATCCTTTGTCAGATTAGCCATGTTGTTTACAAGCTCGAGCTGCTTGTCAAGCATCATGAGCGTGTAATACATGTTGGCGATGTTGGAGATGAGACCCGTCTTCACCACAAGCTGATAGTCTTTCGTGGCAAGCAGACTCATCTGTGCGCTACGCTTTGCGTTGAGCAGATTGCCGAAGAGGTCAACGCTCCAACTTGCCTGAACGGGCAGCGAGTAGGTCTTTGTGGCCTTGTTGCCGTCCCATGAGGTGATAACACCTTGTGGCGAGAAGGTGAAGGATGGCACAAACGCCAGCTTTGCAACCTTGAGCTGCTCCTCAACCATCTTAACGTTAAGGGCTGCGTTGAGCATGTTGGTGTTGTGAGCCAAGCCCTGCTCGATGAGCGACTGAAGCTGTGGGTCGGTGAACACGCTACGCCAAGGCAGGTTGCCAAAGCTGGCGGTGTCGGCCACAGCCAATGTGTCGGAGATAGATGCAGAGTCGCGCACCAATCCCTTCACATTGACGTCAGGACGCTCGTACTTGTTATATATTCCGCAACTGCCGAGCAGCAATGTGGCAGAGGCGAAAATCATTATTTTTCTAAGTTTCATCGTTTCTTTATTTAGAGTTCTTGTCTATCTGATCCTGCAGAGCACCTGCCACATAGGGATTAGTGTACTGCTTGATCTCTGTGTCCACACTTGCGTTGTCGTCCTCAAACTCGATAGGCTTGATCTTCTCCTGCAATGTCTGGAAGATGTAGAACAGGGCGGGCACAATCATAATCTGGCAAAGCATACCTATCAACATACCGCCGATGGCCGCTGCACCGAGAGTCATGTTACCGTGGTAACCTACACCCCAAGGCATAAGCATAGGCAACAGACCGATGATCATGGCCAGAGAGGTCATAAGGATAGGACGCAGACGGGCGGTGGCACCAAGCACGGCAGACCACGAGATGGCCATACCTGTCAGGCGGCGCTCCAGGGCGAACTGCACAATAAGGATGGCATTCTTTGCCAACAGACCCATAAGCATAATCAACGCAATCTGCATGTAAATATCGTTGTTGTTGCCGAACAGGTTGGTGAAGATAAAGGCACCAGCCAAACCGAACGGAATAGACAAGATTACAGACAGAGGCAGCAAATAGCTCTCATACTGTGCCGAGAGGATGAGGTACACAAACGTCAGACAGAGCACGAAGATGATGCCTGTAGAGTTGCTCGACTCCTGCTCGTTTCGTGTCAGACCAGAGAACTCGTAGCTGTAGCCCGAAGGCAGCGCGGTCTTTGCAACCTCAGCCATGGCGTTGAGGGCATCACCGGTAGAATAGCCTTCAGCAGCCGATGCGTTCACGTTGATAGATGTGAAGAGGTTGAAACGGTCAATCTCCTGAGGACCGTAGACACGGCTAAGCTGCACATACTCGTTAATGGGCGCCATCGCACCTGTTGACGTGCGGACAAAGATGTTGTCCAGGCTCTTCAGGTCGGCACGGTTCTTCGGGTCAGCCTGTATGTAGACACGATAGAGCTTGCCGTAGGCGTTGAAGTTTGATGCATACATACCGCCGTAATAGCCCTGCATGGTTGAAAGCACCGTAGAGGGGTCAATGCCGCTCTGCTTACACTTCGCCACATCCACGTCGATCTTATACTGCGGATATTTCGTGTTGTATGATGTCATGGCGTTGCTTATCTCAGGACGCTTGTTCAGCTCTGCGATAAATTTCTGCGTCACGTCATAGAACTTGTTCACATCACCGCCCGTGCGGTCCTGCATAGAGAAGGTCAGACCGTTGGTGGCAGAGAAGCCCTGCACCATAGGCGGCTGGAAAGCAAGAATCTGTGCTCCCTTGATGGCTGCTGTCTGCTTGTAAATCATGCCGAGCACCATGGTAGAACCGAGGTTGTGAACGCCGATATACTTCAGAGGCCCCTCCATCTTCTGACGCTCCTCAAAGCTCTTCAGCTTGATGATGAACGTACCTTGGTTTGAGCCCTGGCCAGCGATAAAGTTGTAACCCGTGATGCGCATACGGCTCTCGATGGCGGGATTGGTAGCAAGCATGCGGTCTACCTGGTCCATAACCTCCTGAGTCTTCTTCATAGAAGTGCCCGGAGGCGTAGAAACGGTACAGAAAACGGTTCCCGTATCCTCATCAGGCACAAGACCTGTCTTGGTGGTGCCCATGAGCACAGCCATAACAGCGATGCCCACAACAACAGAGCCGATGGCTATAACAGGACGTTCCACAATGCGGCGCACGCCGTTGCGGTAGCGATTCTGCACCTTGCCGTAGGCAGCGTTGAACGAAGCATGGAAACGGTCTACCATCGACATCTTGCGCGTTGTGCCGTCTTCGTTCTTCGGCTTCAGCAAGATGGCGCAAAGAGCAGGAGAGAGCGTTAGGGCATTAAGAGCCGAGATGATTATGGAGATGGCCATGGTGATACCAAACTCGCGGTAGAAGGTACCTGACGTTCCGCCCATGAACGACACCGGAATGAACACGGCAGCCATAACGAGAGTGATGGAGATGATAGCACCCGAGATCTCATTCATGGCGTCGATAGATGCCTGACGTGCCGACTTGTATCCAAGGTCAAGCTTGGCATGGACGGCCTCCACCACCACAATGGCATCATCGACCACAATGGCGATGGCAAGCACAAGGGCTGCGAGGGTCAGAAGGTTCAGCGAGAAGCCAAACACATAAAGGAAGAAGAACGTACCGATAAGCGACACAGGCACGGCAATAAGCGGAATAAGCGTAGAACGTGTGTCCTGAAGGAACACATAAACCACGATAAACACGAGCACAAACGCCTCAAGCAAGGTCTTGACAAGGTCCTCGATAGAAGCGAACAGGAACTCGGTAACGTCCTGCATCACATCGAAGTGGAGACCCGGGGGCAGCGTCTTGGTCTGCTCGTCAAGGAGAGTCTTGATGTTCTTGGCAATCTCGGTTGCGTTAGAACCGGCTGTCTGGGTAACCATCATGGTCACAGACGACTTGCCGTTAAGCTCTGAAGCTACCGAATAAGAAAGGGCACCCATCTCAACACGAGCCACATCCTTAACACGGATAGTCTGGCCGTCCTGTGTCGACTTGATGATCATGTCACCAAACTCCTCAGGAGTCTTCAGACGTCCCTTATAACGGAACGTGTATTGGTAGGCGTTGTCGCTGTTCTCACCCACTGATCCAGGGGCTGCCTCTATGTTCTGCTGTGCAAGCACACCTGTGAGGTCGGTAGGAATAAGTCCATAGCTCTTCATCTTTACAGGGTCAATCCACAGACGCATGGTGTAGTCTTTCTGAGAGAAACACTGACACTCACCCACACCGCTCACACGCTTTATGGCCGGCACAACGTTAATGTTTGCATAGTTGGCAAGGAACTCGTCATCGTAACGGTCGTCATCGGCAGTAAGACCGAAGAGGATAACTGTCGACGACTGACGCTTCATAACCTGCACACCAGCCTTTGTAACCTCAGCCGGCAGCAAGGCCGAAGCCTGAGACACACGGTTCTGGACGTTCACCTGACACATGTCGGCATCCATACCTTGCTTAAAGAACACGGTGATAGAAGCCGAACCGTCGTTTGTGGCCGAAGAGGTCATGTAGGTCATGCCCTCCACACCGTTGATCTGCTCCTCCAGTGGTGCGAGCACAGAGTTGAGCACAGTCTCCGAGTTGGCACCCGTATAAGCGGCACGCACCATGATGGTAGGCGGCGCAATGTTCGGGTACTGCTCAATAGGCAGCGACACCAAGCCGAGCACACCCAGAATAACCACCAAGATAGAGATCACGGTGGAGAGCACTGGGCGCTTGATAAATCTATCTAATTTCATATTTTCTTTTTATCTGGACAAGTTGACGTAGCAACACGTCATGCGTTGTTTCAACATTCCGCATTGTCGTCAACCATTTTATTTGAATGTCTTTTTTTATTTTGTGAGAGCTTTCTTCAGCTCGCCAAGGTCGCCCTGAGCGGCACCCAGCTGCTCAGTCTTCTTCAGTTTCTCCTGATACTGAGCCTCTGTCAGCGGCTTGATCTCCATGCCGTCCTGCAGACTTGAAATTCCGTTCACAACAATGCGGTCGCCGATGCTCAAACCGCTTGTGATGATGTAGTTCTTGCCATCGTCGTTAGGATTGATTGTAACGGCTGTGTACTTAACCTTATTGTCCTTACCCACAACATAAACGAAGTGCTTGTCCTGTACCTGTGCCACAGCATCCTGAGGAATGATGATAGCAGAAGAGGCAACGTGAGGCACAACAATTGAGCCCGAAGCACCGCTCTTGAGCAGATGGTCAGGGTTAGCAAAGTCGGCACGCATAGAAACGGTTCCGGTGGTAGGGTCGATGACGCCGCTAACAGTTGCCACATGACCTGGCTGGTTGTAGATAGTGCCGTCAGCAAGCTGCAACTTGACAGCGGGATAATCCTTGATAGCAGCGTGGAGACCGCCGGCAGTCTTTGTAAGGTCAAGAAGATCCTTCTCTGTCATAGAGAAATAAACCTGCATGCTGCTAATGTTGCTCACGGTTGTCAGCGGCTGCTGTGACGAAGCGCTCACGAGAGCACCCACACGGTAAGGCAGGTCACCGATAACACCTGTAGCGGGGCTTGTTACATAGCAGAAATCGAGGTTCTGCTTGGCTGAGATATAAGCAGCCTTTGCCTGTGCAAGCTGTGCCTTTGCGCTCTCATAGTTGTTCTGTGACGACTGAAGATCGAAAGCACCGATAACGTTATTCTTAAAAAGTTTCTGATTGTTCTCATATGTAAGCTTGGCAGTAGCCAAAGCAGCCTTTGCAGCGCTCACCGAAGCCTTAGCCTGACGCACGGCAGCCTCAAACGTTACGTTGTCGATAACGAACAGCAGCTGGCCAGCCTTGACGTTCTGACCTTCCTTTACACACAACTTTGTAATGAAGCCCGACACTTTCGGACGAATCTCAACATCCTGAACACCCTTGATAGTTGCCGGATAAGTGGTCTGCAGGTCCGCAGTTTGACCTTGGATTGTACGAACAGCATATTCGTTGTCACCAAAATCGGGTTTTCCCTGCTTCTTGCCTCCACCGCAGGAGACGAGCAATGCAGCAAAAGCCGCAATCAATAAAAACTTGTTTCTTTTCATACCTAAATTTATTATCTAAATTTCTAATTATTTTAATTTCTATTTGCTATAAACTATTTCCTTTCAAGATCAGGTGCTAAAACCAGATTATTTCTGATGTCTTAATGTGTCGTGAATGATGTTATTCCCTTTTAATAGTTATCGTTGAAAAACGTCACAAAGAAAACTCAAACCACTCATTCAAGTTTCCAACTGCAAATTTAATAACAATCTATCACATATTTATATTTAGCGGAAGATATTTAACAATAATTATTCAAGAGTAAAGATTTTTTGAGCTTAATCAAAAAAAAGAGTTGAGGACTTTGCCTCATATCTTGTCTCAAAGGCCCTTATCTACTGACTAGTAGCCCTTGAGCAAATATGAAGCAAAATCCTCAAAAAACATAGTAAAAAAGACATAGACCAATCAACACAAGCCCATCTCCTCAGCCTTCTTCATAAGAAGCTGCATAAGAGGCTCGCGCTCGTTCTCGACCTTGTTGTCAAGCACAGCATCTTTCAGACACTGCTTGAGGGCACCCACCTCACGGCAAGGCTTGAGATGGAACATCTCCATAATCTCGTTGCCGTCAATGACAGGCTGAAGCAGACGTTTGTAGTCGCGTTCCTTAAGGTCAGCAATCTTCTCGCGCACCATACGGAAGTTCTCCAAGAACTGACGCTTTCTGACCTGATTCTTACTCGTTATGTCTGCCTCACAAAGCGTCATGAGGTCATCAATGTCATCTCCGGCATCGTTGAGCAATCGACGGACAGCACTGTCTGTGACCACCTCGTCAGCAATGACAATAGGACGCATGTGCAGGTCGACAAGCTTCTGTACATATTTCATCTTCATGTCCATAGGCTCTTTCAAACGACGGAAAATCTCCGGCACCATCTTGGCTCCCAAAAAGTTGTGGTTATGGAACGTCCAGCCTAAGGCAGGGTCCCAACGCTTGCTGCGGGTCTTGCCAATGTCATGAAGCAATGCTGCCCAGCGCAACCAAAGGTTATCGCTTTTCTTAGCCACATTGTCGAGCACCTCAAGCGTGTGGTAAAAATTGTTTTTATGGGCCCGTCCGTTCCTTGTCTCTACGATGTCGAGAGCAGCCAATTCAGGCAAGATAAGATTCAAAAGCCCAGAACGATGAAGATCAACAAAACCACGGCTGGGTTGTGCCGATTTCATGATCTTGTTCAGCTCATCACATATTCGCTCACCACTGATAATCTTAAGCCTGTCAGCGTTACGCGTCAGAGCTTCGAACGTCTCGTCTTCGATGAAAAACTTTAGCTGCGTGGCAAATCTGACGCAACGCATCATACGCAAAGGGTCATCAGAAAAAGTGATGTCGGGATCAAGAGGAGTGCGGATGATGCCATCTTCCAAATCTTCGATACCACCAAACGGGTCTACAAGCTCGCCAAAATGGGCATCGTTTAGCTGAATGGCCATTGCGTTAATGGTAAAATCGCGACGGTTCTGGTCATCTTCAAGCGTGCCATCCTCAACAATGGGCTTTCGGGAATCGTGACTGTAGCTCTCGCGTCGAGCACCGACAAACTCTACTTCCAAGCCTTTATATTTCACTTGAGCCGTGCCAAAATTCTTGAACACAGAGATATGAGCCTTACGTCCCAACTTACGACGCAAAGCGTCAGCGACCTTAATGCCGCTACCAACAACAACTACGTCAATGTCGTTGGATGGTCGCTCAAGAAAAATGTCACGAACATAACCACCGACAACATAACAGTCGAGATGTAGCTCATCAGCCGCTTCACCTATCAAATGGAAAATATCTTTATCAAGTATTTGTGCCAGTTCGGCATCCGAATATATCTTCATTTCGTAAACGTGGAATAAAATCTAAATAAGAAATGCAAAATTACAAAAAAAAACTGAAAAGCACAAATAAAAAAAGAGTCCCAAGACTTTCGTCTCAGAACTCTCTTCTAAAAGAAGGCGGTT
>OCIU01000540.1_pt1 | contig 34445 bp, 37 predicted proteins | sample 1538471 | NCBI WGS metagenome assembly OCIU01 (sample SAMN04571693, study PRJEB22368) | human gut metagenome | biome: human gut; material: stool | host: Homo sapiens | place: Luxembourg | collected 2012-06-01 | reverse complement strand
AGCGTGTGCGGGAGAGCTGGCAGTCCACCTTCGGCGGCAGCGGCAATGCCAATAAGATCGCCGTACTGGAAGAAGGTATGAAATACACGCCCATCGGCATCTCGCCGGAACAGGCACAGTTCCTCGAAACACGAAAATTTCAAATCAATGAGATCGCTCGAATTTTCCGAGTCCCGCCCCACATGGTGGGCGACCTGGAAAAGTCGAGCTTTTCTAATATTGAGCAGCAGTCCCTTGAGTTCGTGAAGTATACCCTTGACCCTTGGGTTATCCGCTGGGAGCAATCCATTCAGCGGTCGCTTTTATCTGCGGATGAAAAATCAAGGTATTTTGTGAAGTTCAATCTGGAGGGCCTGCTTCGCGGAGACTATCAGAGCCGCATGAACGGGTACGCCATCGGCCGCCAGAACGGTTGGATGTCTGCAAATGACATTCGAGAGCTTGAAAACCTCGACCGCATTCCGGCAGAGGACGGCGGCGACCTGTACCTCATCAACGGCAATATGCTCCCGCTGAAAAATGCCGGAGCTTTTGCAGATACACCCACCGATGACGGAAAGGAGGAAAAAACCAATGAAGAAGTTCTGGAATTGGAAGAACCAGATGGAGACAGCGGAACGGACACTGTTTCTGAACGGCACCATCGCCGAGGAAAGCTGGTTTGACGATGAAGTCACGCCGCAGCTTTTCAAGGACGAACTCATGTCCGGGTCCGGAAACATCACCGTGTGGATCAACAGCCCCGGTGGGGACTGTGTGGCAGCAGCGCAAATCTACAATATGCTTATGGACTACAAGGGCGATGTGACGGTCAAGATCGACGGAATTGCCGCATCCGCAGCGTCCGTCATCGCTATGGCCGGAACAAAGGTGCTGGTATCTCCCGTGTCCATGCTCATGATCCACAACCCCATGACAGCAGCGTTCGGTAATTCGGAGGAAATGCAGAGAGCCATTGAGATGCTCGGCAGTGTGAAGGATTCCATCATCAACGCCTATGAGATCAAGACCGGATTATCTCGTGCAAAACTGTCTCATCTCATGGATGCGGAAACATGGATGGATGCCAATAAGGCTGTGGAACTCGGCTTTGCAGACGGAATCATGAGCCGTGTCGATGTGACCGAGAACATGGCTGCACCCACCGTCTCCATGCTGTATTCCAAGGCGAATGTGGTGAACTCTCTCATGGAGAAGATCGCCGCAAAGTGCGCCATTGGCCCCAAACCCGCCGTGCCGGAGCGCACGGGACGCTCTGTGGACGAACTCAGAGCCAAGCTGAACACCATCAAAAACTACATTTAATATGGAGGCATTTCAATATGACGATCGTTGAACTGCGCGAAAAGCGCGCCAAGCTGTGGGCTACAATGGAGGGATTCCTCGACACCCACCGCGACCGAAAAGGCGTTCTGTCCGCCGAGGACGACGCCGTTTATGCCAATATGGAGAAGGAACTGAACGACCTGACCAATGAGGTCAGACGCATGGAGCGCCGCGACGCCATTGCCGCAGAGCTTGCAAAGCCCGTATCCTCTCCCATCACCGAGCAGCCCCAGAAAGCGGCCGGTGAAGCCAAAACCGGCAGAGCGTCCAGCGCCTACCGCGAGGATTTCGGTCTGCACCTGCGTGGCAAGCGTATGCTCCACAATGTGCTCTCCGAGGGCGTGGACGCCAACGGCGGTTATCTCGTTCCCACCGAGTTTGAGAAGTTCATCGTGGACACGCTCAAGGAGGAAAATGTGATGCGCCGCCTGTGCAAGGTCATCACTACCGATAACGAGCGCAAAATCCCCGTTGCGGCGACCCATTCCACCGCTGCATGGACGGCTGAGAACGCTGCCTACACCGAGAGCAACCCCACCTTCGCCCAGAAGACCATCGATGCCTATAAGCTGACCGACCTCGTAAAGGTAAGCATTGAGCTTCTGGACGACAGCGCCTTCGATCTGGAGGAGTACATCGCCCGCGAGTTTGCCTATGCATTCGGTGCAGCCGAAGAGCAGGCATTCTGCGTCGGCACCGGCACGGGTCAGCCCACCGGCCTGTTCACCGCAGACGGCGGCACGGTCGGTGTTACCGCAGCCAGTGCGACCGCTGTTACCACCGACGAAGTGATTTCCCTCATCTATGCACTGAAAGCGCCGTACCGCAAGAACGCCAAGTTCCTGATGAACGACGCCACCGTTTCCGCGCTGCGCAAGCTGAAGGATTCCAACGGTCAGTATCTGTGGCAGCCCTCTTTGCAGGCGGGTCAGCCCGACCGGCTGCTCGGCTACGAGATCTACACCAGCCCGTATGCCCCCACGCTGGCGGCGGGGGCGCTCGCCATTGCCTTCGGCGACTTCCAGAGCTACTGGATCGCAGACCTCACCGGCAGAACCGTTCAGCGTCTGAACGAGCTGTATTCCACCAACGGTCAGGTCGGTTTTGTCGCTACCGAGCGTGTGGACGGCAAGATCATTCTGCCGGAGGGCATCCAGCTTCTGAAGATGAAGGCAGCCTGATGAAAGGAGGCGGCGGTGATGGACGAACTGCTCACCAAAGTGAAAGCCAACCTCATTCTGGAACACACGGCGGATGATGCCTTGCTGAAAAGCTACATCACCGCCGCTGTTTCATACGCGGAGAGTTATCAGCACATCCCAGAGGGAACCTATCAGAACGCGCCCATGCCGCCCACCACGGAGCAGGCCGTTATCATGATGGCATCCCACTTCTATGAGTCGAGGGATGGCTCGACAGGCGGCTTCTTTGCGGATAACACGGGAGCTGCACAGCAGGTGTGGAATACGGTTAATCTGCTGCTCCGTCTGGACAGAAATTGGCAGGTGTGAGTATGGGCCTTGGACAAATGAACGGCTTTGCCGACATTGTAAAAACAAAGCAGGTTAAGGACAGCGAGGGCTTCACCCATTCCGAGAATGAAGTCCTCGCTTCTGTCCGTGTCTATCGGGAAGGTCGGCACGGCAGTCAGCGTTGGGCGAACCTCGCTGCATTCAGCGAAGCGACCGACCTGTTCCGCTTTCGGTGTATTCCGGGCCTGACGGTCACCACCGATCATGTTCTCGTTACGGAGAATGGGCGCTACGACATTGTTTCCGTGGAGAACGTGAGAGGGCGCGGAATGTACCTCGAGGTATTAGCAAAAAGGAGTGAACCCACCATTGGCAAAGGCTGATTTCAAACTGCCGGACGAGTTTCTGACAAAGCTGTCTCGTCTGGGTAAGGACACCGATGCGGTTGCAGAGAAAGTTCTGGAGGCTGGCGGCAAAGTTGTTCTGGCAAAGGTCAAAAGTAATCTGTCCGCCGTCATCGGCAGCGGGACGAAATATGACTCGCGCTCCACAGGAGAGTTGGAGCAGTCACTCGGCTTATCTCCCGTCAAACTGAACCGCGAGGGCAACCATGACATCAAGATCGGCTTTTCCGAACCGCGCTCGGATGGCGGCAGCAATGCAAAACTTGCCAACATTCTGGAATACGGCAAGCACGGACAGGCGGCAAAGCCCTTTCTGAAGCCTGCCAAATCCGCATCAAAAGCAGAGTGCATCCGCGTCATGGAGCAGACGCTCAAGGAGGAGGTTGAAAAGCTATGAGTTTGCTGTCGGAACTGAATAACATCGCGGAAAGCTGCGGTGTGCCTGTGGAAACCGGCATCTTCTCCGATGTAGCGCCGGGCACCTACCTTGTGTTGACGCCGCTGTCGGACAGCTTTGACCTCCATGCGGATAACCGTCCGGGCATCGACACGCAGGAGGTTCGGCTGTCCCTCTTTACAAAGGGTAGCTATACCAAACTGAAAAACAGACTTGTCCGCACACTTTTCGGTGCGGATTTCTATATTACGGACCGCCGGTACATCGGCTTTGAAACCGACACCGGCTATCACCACTATGCCATTGATGTGGCAAAATCTTATGTTTGGGAGGAATGACAATGGCGACCATTGGTCTGGATAAACTTTATTACGCAAAAATCACCGAAGGAGATAATGGGGACGAAACCTACAGCACCCCGATGCAGCTCGCCAAGGCCATGACAGCGGAGCTTTCCGTGGAACTGGCTGAAGCGACGCTCTATGCCGACGACGGCGCAGCAGAGGTCGTGAAGGAGTTCCAGAGCGGCACCCTGACGCTGGGCATCGACGATATTGGCGTGCAGGTAGCGCAGGACCTGACCGGCGCAAAAATCGACGATAATAAGGTGCTCATTTCCGCGTCCGAGGACGGCGGCGAACCTGTGGCTGTCGGATTCAGAGCTAAAAAGTCCAACGGCAAATACCGCTACTTCTGGCTTTACAAGGTCAAGTTCGGCATTCCCGCGACGAACCTCACCACCAAGGGAGAAAGCATCGAGTTCTCCACGCCCACCATCGAGGGCACCGTTCTGCGACGCAACAAGCTGGACGGTCAGGGCAAGCACCCGTGGAAAGCCGAGGTTTCCGAGGATTCCACCGGAGTTTCCGCATCGGTTATCAGCGGCTGGTACACCGAGGTGTATGAGCCGACATTCGCGCAGGTGTAAGGAGGCGTTTTTATGGACGACAGAAGTGCAAAAATCAATATCGGCGGTCGGGAGTTTGAACTCATTCTCACCACCCGCGCCACCAAGGAGATCGCAGGGCGCTACGGCGGTCTGGAAAACCTGGGGCAGAAGCTGATGCGGTCAGAAAACTTTGAAATGGCGCTGGACGAGCTGGTGTGGCTCATTACGCTGCTTGCAAACCAGTCCGTGCTCATCCACAACCTCCGCACCCCGGAGGACAAGCAGGAGATGCTCACGCAGGAAACGGTTGAGCTTCTTACCAGCCCTCTGGAACTGGCAGAGTACAAATCCGCCATCATGGAGGCCATGTTCAAGGGAACGAAGCGGAATGTGCAAAGCGAGAACAATTCAAAAAACGCGCAGGTCGGGTAACAGACGAGGAACTGTTCACCCGGCTTTTCTATTACGGAACGGCGCAGCTGCATCTTCCGTCCGAGGAGGTCTGGCTGACGCCGTTCGGTTTTCTCCTCGACCTGTGGGAATGTCACAGGCAGTTCCTCGGCATGGCAAAGCCGAAACGGGAGCTTTCCATCGACGATATTATCCCACCCGGACTGTAAGGAGGCGAAGCACATGAGCATCATCCCAGGCACAACGCCGACCCTGACGCTGTCTCTTGACAGAAGCATCACCGGCTGCACAGCTGCGGAGTTCTGCCTTGCCTGCGGGACAGTCCGAATCTTGCGTCCGCTTTCGGAGCTTTCTCTGTCCGCTGACGGCACGGAGGTCAGCCTGCGCCTGACGCAGACCGAAACGCTGATGCTGCCGGACAACCAGATTGCAAAGGTGCAGCTGCGGGTCATGCTCGGCGGCGCGGTATTTGCAACGGACAGCATTCCGGTCCCGACGAAAGAACTACTGCATCGAGAGGAGTTGATTGTCGATGCGCATTAATGCAAAGCTGCACACCGAAAATGAACGGCTCCATGCCGACTTTCATGCGACCGTTCAGGTCGGCGGCGGCTTCTCACTGGGTCACGCGCTCATGTGGGACAAGCAGGGACGGCTTGCCGTGCAGGTGGCAGACGAAGCCGAAGCAGACAATACGCTCCCCATCACCGCAGCGGCGGTCTATGCGGAACTGGGCAACATCGAAGTGCTCCTCGGCACAATATAGGAGGTTTTATGAGCATTGCAACAGAACTCGCCAAGCTTCAGACGGCGAGAAACAAGATCCGTACAAAGCTGGTGGCACTGGGGCTTGTGACCGCGGTGGCCAAGTTGGACGACTGCGCCACAGCGGTGGACGGCATCTCCAATCAGGGCGCAGTCTCCGCGACTGTGCAGGAAGGCGACACCTACACCATTCCCGCAGGCTACCACAACGGCAGCGGTACGGTTTCCGGTGTGGCGGGCGGCGGCAACTACAAGCTGCAAAGCAAGACGGTCGCGCCCACCAAATCGCAGCAGGCGATCACCCCGGACAGCGGCTATTACGGCCTGTCCGACGTCACCGTTTCGCAGATCCCCGATGCGTATCAGGATGTGTCCTCCGTTACGGCGGGCGCGGCGGATACACTGACCGGCAAGGTGATAGTCACGGCGGACGGCAAGGTCGCGACCGGCACCATGCCGAATAACGGCGCAGTATCCAAGGCGCTGGACGCGAGTACGCCGTCCTATACCATCCCGAAGGGGTATCACAGCGGCACGGGCAAGGTGTCCGTCACAGTGGAAACAAAAACGGTCACGCCGACCAAAGCGGCGCAGGACATTGTGCCGTCCACGGGCAAAGTTCTCACCAAGGTCATTGTGGCGGCAATCCCGGATGCGTTCGCGGACACCTCCGGCGCAGATGCACTGGCGGCGAACATCCTTGACGGCAAGACGGCCTTTGTGAACGGCGTAAAGGTCACCGGTTCCATGCCGGACAACGGCAGCGCCACCGCTACGATGGACGGTCTGACCACGACCAGCGTGACCATTCCGGCAGGCTACACCGCAGGCGGTACGGTGTCGCTGACTGCGGATATTGAAGAAGCCCTCGCGGCGATCTGAGGTGAATATGAGCATTGAGCAAGAAATCACACGGCTTGTTGACGCAAAAGCAGCCTTCAAAAGCTGGCTTACCGCCAAGGGCGTGAACGTTCCCAAGGATGCTCTTTTGCCAAGCATGGTTGATCTATTGGCACATGTGCCCGCAGGCGGAGAAAGCGAACCCGCCGACATTACGGTCTCCAACCATACGACCACGGCTTTTACCGCATACGGGCCGGACGGCTCTGTTTCCGTTCCGGGAGAGTCGGATGTGGAAATGACCTCTGTGGTTGGAGGAATGATCCATCTTTCCTGTCTGCGGAAAAATCTTTCTTATGCCGCGATACCCGGCGAGGTCATCAGCAGCTCCGCATCGGGCGCTTACCTTAAAATCACAGGCACCCCATGCACGGTGTATATCACTGTAAACCCCATCATATAACCTGCGCGGAAAGGAGGCGGCAGTATGGCAGACAATTTTGGCTTGAAAATTGGACTCGAAGGTGAAAAAGAGTTCAAAAAGGCCATCGCGGACATCAATCAGTCCTTCAAGGTCCTCGGCTCGGAGATGAAGCTGGTCTCCTCCGAGTTTGGCAAAAGTGACACCTCCATGCAGGCCGTCGCCGCCCGGTCGGAGGTTCTGAACAAGCAGATCGACGCGCAAAAGCAGAAGATCGAGGTGTTGCGGCAGGCGCTGAAAAATGCGTCGGAGTCCTTTGAGGAAAACGACCGCCGCACCCAGAGCTGGCAGATCCAGCTGAACAATGCAGAAGCCGCCCTCAACGACATGGAGCGCGAACTGAAAGCCAACAACGACGCGCTCTCCGAAGCAAACGACAGCTATACGGATGCGGAGAAATCTGTGTCCAGGATGGCAGATGAAATGGACGATGCCGCAAAAAATGCTGGGGACATGGGCGGCAAGATCGACGATGCCGGAGAGAAAGCAGAAAAATCCGGCGACAAGTTTGAAAAGCTGGGCAGCGTCCTCAAGGGTATCGGCACAGCGATGGGCGCGGTCGCTGCTGCTGCCGGAGCAGCCGCTGTCAAGCTGGGCAAGGAAGTCATTTCCGCCTACGCCGATTATGAGCAGCTGGTGGGCGGCGTAGATACGCTGTTCAAGGACAACTCCAAGGAACTGCAAAGCTACGCTGCAAATGCCTACAAAACAGCAGGACTTTCCGCAAACGAGTACATGGAGACGGTCACATCCTTCTCCGCAAGCCTGATCCAATCTCTCGGCGGTGATACCGAAAAGGCCGTCAAGTACGCGGATACGGCAATCACGGATATGTCCGACAACGCCAACAAAATGGGCACGGATATGTCCATGATTCAGTCGGCGTACCAGGGCTTTGCCAAGCAGAACTACACGATGCTGGACAACCTGAAGCTTGGCTATGGCGGCACGAAATCCGAAATGGAGCGGCTGCTGGCTGATGCGGAGGCGATCTCCGGCATCCACTATAACCTCGAATCCTATGCCGATGTGGTAGACGCCATCCATGTCATTCAGACGAGCATGGACATCACCGGCACGACCGCAAAGGAAGCGGAACACACCATTTCCGGCTCCATCAACGCCTTGCAGGCGGCGGGAAAGAACCTGCTCGTCGGCTTCGGCAACGCAGATGCCGATATGGAGCAGCTGTGCGGGAACATGGCGGAGGCGCTGAAAAACGTAATCTCCAACATCACGCCGGTCATTGAGAATATCGTAAAGGCGCTGCCCACGGCGACAAAGGCATTATTGGAAGCGATTGCGGAACTGCTTCCCACGCTGCTGGATACCGTGACGCAGCTTTTTTCACAGCTTCTGACCACCATTCTGGAGCTGCTGCCCCAGCTGATCCCGGCTGCGGTGCAGGCGGTGATGACGATCACGCAGGCGATCATCGACAATCTGCCGCTGCTCATTGACGCTGCAACCCAGATGATCGTGTCGCTGGTGCAGGGGTTTGCGGACGCGCTGCCGCAGTTGATCCCCGCTGCCGTGGAAGCAATTACGACCATCGTGCAGGGGCTTGTTGACAACCTTCCGCTCCTACTGGATGCGGCGCTCCAACTCATCCTCGGTCTGGCGCAGGGACTATTGGATGCCCTGCCGCAGCTGATTGAATCCCTTCCTGCCATCATCACGGGCATTGTGGATTTCCTCATTTCAGGCATTCCGCAGATCATAGAGACAGGCATCCAGCTTCTGACCGCACTGGTGGAAGCTCTGCCGGACATCATCGCAGCAATCGTGGAGGTCCTGCCGCAGATCATTGACGGCATCGTCAAGGCGTTGCTGGAAGGCTTGCCGCAGATCGTGCAGGCGGGTATCGACCTGTTGGTATCTCTGGTGCAGAACCTACCGGAGATCATTCAGACCATTGTCGCAGCCCTCCCCCAGATCATCACCGCCATTGTGGATGCGCTGCTGGCGTCTATTCCTCAGCTGGTGGAAGCGGGCGTGACACTGTTTATCTCCCTCATCGAAAATCTCCCCACCATTATTCTGGAGATCGTCAAGGCAGTCCCACAGATCATTGCGGGGATTGTCACCGCCTTTACGGAGTCTATTCCGAAAATTGTAGAGGTCGGCGCGAACCTTGTACGTGGGCTGTGGGAGGGCATTCAGTCCCTCGCTTCGTGGCTCTGGGATAAGGTCAGCGGATGGATCTCGTCTATCTGGGACGGCATCTGCGACTTCTTTGGAATTCATTCGCCCTCGAAAGAAATGGGATGGATCGGTGAGATGCTGGTGGAGGGTCTTGCCGGGTCCCTCGACAAAAACGGCAAGACGGCGGTGCGTTCGGCGGAGCATCTGGCAGACGGCATTTCCTCTGTCATGCAGGACATGACGGCAGATATGCAGACTGCCATTCCGTCTCATATCAACATGGATACGACGCTTTCCGGGCTTTCCGATGTCGGGCGGACATCCGGTGGACAGGCATTCAACGTTACCATTCCGCTCACCATCGACGGCACAACGCTGGCCCGGATTCTGGCTGAAATCCAGTGGACGCAGAATGCAGCCTATATACGCAATCTTGGAATGGCATAAGGAGTGACACAACATGATTGAAATTTATAACAGTGCTGGAGTACTGCAATGCAGCTTCCCGCGTGTGCTCTCGGCGTCCCTCTGTGACAAGCTGTCCGGAGAGCGGACGCTTTCGTTCTCCGTCCTCGCTTCCCGGTCGCAGCCGCTGTCTGTCGGCATGACCGCGAAGCTGGACGGTCAATTTTATACCGTCGTCCGGGTATCCAAGAAGATCACGGGCGGCTTTCCGATCACGACGGCCCAGTGCGAACACATTTCGTACACGCTAAATGATGAAAAACACAACCTCGTAACCTTTGTCTTTGAGGGAACTCCCACAGACGGCATGGTGCAGCTGCTGTCCGGCACTCCGTTCTCCGTCGGTGTAATCGAAGCGACCGGGCGCGTGGAATGCGCCTTCACCGACCAAAGCCCTCTCAGCCGCCGCAGCGCGCTCATGCGCTTCATCGATGCCTGCGGCTGCGAGGTGGAGTACGATGGGTACAAAATCAACCTGCGTAAGCATCGCGGCAGCACAGTCCGCAAACGGCTGATGGACGGCGAAAATGTGACCGACCTAGCCGTGACCATTGACAGCCGGGAGAACACGCAGTCTTACGAAATATCTCTCTTCAAAATGGCGGACCTGCAGGCGGGCGACGAGGTGAACATCACCTATACACCGATGGGCGTGAATGTGGACACGCGCATCATCAGCATCGAGTACGACCCCTTCTACCGCTATACCGTGCGGGTGGAGGTCGGAGATTATGTGCCAAACCTTCTCGCCTCCACGGCGACACATATCGACAGGGTACGGCAGGAGTTCAAGGCTGCGGACGGCAAGCTGCTTTCCAGTATCCAAACCGTGGACGGAAATCTCTCCACGCTTTCGCAGACGGTCAGCGGTTTTAATACGCGCATTGAAAACGCCGAGGGCGCAGTATCCACGCTGTCCCAGACGGTCAGCGGATTTAAGACTCGCGTAGAAACGGCTGAAGGTTCAGTGTCAACGCTCACGCAGACGGTGAACAGCTTTCAGACCCGTATTCAAACAGCGGAGGGAAATATTTCGACACTTACGCAAACGGCAGGAAAAATCGAATGGCTGATTAAGTCCGGCACATCGGCTTCCAACTTCACCATGACAGACCGCGCCGTCAAGCTGGTGGCAGATAAAATCGACCTCTCCGGCTATGTGACTGTCTCTGCCCTCGGCACGGCAGGCAAAACCACCATCAACGGTGCGAATATCACAACCGGCACTATCCATGCCGACCGCATCGACACCTCCACGCTGAAGGTCAAGACCATCTACTCTCAGTCCGGCAAGGTCAGCTTGAAGGAATATACCAGCACCACCATGTACATCGGCGGCGACGGAACATGGAACTACGACTACACCTACATTTTCGCCGGGACGCAGATCAAACTCGCAAGCTGGGATGGTGTTGGTACCCACGCACTGGTCATTGACACGAAAAACCACTGTGTCCGACCGGCCACCATTGTGGACTGGGATCTCGGAAACATTTCCTACACCTTCGGAAACATCTGGTGCGAGAAAATCACGATCCGCAACGGAAACAATGACGGCTACATCGGCTTTAATGGCGGTACCTTTGAAATCGTGGCAAACGGTGCTGCCGTCAACCGTCTCGGCTCGTCCGTCTACTATTGGGATACCGGATACATCAGCAAACTGTATCTAAACAGCTCCTGTTATCTGGATGCGTTCGGCAGTTCGCTGCGGGTAAACGGCACTGTTATCGGCGGCTCCGATCCCAATATGGCAGGCAAAGAGGTCAAAATGGGCGGCAGCACCAGCTATTACATCACGGCAAGCACATCCCGCGAACTGAAACCGTCCTCAAGCAGCACCTCGTACCCCTTTTACCTGGGTACGGCAAGCCTTTACTGGCACTACGCCTATCTCGGTTCTGTACAGGTGAAAATCGGCTCGGGTACAAGCTCGAAAATCGGCTTCTTCGCCGGAACGCCCATCGCACGTCAGACGCTCAGCACCTATTCGCAGAATATGGGCTATTCGTCAGCAAGCTCATCCAACTATCTGAAAATTCTGAACAACCTGGTCGGCATCCTTGTGAAATACGGGCTGATCGGCACTTAAGGAGGAAAACGCACATGAAAGTACAACTGAAAGACATCGTTCTGGCAGTTCCGGCACTGTCCAAGCTGTCTGCCGGAGATCTGCAGCTTCGTCTTGCCTACAAGCTCAAGCGCATGATTACCGCCTTGCAGAAGGAGGCGGATTTCTTTGCCGAACAGCGGCAGAAGATTTTTGAAAAATACGGCACGGCAAAGGTGGACGGCAGCTTTGATTTCTCCGCAGAGAACGAGCCGAAAGCCGCCGCCGAATTGGAAGAACTGTTAGCAATGGAGGTCACGCCGGAGGTGGAAGCTATCGACATTCCCATCACGGAAAACCTGCTGTTATCCGCAAACGACATCGGGCTGCTGATGCCGTTTGTTCATTTTACAGAGGAATAAAGGAGGAAACGAATATGAAGCAGATTTGGAATGGCATTCAGGTCGCGTTCACTGCCTTGGGCGGCTTTCTCGGCTGGTTTCTCGGCGGGGTGGACGGATTTCTGTATGCCCTGATTGCCTTTGTGGTGATCGACTACATCACCGGCGTTCTGTGCGCCATCTCGGACAAGAATCTTTCCAGTGCGGTGGGTTTCAAGGGTATCTGCCGGAAGGTGCTGATTTTCACCCTTGTGGGCATTGGCAACATTCTGGATGTCTATGTGCTCGGTGGGACAGGTGTTCTGCGAACGGCGGTCATTTTCTTCTACCTTTCCAACGAGGGTGTGAGCCTGCTGGAAAACGCCGCACACCTGGGCCTGCCGATCCCCGAAAAGCTGAAAGAAGTGCTGGAGCAGCTGCATGACCGCGCAACCGATGAAAAGGGCGGTGAAGAGTAATGACTTACACGAACAGCCCTCTGGTGTCCTACATCAAATTAAGCCCGAACCACTCCGGGCAGCGCACCCACAGCATTGACCGCATCACGCCTCACTGCGTGGTGGGTCAGTGCAGCGTGGAAACACTGGGAAATGTATTTCTGCCGACATCCCGTCAGGCAAGCTCCAACTACGGCATTGGCGTGGACGGCAGAGTCGGGATGTATGTGGAGGAGACGAATCGCTCCTGGTGCTCGTCCTCCGCTGCCAACGACCAGAGAGCCGTGACCATCGAGTGTGCTTCGGACAGCAAAGCGCCGTATGCGTTCAAAGATGTGGTGTACCAGCGGCTCATTGAGCTTTGCACCGACATCTGCAAGCGCAACGGCAAAACCAAGCTGCTCTGGCTGGGCGATAAGTCCAAGACGCTCAATTATAGCCCGAAGCAGGACGAGATGGTGCTGACCGTCCACAGATGGTTTGCGAACAAATCCTGCCCCGGCAACTGGATGTATGCCCGCATGGGCGACCTTGCAAAAAAGGTCACGGCGGCGCTGGGCAATCAGGCTCCGGCATCGTTGGACAACGCCCCTGCCGCATGGTCGAAGGACGCTGTGAACTGGGCGTTGGAAAACCGCCTTCTGCTTGGGGATTCAAACGGTAACCTTAAGCTGCGGGAAAACCTCACCCGTGAACAGTTCTGCGTGATGCTTAAACGGTATCACGATATGATTCAGAAGTAAACATACTGGGAGTCAGGTTCTTAACCGTCAGTTAAGCCCTCTGCGGATTTTTTTCCGTGGAGGGCTTTATTTTTTGCTCTTTTTCTGTTCAAATGCCGTTTTCACCTCCAGTGGGTAGTGAGGTAGCCCCTCGGATTGGAGGAACCCACTATGACGGATTTACAGAAAGAACAAATCAAAACCTTGCGTTTACAGGGCAACGGTTATGTAAAAATCGGTGAAATGCTCGGTATTTCAGATAATACAGTACGCTCATTCTGCCGCCGCAACGGTCTGGGTGATGCGGCAAAGAACACGGTTGCCTGCAAGCACTGCGGGAAGCTGATAAAGATCATCCCCAAGCAGAAACCTCGTAAATTCTGCTCGGATGCCTGCCGGACTGCCTGGTGGAACAGCCACCCAGACTGCGTGGATCGGAAAGCTGTTTATGCCTACACTTGCGCCCACTGCGGTAAGCCTTTCACCGCTTACGGGAATAAAGAGCGTAAATATTGCAGTCATAACTGCTACATCTCCGACCGCTTCGGAGAGGAGCGTGATGCCTGTGACTGATGATTACCGTACCAGACTGGAACGCTATCTGGCATCTATGCTCCAGGCAAAACGGATGCTGTCGATGGGGATTTTAACCCCAGAGGATTACGCCATGATTGATACAATGCAGGGCGAGAAATTTGGAATATCTTCGTGTAGTTTATATCGCGGGATTGACTTGATATATAGTGGTTTCAGAGGTAATATGTCACACTACGAGGAGGTGACAAAATGCCAAGAGCAATAACCATTGTACCAAAACCACCGAAACTGGAGCAGAAAAAGCGAGTTGCAGCCTACGCCCGTGTGTCGAGCGGCAAGGATGCCATGCTCCACTCGCTGTCCGCACAGGTCAGCTACTACAGCGACCTCATCCAGAATCACGATGACTGGCTCTATGTCGGCGTGTACGCTGATGAAGCCAAGACCGGCACAAAGGAATCCAGAGCAGATTTTCAGAGACTTATCGCTGACTGCCGTGCCGGAAAAATCGATATGGTGATTACAAAGTCCATCTCCCGCTTTGCACGAAATACGGTCACGCTGCTACAGACCGTCCGTGACTTCAAAGCCTGGGGGGTGGACATTTTCTTTGAGGAGCAGAATATCCACACGATGAGCGGTGACGGCGAATTGATGATGACCATCCTGGCATCCTATGCACAGGAGGAAAGCCGCTCTGCCAGTGAGAACCAGAAATGGCGCATCAAATGTAACTTCGAGGAAGGGATTCCCTGGAATGGGGTCATGCTCGGATATCGGCTGAAAAACGGTCGGTACGAGATCATCCCAGAGGAAGCAGACCTTGTCCGCCGCATTTACAACGAGTACCTTTTCGGCGATGGCTACCTTACCATTGCCAAGAGACTGAATGAGGATGGCATCCCGTCACGCTTCGGCAAACAATGGGGCCAGTCCGTAATTTCAAAGATACTCAGCAACTACACCTATACGGGAAATCTGATTTTACAGAAAACCTTCCGTGAGAACCACATCACCAAGAAAACCATCATCAATAACGGTGAACTGCCCAAGTACCACGCAGAGGATGCACACGATGCCATCATCGACATTGAGACCTTCCAAGCGGTGCAGGCAGAGAAAACCCGACGGGCGGCTCGGTTCTTGAAAAAGCCTGCGCCCAAGAAAGCGTACCCATTCACAAGCCTTCTGGTCTGTGACGGCTGCGGAAAGAACTATCGGCGCAAGGTCACGAAAACGGGTCCCGTCTGGGTTTGCGGTACATTCAATTCAATGGGCAAAGCCGCCTGCGCTTCCAAACAGATCCCAGAGGAAACCTTGCAGGCTGTGACGGCAGAGGTACTTGGGCAGATGGATTTTCCAGAGGAATTACTCCGCAGGCTCATAAAGAGTATTCTGGTCTGCAACGGGAATGTGCTGATTTTCCGTTTCTTTGATGGTTCGGAGATTACACGGACATGGCAAGACCGCTCCCGCCGCCAAAGTTGGACGGACGAGATGAAGGCAACTGCCCGTCAGAAAGCCCTGGAAAGGAGAAACCAGAATGCCTAAAGTTACAATGATACCTGCAACCATAAACCCACTGACGCACCTGCCTTCGGTGGCAGCACGGAAAAGACGTGTTGCTGGATACGCCCGTGTTTCCACTGATAGCGATGAGCAGTTCACCAGTTATGAGGCGCAGGTTGATTATTACACCAAGTTCATACAGTCAAAGCCGGAATGGGAGTTCGTAAAAGTCTATACGGACGAGGGCATTTCCGGCACTAACACCAAGCGCCGTGAGGGTTTCAAAGAAATGATTACCGATGCCCTGGACGGCAAAATTGACCTCATTGTCACCAAGTCGGTCAGCCGATTTGCGAGAAATACGGTCGACAGCCTGGTAACCATCCGAAAGCTGAAAGAGAACGGCGTAGAGTGCTATTTTGAAAAAGAAGGCATCTACACCTTTGACGGTAAGGGCGAACTGCTCATCACCATCATGTCCTCTCTGGCACAGGAAGAAAGCCGCAGCATTTCTGAAAACATCACCTGGGGGCAGCGCAAGAGCTTCTCCGATGGCAAAGTGCATCTGCCGTACAAACGCTTCCTCGGCTATGAAAAGGGCGAGGACGGACGACCTGCGGTTGTCGAAAGTGAAGCCAGGGTTGTGAAGCTGATTTACCGTCTTTTCCTTGCGGGCAAAACCCAGGCAGGCATTTGCAAGTACCTGGAAGAGTTGGGCATCCCGTCACCGGGCGGCAAGCAGACATGGAGCAAGACCACGATCACCAGTATCCTTCAGAACGAGAAATACAAGGGTGATGCACTGCTCCAGAAGAAATTCACGGTGGATTTTCTGGAAAAGAAAATGAAGCCCAACGAGGGTGAAGTGCCGCAGTATTATGTGACGGGCAGTCATCCCGCCATCATTGAGCCGGACGAATGGGAACAGGTGCAAGCGGAGTTTGCCAGACGGAAGGCCCTGGGCAAAGCCTACAGCGGCAAAAGCGTCCTTTCTGCCAAATTGGTCTGCGAGGATTGCGGTGCCTTCTTCGGTCCCAAGGTCTGGCACTCCACTGACCAGTACCGCCGTACCATTTGGCAGTGCAACTGTAAATTCGCAAGTGAGGAACACTGCCACACTCCTGTGGTGAACACCGAAACCATACAGCGGCTTTTCATCAAAGCCTACAATCTGATGATGCAGGATCGAGTGCAGATTATAAAGGAAATTGAAGCATGGCGGCAGAAGCTGATGGTCTTCGGAACATTAGATGCCGACATTGAACGGCAGCTTGAAGAGACCCAGGTGGTTGCCGAACTGGTTAAAGCGGCAGTCAAGGAAAACGCATCCACGGCACAGTCCCAGGAAGCCTACCTTAAAAAGTACAAGGCCCTCACCGAACGGTACGAGAAGGCGGCTGCGGAACTGGAGCGGTTGCAAAGCCTACGCACCGCCCGAAGCCAACAGGACAAAAAGATGGCACTTTATATCCGCACCCTCAAGAAACAGCCGGAAGTGATGCATGACTGGAACGACACCATCTGGACGGTGATGATTGAAAAGACCATTGTTCACAAGGATGGACAAATCACATTTGTTTTCCAGAATGGCACAGAAATCAAGGTCGGAGCGTAACTGCTCCGGCTTTTTTGTGCCGTTTCGTAACTTTTCCGTGAACCCTATTGACTTTCCGTGCTACAGGCTGTAGTATATAAGTGCGCTACAAGCTGTAACACGGAGGTGCGTTTTAATGTCTGATTTGAAAATGGGAACTGCCGAAGCCCGATTTGCCGATATTATCTGGGAGCGGGAGCCGATTACCTCTGGCCAGATGGCCAAAATCGGCGCAGAGGAATTCAACTGGAAGAAGAGCACTTCACACACGGTATTGCGACGCCTGTGTGAGCGAGGCTTGTTTAAGAATGAAGATGGCACTGTTACTTCGTTAATCTCACGAGAGGAATACTATGCCCGACACAGCGAGCAGTATGTGGAAGAAACCTTTGGCGGATCTCTGCCTGCATTTCTCGCTGCGTTTGGAACAAGAAAGAAGCTCTCTGAGCAGGAGATCGACGAACTGCAGAAAGTCATTGCCCGAATGAGGGGGTGACACTATGTTCTTCTACACATTCATGCCCAAGCTATTCAATATGAGCTTGACGGCAAGCGTGGCGATTGTGCTTGTCATATTGCTTCGGTTGCTGCTGAAGAAAGTACCTAAGGTTATTTCCTATGCCCTGTGTGGCGTGGTTTTGTTTCGTCTCCTGTGTCCGATGTCAATTGGTTCAAACTTCTCCGTTTACAATCTTTTCGATGCCCCGGCCCAAGAGTCTGGAACAATTAGCAGCGTCATCGAATATGTGCCGAGTAACATTGTCCATACAGAATACCCCTCTGTGGCTTTGCCCGTTCCCGGTATCAGCGATGTAATCAACGAAGCTCTGCCGCAAGGACAAGAACAGTTGGTTGCCGATCCGCTCGAAGCTCCAATGTCCATCACCACCTACATTTGGATGATAGGCGTATTGGTCATGGTAATCTACAGTATTGTCTCCTATATCCGGCTGCGGCGCAAACTGTCGGTGGTCGTTCCACTGCGGGACAATATCTTCATCGCAGATGATATCAAGTCTCCCTTTGTGGTCGGCCTGTTCCGTCCAAAAATCTACTTGCCCTGTAATCTCGGAGATAAGGAACAGGAGTATATTATTCTCCATGAGCAGCACCACATCAAGCGACTCGACCATGTTATGAAAGCACTTGCGTTCTTGGCTTTGGCAATTCATTGGTTCAATCCGCTTGTCTGGGTAGCGTTTATTCTGGCAAGCAAAGACATGGAGATGAGCTGCGACGAGGCTGTAATCCGCAAGATTGGCGGCGATGTTCGGGCAGACTATTCCGCTTCGCTTCTGACGCTGGCTACCGGGCGGCGCATCATCGCCGGTACGCCTCTGGCCTTTGGTGAGGGTGACACCAAGGGGCGCATCAACAATCTGTCCAAGTGGAAGAAACCTGCGGTGTGGGTGGTGTTGGTGGCCGTGGTCGCCTGCGTCGTTCTTGCGGTGTGTCTGCTAACCAATCCCAGTCAAACACGCGACACAATGAAATGGGCGCAAAGCTTATCTGTTGAAGACGTTGCGAGCGCTGACCTTGTCGTGTATCCGCAGGCCGCAGGCAAGCAGTTCAAGCAGTTGTCGGCAGAGGAATTATCGGAAATGGTTGCTCTTATCAATGAGAGCAAAGGGAAGTATCGGATTGAGCACGAGGAACTTGCCGGCGGTGGTATCTCCTTCTATATTATAATGAAAGATGGAACCTCGCACAGCGTTGAAAATATCGGAAACACCTATCTCGTCATTGACGGCGAGTATTACGAGGCCAGTTATAATTGGCTCAATGGTTGGTCCAAGCGGTTTGGTGAAGGAAACACCAGAATCCCTGACCAGTATTTTTCAGTACCATTGACGCTTGATGAAGTATTGGAACTATCACAAAGAGGCCACGAACTAATTTGGGGCGACTTTAATAGCTATAAATACTATGAGACTGGCTCTGGCTTATATATCCGCGTTTACGAGATAGACGATGACTTCTCTTTGCGGATAGGCGGAACTGGCCCAGAATATGAGCTGGAGCCGATGTATATCTATCTGGCCCTAAAGGATGATATTGACACGCACATTGACATTAGAGATGGAAACGTAGCGGAATTTATTGGGCAGCATCGCTCTGTAGCCGCTGACCACGAAGGAACATCTACTCTCCGGACCGGCGACCTCATCCCCGGCACCACCTATGTTTCCTACCAGTGCCTGTATATGAATCCTCTCAGCTCTTATGCTGCGATGGGCGGCGACTCCGGTTGCAAGTATATCATTGGCGAGGATTACTTTGCGACCATCAACCGCAACGATGGCAGTTTCGTGAGCGTCACCAATCCCAATATGGATATCGCCACCAGCGGATTGGACGGTCTGCAAAACATGATAGAAGTATCAAATTGGGAGTGGAAGGAGTTTCCTTATACCGATGAAGAATGGGCGGCACTTTACACTCCCCAAGGCTTCGGTGGTATCAGCAATATCAGCGAAATTTACGACGAAATGCTCTATCAGCCCCTTACTACAGGCAAGTTCCTTTTGAAGATGGACAATTCTCTGTGGTTGGTGGAACTGGCAGCTAATCAGCAGATGGGCACCTATCTCTGGAGTATCTACAGTCTTGTGCCGGAATCCGCAATGGGCGTGGCGCAGTGGGAATACGCTCCCATGCTGAGCTCCCGCTCTCCTTATTTCCGGTTTGAGTTTGATATGGACTATACGGAGATCTCTGCTGTTTGCACCCAGAGCCTCCTCGTAGACCGTGACGCATCGGGAACTCCCTCCGATACCAGTCTTATTTTTAAAGATGGTAATGCCCTGTACTGGTCACCAATCGACAAAGACGACAATGTGGTCACAGCTGCAATCATCCACTTCTCTGTACATCAGGGCGATATAGCTCCCTACAGCGGTACAATCTATATCGAAGGCAACAGCGGCTCCGATGGCCGGAGGATTTACAATGCCACCATTGTTGGTACGGGACTGCACCTTGAGCCCCACAGTGAAATATCGGGCGGCGTAGTCTCTGCTATCGCATCCCCAAATGTGATTCGAGTGGTCGAGCATGCTTTGACCACAGGCGACTTGGAGATCGCAGTGGAGGATCTGAGCAGCTATGTGTTCTATACGAACTCCAAGCAGATATCCGTCACAGTAAAGGGTAGCGATTTCGACGGTCAAGTAAATCTTCTGGATGTCAGTCAGAACAATGCTCATATTTTACAGCATCATGTGAATACCCGCGAAGATGATTGCCTGTTTACAGGACTGACCTCCGCTCGATTATATCGTGTCGATTGTGAAGGTCTGGACGACTGTACTGTAGTCATCAGCGGTGACAAATGATTTTCATGCGCAGCTTCCAGCCGGGAGCTGCGCTTTCCACTTTGAGCTATTGCAACCATGCGCTATAATATTTTTGCAACCCATAAAACCAAACGCTCTATTTTGCGGGATATATAGTGAAGGCGCCTACAAAGCAGATTATCAGAAAGGAGGTGCGCCTATGAAGGATGCCGAGATCGTTGCCCTGTACTGGGAACGAAACGAAGCGGCAATTCAACAGACACAGCAGAAGTACGGAGCATATCTGTTGAAGGTCGCATACAACATCCTTTCCGATTTTGAGGACAGCCGTGAGTGCGTGAACGATACATACTTGAAAGCATGGAACTCCATGCCCACCCACAGGCCAAGTGTCCTCTCTATCTATCTGGGCAAAATCGCTCGTCAGCTATCCATTGATGTGTTCCGGAAGAAAAACAGTGCCAAGCGCTATGCTTCCGAGTATGCTGTTTCTCTGGAAGAACTGGGTGACAGTTTTTCTGACGGCACCACGCCGGAGCAGGCTTTTGATGCCAAGATGCTGGATGATGCCATCAACCGTTTCCTTCGCGCACTTCCCGATGATGCACGCAACACCTTCATTGGCAGGTACTATTTCTTCGATTCGCTGAAAGAAGTGGCGACATACTGCGGTATGAGCGAGGCCAAGGCCAAAAGTATGCTGTACCGCACTCGCCAAAGCCTGAAAGCGTATCTCGTAAAGGAGGGTTTTGATCTATGAGCAAAGATAGAGTGGTCGATTCTCTGGGCAGGATCGACGATGATATGATTCAAAGCGTGGAAGCTTTGCGTCAGAAAAAGAAGCGCCCCGCCTGGATGAAATGGGGTGCAATGGCGGCGTGCTTCTGCCTGCTAATTGCGGCAGTGGCTGTGGCTCCCAACCTATTCCCGGGGACCACACCGGTTCCACCGAACAACAATGATTTCCCAATCCAGACTGACCCCAACCAGTCCGAGGGATCTGAGCATACTGAAGGTCCGTGGAATCCGTGGCAGGCTAACTTCAACACCGTGACAGGCGTGCTGGATGCTGCACGACGCTACATCCCTGGTTATTTCACAGAGGAACTCAGCGCAGATGAGATTGAGACTCTTGAACCGGGCATGAGAATTGAGTATATGCAATACTCTGGTTTTGCAGGATTTGACGGCGACGGAAATTTGATCGATGTCTGCCTCAATGTGACTACCAGCATTCCAAACAATGATGTTTCCATCTTGATATCCGAAGATGGCATTACCCGTGACTATGTTATGGACATGGTGAAGCCTGTTATCTCTGTATGTGAGAAAGTAGAATACAAGGTATATCAGTGGGACAATGGAAACGGGCAAGTGACACTTGCAGCGGATGCAATAATCAACGGCTATAGCTATGCATTTACAATGCAAACCTCTACACAAAATGTAAAACAGGCCAAGGAAGATTTCACCCGAGTTCTCGAATGTTTTGCCTACTACGCAGAGGGCAAGCCTGACCTTTCTGCTGTTGTTGCTGACGAGATACCTGAGTGGTTCAATAAGAGCTTGAGCCATCAGGAAGCACTGAATGATTCTGATTTTGGCACATTCATGCTGCGGGAGGTTCCCAGCGGGTTCGTTGCAGAGTCTATCCGTCGCTATAAGGATCAGACTGCGGATTATCTTTCTGGCCTGTGGACCAGTGGTTATGACGAGCTTTGGTGGAAGGTATATACACTCGGGGAGGCCGATAAAGACAGACTGACCAGTATTGAAGACACTGAGAACTATGACTTGTCCCTCTATCCGATTCCGCGTGCTTCGTCCGTACCGGAAGATCTGCGTGAGATAGTGGATAATCCTGTTTTCTCTGCTGACGAATTGACTATGGATGCTGTCTGGGCAAGAGCATATACGACAGGTGAAGCTGGAGACAGCGACGGATGGCGAATGGCATTCAGTGTCAGATATGGTGATACCATTGTTGAGGTGCGCACCAAAGGCGTTGATCCCGAATGGGTTTATCACCAGCTAAAAAATCTAATCACAGAATGACTCATACAAAGCGCAGCTTCTTGTCGGGAGCTGCGCTTTCTCTATGTGCATCCAGAAAAATATGATATAATTTTCAAAAAAGTGCAACCACCACACACCAAATGTCGCTTATCAGGGTGAAGGCCTTCCATTACGAGGGAAAGGAGATGAAAGCCTTGGATGACAATAGAATTGTTGATTTATATTTGAGCCGTGACGAAGCGGCCATTTCGCAGACTTCCGAGAAGTACGGCAGCCGCCTGCGGAATGTTGCCTATGGTATCGTTGAGGATCTGCACACCGCCGAAGAATGCGAAAACGATACATACATGGAGGCGTGGAACTCGATTCCCCCCCATGAGCCGAAGAGCTATCTGTTCGCGTTTCTGGCCCGTATTACCCGCCATATCGCATTGGACTTCTGCAAAGAGCGCAGCCGTCTGAAGCGCAGCGCATTTATCAGTGAGCTGAGTACTGAAATGGAGCAGTGCATCCCTGCCCCGGATGATACCGAGCGCCGCATCGACGCCATGGTGCTGTGCGAAGCCATCAATTCTTTTCTTGCCACACTCAGCGATGAAAAGCGAAATATTTTCATGCGTCGATACTGGTACATGGATTCCATCGCTGCCATCTCCCAGCGCTACGGGCTGTCCCAAAGTAAGGTGAAGAGTATATTGTTCCGGAGCCGAAATCAGCTTCGGGAATACCTTGGTAAGGAGGGTTACGATCTATGAGAGGACGCGAGATGCTGGATACAATTGAACATCTGAATCCGGCCTATATCGAAGCCGCAGCCGAAAAGCCGAAAGCGAAAAAGGCTGGCTGGCGCAAATGGGGCGCAATGGCTGCGTGCCTGTGCCTGGTAATCGCCGGAATTGCTGTACACCAAACAGGGCGGTTCCGGGAACCGCAGGACACGACAATAGACCATGTGGCATACGGCTTTTGCCTTGAGGGGAATCTGAATGCCGTATATTATCCCATCTCCTTTGAAGAACGCAGGGAGTATGGCCTGGTGCCCGATGATGCGGTGGGTTTGAATAAGGAAAATACTTATCAAATTACTGAGGATGACCTGGGAGAGTCGATGGGTATCGTGGCTTCCTGTGGTGACGAGTCAATGATTGGCTGTGAGGTTTATCACTTCGCACAGTATCCCGATAAAGATTCCATCTGCATCGTGGATACGCCGACGGGTTATGAATTCTATGTCTGCACATGGCTCAATGTCCAGAATGACGATATAGACAACTCAGATAATGTGCTTGCGACCTACGGTTTGCCAGAGTCCTTTGAAAAAATGGAGATTCTTTCAAAAGATTTCACATACCTGTTTACTGTGGAGGACGCATCCGTGACCGAGGCCATCTTTGAGATTCTCTCCGGTAAGAGCAACATCGGTCTGGAGGCTAATGAACGCCGCTTTGCGCAGGCATGGTATGATGCCTATGGAAACGATGACGTGTATTACAGCGAAGAGGCGGGGCATTGTGTGTATCGAAGTGTGTCCTCCGATGAGGAGCCGACCACTTATACGGATGACGAAGGAAACACCGTCATGCAAAATTCCACACAGGACACATCGCTTTATGATAAAGCACATGAACTCTGGACAAAAGGAGAACGGCTAATCGAGATCACAACAACCAAAGGCTATCAGCTAACCATTGATTATTTCCCATCCATCCAGGTATTCATCTGTTCAAATGGCTACTATGAACTTTCTGCTGCTGATATCGAAACCCTTAGTCAGCTTTTGCAGATCACAGACTGATTTTTCCATACTGTATTATGATGGCGCAGCTTCCGAACGGGAGCTGCGCTTTCTATAGAATGCGAAGTGCAGAGGCTCGAAACAGCCTCTGCACTTTCGCTTATTTTTTTAGGGATTTTTGGTGCTTCCGGAGATTCATTCCGGCATAGATCAACCACACAATGGATATAACCGTTGCTACAGCATAGAGAGCCGTCCAGTCCATCAGCAGGCGCAACCCGTAGAACGGTACTGATGCAAAGGCACTGATAAGCGCTGCAAGAATCCACCCCTCTGAAAGCAGCCGCATGACCAAGGAATTAAATGCTCCAATGAAGGTCAGAAGACTGAGGATGAAGGAGACTTTCACCAGCACTCCGTACTTACGGGTCATAATCGTAAATACACCCCAGAAGATGATATACAAAATGGTTGCGATGAACTGACCGATATTGGCCGGGCCTCCCATCCAGGCACCACCGATGTTGGCCACAAAGCACCCCACCATTACTGCCAGTGCGACAGTAATCCAAAGGAGATTAGTACCTGTGCCTGGTGGTGAGCATCGCTATTCCTGTCCTTCACCATAAGGGCGGCTCCGGCATTCAAGATCCCGTCCACGCGATTGCAGCTCTTGAGTACAATGGAAAGTTCTACGAGACCGTCGATATTCCGGAAGTTCTTGAGAAGTACGGCCTACCATCTAAGATTACTGCTGACATGGCCGGTGAACATTTTGAGTATTTGAAATCTGATGGCGGTGCTGGCTACGAATGCACTGCCAGCCAAACCGATATTGAACTGTACCAGTATGCTCCCTCTGCTTGCGATGGCGTGTATGTCTTGAGAGACGGTGACGCCTGGTATGCTGCACTGTTCTGCAACTTCTATCAGTTCGACAGCAATACCAGTGATGAACTTACGGAGCTGTACCGGGTGTATGGCATCGACAGTGCTGACGATATTCAGTCCATTACGGAAATGGGCAACAGCAACAACAGAGAGATTGGAAAGCCTGTTACAGACCGTCAGGAAATTGCGGAGTTTTATGATATGACTGTTGCCCTGTGGAGCTACGGTAACGATGATTTCCAGAAGCAGATGTTTGGCGGCTATCCTGATGAAGAGACGCAGATGCAGGCACATACCGCATTTGCCGATGACCGCAGAAACCTTCGCATTGAAACAACGGATGGCCTCCGCTTCTTTATCTCTTTCCATCCGAGTTTTGACTGGATTAATGGCAGCGGTACTATGTCCTACTTCAAGATCGACGAGCAGATGCACGCGTGGATCGATAGAAATCTGAACTAAGTAAAACAGCGCAGCTTCTGATCGGGAGCTGCGCCGTTTTATGTAAATATGTCAAAAGTAATAATTAAAAGATGCACACCCCTTGGCTCAAAATGCACACCCCACAGACCTTTCGTTAAATGGTATAGAGGGGTAAAACAGAAAAGGCTTCACGGTGACCATTTCAGAACCACCGTAGAGCCTGTTATCGTTAAAAAGTATAGGAAAACCCTTGTAAATGGGGGCTTTTGCAAAAAGAAACTGGACACCCGCTTCGATACTCATTGTATCAAAACTGGTGTCCAGTTATGGTGCGCGAGGCGGGACTTGAACCCGCACGTCCGGAGTGGACACTAGAACCTGAATCTAGCGAGTCTGCCAATTCCACCACTCGCGCATCGTGCGCTGTCTCTCGACTGCTCCGATATATTATCACAAGCATCATGCGTTGTCAAGCATTTTTTATGAGAAAGCGATTCTTTTTCCGGTGTAGGCGCAACCAACGCTTTTCCGGCATGAATTGGGCAGCCCCGTGGGGCTGCCCATGCTTCGTTTGACTCTGTGCTCAGGCGATGCAGATCATCCGATCACGACGACGGGCTTGATGAGATCCTTCGGCTTGTCCTTCATCAGCATCAGCGCCTCCTCGATGTGCTCCATGCCCTCGAAGCGGTGCGTCAGAAGCGGCTTGGTGTCCAGTCTGCCGTACTGCATCAGCGACACCAGCTTCTCCATACGGAGCCGTCCGCCGGGCATCAGACCGCCGAAGATCTGCTTATGTGCCATGCCGCAGCCCCAGTCTACACGCGGCACGGTCAGATAATCGCCGGTGCCGAAGTAGTTGACATTGCCGATTCTGCCGCCGGCGCGCACCATTCGGATGGCCTGCGCGAGCGTTTCCGTTCCGCCGCCGGCGATGATGACCTTGTCCACGCCGCGGCCATCGGTTGCGCTCAGGATCTGCTCAACAATGTCGCCCTCACGGTAGTTGATGATGTCTGTCGCACCGTAGCCTCTGGCGACCTCCGTGCAGATGGGACGCGAGCCGACCGCAAACAGCCGTCCTGCGCCGCGAAGCTGCGACGCCGCGACTGCCATCAGGCCGACCGGGCCAATACCGATGACGCAGACGCTGTCGCCGTACTGGACGTCCGCAAGCTCTGCACCGTGGAAGCCCGTCGGCACCATGTCCGCCAGCATGACCGCTTCCTCCGCCGCAACGCCGTCCGGCAGGAGCGCGAGGTTGGCGTCCGCCTCGTTGACATGGAAGTAATCAGCGAAAACGCCGTCCTTGAAATTCGAGAACTTCCAGCCCGCCAGCATACCGCCGGAGTGCATGGAATATCCCGCCTGTGCTTCCAGAGAGCCCCAATCCGGCGTGATGGCCGGGACGATCACACGGTCGCCCACCTTGAACTGGCGCACCATGCAGCCGACCTCCACGACCTCGCCGACTGCCTCGTGTCCGAGGATCATGTCGGTACGTTCTCCGATGGCGCCCTCCCAAACGGTGTGCACGTCAGACGTGCAGGGAGATACTGCCAGCGGACGGACGATCGCATCCAGCGGCCCGCATTCGGGAGCCTCCTTCTCGATCCAACCAGTCTTGCCGATGCCAAGCATCGCGTAACCCTTCATTTTCATGTGTGTTTTCGCTTCCTTTCGTTTGTAAATGGATGATTTATGAGATGCAGTCGCACTGAGCGCCGCAGTTCTCAGCCCAGGAATAAAAATATGCCGAACGTGTATCTGTCGCCGGCGGCGCGGGATCGAGCCGGTAACCGGAAATTCCGAGCGCCGCCTCCGGACGAAGCCACGGTTTTCCCTGAACGGCGCTGGTCTCCTCATGCGTCAGAAGTCCGCGGTAGACCGTCAGTGCACGGCGGTAACAGCCGTCGCGGATGCAGCTTTCCTCCTCGCCGTCGTTCAGAAGGCTCAGAAGCATCGGCAGCATCTGCGCTGCATAGGCGACGGACGCAGAATGCGCGACCGCGCCGGGGATGTTGGAAACGCAGTAGTGCACGATGCCGTCTACAATGTAGCGCGGCTGGTCATGGGTGGTCGCATGGCTTGTTTCGATCGCGCCCGGCTCGTCGTTTGAAATGTCCACAATCACGGAGCCCTTTTCCATCCGAGAGAGCATCGCGCGCGTGATGAGAAAGACCGGATTTTCCTTCTGCCACTTGACGCAGTTGAGGACAAGATCCGTTTTTGGGAGCACCTCCGCAATGCTTTCCTGCGAGCAGTGCATGACGCGGACGCGGCCATGATACTGCGCAGAGAGCTCGCGGAGCTTTTGCATATTTCGTGCCATGACCGTACAGTTTGCGCCAAGCGCATGCAGGACTTGCAGCGCACTGCGCCCAACCTTACCGCTGCCGAGGATCAATACCTCAATGCCCGGCGCGCCGGCGAAGCCGCCGACATACTTTCCCTTTCCGCCGTGAATGGTCAGCAGAGATTCCAGCCCGAAAAGCGCGCCCATCTTCCCTGCCGCTTCGCTGTTCGGAGAGCCGTACCGGTGTGAATCCTCTGCCGTAAACGCGATGCAGCCGCTTTCCAGCAGCGCATCGACCTCGGCGGGATTTGCCGCCGGATGGAGGCAGCCGAGAAGGAGCTGCCCTTTTCGGATCAGAGGCCATTCCTCCGGTGTGAACTCCTTGACCTTGGCGACCATGTCGCAGACTGCAAACACTTCCTGCGCGGTGCTCGCCAGAAGCGCTCCCGCGGCCTCATATGCCTCATCCGGAAAGCCTGCCCGCGCTCCGCAGCCGCGCTGTGCATAAACGGTGTGGCCTGCGGCTGTGATGGCTGCCACCTCCTGCGGCGTGCAGATCACACGGCTTTCACCTTGTTTCGTCTCACGTAAGATTCCCAAAATCATACTCCGCTCCTCCTTTCAGAAAGTGTTTCCCCGTTGACACGGTGTATTCTTTCTGCCTCTATCATACAGGAAAATCTTCCGTTACGCAACACTAATAATACAAAGTCTCGGTTTATACTAAAACCTGATTAAAATCTTCCATGCTTTCTAGTCTAAATTGCGCCAGAATGCGTTATCTTCCTTGCTGGGCAACCGCCCAGCTGCGTCATCTGCCTTTTCTGGCACAATTTATCCTCAGAAATCTTTTAAAGATTTCAAACAGGTTTTAGTATTAATTTGCGTATGTCGAACAAAGCAAGTACCCTAAATAAACGCACACCGAAAGGAGACGCTTCGCAAAAAAGCCTCTTCTTCCGGTCTTTGAACTCCACCAACAGGCGATTGGCCTTGCATGCTGCGTTATTGTATTCCGAGGCTCACCGTTGTATCATGAGACTGTAATCAAGACAACACTTTTTGAGGAGATGAGTACGATGGAACTAGGAAAGAAAATCAAGCATCTGCGCTTTCAGGCGGGGCTGACACAGGAGCAGCTGGCTGAAAAACTGGGGATTGGAGCGCAGTCGGTGTCCAAATGGGAAAATGCTGTAGCCATGCCCGACATTGCCGCGCTTCCTCTTTTGGCGGAGATCTTCGGCGTCTCAATTGATGACCTGTTCGATGTGACAACGGAGCAGCGTCTTAACCGAATCGAGAACCGAATGGACGCGGAGGAGGAACTTCCGTCAGATGTTTTTCGGGAGTTTGAGAGCTTCCTGCGGGCCGAGCTGGATGATCCGAAGCATCAGAAGCGGGCAACTGAGCTGATTGCTTATCTCTACTGGCACCGCATGAACGCGGAAGCGCAGAAGGCATCCCGGTACGCGAAGGAGGCGATCCGCCGCGCACCGAATGAAAAGGGCTGCCAATGGCTCCTGTCTAAAACAGATAACCATGCCGTCTGGGACTGGAATATGTGTAATCACTCCAAGGCGATCGATTTCTATCAGGAGCTGGCAGAGGATCATCCGGACGCCGCGCTGCCGTATATGTACCTGCTGGATAATCTGATTGCCGACCACAGAGCCGATGAGGCGGAGCTTTGGCTGGAACGCTTCTGTGCTCTGGATAACGCGAATCCTGTCATGAAGCAGGTTTTCCGGGCCTACATCGCGCTTGCCCGCTTTGACGAGGCTTCCGGAGATAAGATCATGGAAGACCTTCTGGCAGAGCAGCCGGACAACGACGGCGCTCTCTTTGAGGCCGCACAATACTATGCCGCCAAGGCTGACTACAAAAAGGCCATCCGCATTTATGAGCGAGCCTTTGCCGAAGATATCAGGCGTCCCAGATTTCAGGACGCGCTCATGGGAATTGCAGATATCTATGAGATTATGGGCGATTATGCCAATGCCGCGCAGACCTATGACAGGATCATTGACCTGCTGGAAAACGAGTGGGGTCTGACCGAGGAGACCGATTCGTCCGTGACGGCGGCAAAAAAGGAAAAAATGCGTCTGCTTGCAAAAGTGTAATTCGGTTTTGCCCGAGCACCGGATCTTGCGCCGAAAAACCTCGTAGAGTTCGCGCCCGCAGGCGCGAATAAAATGTCAATTTGTTTTGTTCGGTGGCGTGTACCTCGGACAAAACACGCTACGCCCGGCAAGTGTGGAATTTGTGCGCAAGCAGCGCACAAATTATGCGCGCAGGCGGGCGCAGCCTTTTCAAACGCGAACCAAGCCCACGCGGTTCGCGTTTGAGAGCTTGTCAAAAAGGCTTTTTGACAAGCGCAAAGCAGGCGTGACCGAAACGGTCACGCCTGCTTCATGTTCTTTTTAGCCGGTTGTTGTATCTGTCGTTTTGCTTATTTACCGTGTCCGTTCTTCTGACACTCCGGGCAGATCCCCTCAAAGATGAGTCTGTGGCGTGTGATCTGATAGCCAGACTCGGCGGCGATCGTTTCATCGAGCTTCGCGTCATAGGAAAACGGAATGTCGCGGACTGCGCCGCAGCTCATGCAGATCGAATGGTAGTGAAACTCCGTCTTGTGGTCGTAGCGATCCGCCCCCGGGACCTTGACGTGTGTGATCTGCCCTTCCTCGGAAAGAACATTTAAATTCCGGTATACCGTTCCGCGGCTGAATTTAGGGTCTTTTGCGCGGATCTCCAGATAAATCTGATCCGCACTCGGATGATCATCGTGTTTCTGCACCATCTCCAGAACGATTTTACGCTGTCGTGTATTTCGGAGCTGCCTCATGCCTCTGCCCGTCTTCACATCACTCAATTTGATCGCCCATCCCATCCTGTACAAATGATTCTTTTCGACTGCCTTCTTGCAGATATCGAAATCATAGCGCAAAAAGCGCTCGCTGTCAACCTTCCAAAGGATTCCACAAAAGCGCGCCCGATCGGTGATCGGACGCGCTTTTATCGTATAGCTGATTTAAAAAGGTTATTCGTCGAACAGATACAGCAGGTACCCGTAGCCTTCCTCCACCATTTTCGCGTAAGGGACGAAGCGGAGCGACGCGCTGTTGATGCAGTAGCGCACGCCGTTCGGCGATTCCGGATCACCTGTGAACACATGTCCGAGGTGAGAATCTCCGGCGCGGCTGCGCACCTCGGTGCGGCGCATGCCGTGGCTGTTGTCCTCCAGCTCGACAACGGCCGGCTCCTCGATAGGCTTCGTGAATGCCGGCCAGCCGCAGCCGCTTTCAAACTTATCCGTGGAGGAAAAGAGCGGCTCGCCGGTGACGACGTCTACATAGATGCCCTTCTCGAACTGGTTCCAGAACTCGCCGGTGAAGGCGCGCTCCGTGCCGCTCTCCTGTGTGACGCGATATTGTTCCTGCGTCAGCTTGTCGCGGATGGACTCCGCCGCGGGCTTTTTGTAATCACCCGGATCGATGCGCAGTCTGGAGAACAGCTCCATCTCCGCCCACGGAATGTGGCAGTAGCCGTTCGGATTCTTCTCCAGGTAGTTCTGGTGGTATTCCTCGGCAGGATAGTAGTTCTTGAGCGGGCCGATCTCCACGAAGAATTTCTCGCTGCGGCCGCGCTCGATGGCTGCGATGCGCTCCACCGTCTCTTTGGCGCTGTCGTTGGTGTAGTAAACACCGGTCTGGTACTGGCTGCCGATGTCATTCCCCTGCCGGTTCTCCACCGTCGGGTCAATGACATAGAAGTAAGCCAGAAGCAGCGCGTCAAGGCTCACCTGCTCGGGGTCGTACTCCACGCGCACAGTCTCGCGGAAGCCGGTGGTGCCTTTGCAGACAGTCTGGTAGTCGGCGTCCTCCTCACAGGTGCCGTTGGCGTAGCCGCTCTGGGCGTCGATGACACCGGGAATGGACTGCATGAGCTGCTCCATGCCCCAGAAGCATCCGCCCGCCAGATAAATGACATGTTCCGTCGTTTCCATATACATGTTCTCCTCGTCGGACACATCCAAAACGTGTCCGCTTGTCCGGGTTTCCTCTGCTTCCGTTTTCTGTGTCGCCGCCTTCTGTCCGGCGGTGCAGCCTGACAGCAGCACCGCGGCCAGCAGGAGCGGCAGCATGGCTCGCTTCATCGCCGCCTCCTTTCAAAACTGCGTTCGATCAGCCCATGTCGTTGGCAAGCGCCTGATCGATCTGCTTTTGCAGCGCTTCCTTCTGGGCATCGCCGGTGATCGCGCCCACGATGGGGTCGCCGACAATGTTGCCGTAGCGGTCAACCACATAGGTCGTCGGGTAGGCATAGACGTTTGCGGTGAACATGCCCGCCTCACTGTCAGAGCCAAAATACACGTTCTGATAGGTGGCGCCCTTCTTGTCAAGGATCTCCTTTGCCTCGGCGATCGCCGCCTCGTCGCCCTCGAGCGTGAAGGTGTTGACGCCGATGAGCGCGCCGCCCTTCTCCGCAAGCTCCTTGTTCAGCGCGTCAAGGTCGCTCAGCTCGCCGACGCAGGGGCTGCAGGTCGTAAACCAGAAGTTCACCACGGTGACGGCGTTGGCGCCGAACAGCTCGTCGCTCTTTACGGGGTTGCCGTCGAGGTCCTTTCCCTCAAAGGAGGGGAATTTCTGCATGCTGCCATCGGCGGGAGCCGTCATCACATTGCCGTTCTGCATGTCGTCCAGAATTTCGGGGAACTTTTCCTCCAATGCGGTCAGCTTGTTTTCGATGTCGCTGATCTCCTTAGCGCCCTTCTTCAGAAGTGCCAGTTCATCTTCGGTGAACTTGTCCTTGGCGGACTCAATGGTGTCCAGCAGGAAGTCGCCGTAGTTTTTGCCGTCCTCCACCATGACCATGCCCTTGTCGGCGGACATGAAAACCTTCTCCCAAAGCTCCGTGTTCTGCGAAAGGATCTCGTTTTCCTGCTCAAGGAGCTTCTTGTGCATCTCCAGCGCCTCGGCGGCGGTCTTCGGCTCGTCGGTCATAGACATATCCTCGCCGCTCATGTCCGCAGCATTGTCCGCAGGCTTGTCTGCGTCCTTGTTTTCCATGTTTTTGTCCTTACCGGAAGTCGTGCAGGCAGCCAGGCTGCATACCAGCACGAGCGCCAGCACCAGCGCAAGAATTTTCTTGATGTTCATTGTTTGTTCCTCCTAATTGTTTGTCAGTGTTTTTCAGCGTCATCCGCGGCTTTCCTTGTCACTTCTGCCGCTTTTGCTTTATCTTTACCGTCTCCGAAGCCATAGCGGAAGCGCACAGCTTCGGTCGGACAGGCACGAACGCACATCCCGCATCGGATGCACTCGGTATGGTTGGGCGTTTTCGTCACGTCCACGTCCATTTTGCAGACCCTCGCACATTTCCCGCAGGAGATGCACTTGTTCTTGTCCACCTTCATCTGGAAAAGGGAGACCTTGTTGAGCAGCGCGTAAAACGCGCCCAGCGGGCAGATCCATTTGCAGAACGGCCGGTAGAACAGCACGCTCAGCACGATCACCGTCAGCAAAATACCCAGCTTCCACGAGAACAGGCTCCCGAGCGCTGCCCGGATGCCGGAATTGGCGATGGAGAGCGGGATCGCTCCCTCCAGAACGCCCTGCGGGCAGAGGTATTTGCAGAAGTAGGGGTCGCCCATGCCCACGTCGTTTACAAGGAACGCCGGCAGCAGGAAGACCATCACCAGCAAAATGGCGTATTTGAGGTATCTCAGGGGCTTGAGCTTCTTTGTGGAGAGCTTTTTTGTGGGGATCTTGTGCAGCAGCTCCTGAAACCAGCCGAACGGGCAGAGGAAGCCGCAGATGAAGCGTCCCAGCAAAACGCCCAGCAAAATGAGGATTCCTGTGATATAATAAGAGAAGCGGAACTTCGACGAGCCGACCACTGCCTGAAAGGCCCCGATGGGGCAGGCGCCGGAGGCAGCCGGGCATGAGTAGCAGTTGAGCCCCGGCACGCAGACGGTTTTTCCCTTTCCCTGATAGAGCTTTCCCTTCAGGAAGTTCGGCACGTGCATGTTCGTCAGGAGCGTGGCTCCCGCCTGGATCCAGCCCCGGAAGCGGGCCATGAGATGCGATGCGCTTGATACCTTCTTATCCAATGCCCACACACTCCAAACACAATTTGATGGCTTTGCTCAAAACCGCAGCCGCCTCACCGCGCCACGCGCCGTAGCACACCATGGCCGCTCCGGCGGCCAGCAGCACGACCTGCGCCGCCGCCTTTTTTGCATGACTCAATTTCATCACCCTTTCCTTTTTCTGCGCCTATCATAGCGCACGGGAGTTAAAGTCCCTGTTAAGAACAGAAACTTAACAGAAAACTTATCTGTTTTTGTTATACTGAATGCAGCATATTTTAAGGAGGAGTATTATGCACCTTTTGGTCATTGAGGACGAGCGCGCCCTGTGTGAAACCATCGTCCGCAGCCTGCGGCGGCAGGCATACAGCGTGGATTACTGCTATGACGGGGAAAAAGCGCTGGAGCTGCTGGGTGTGGAGCGCTACGATCTGGTGCTGCTGGATCTGAATCTGCCGGGAAAGGACGGCATGACGGTGCTGCGCACGCTGCGCCAGAGCGACCGGGAGACGCGGGTGCTGATCCTCTCTGCCCGAAGCGAGGTCGAGGACAAGGTGGCCGGTCTCGACGCGGGCGCAAACGACTATCTGGCAAAGCCCTTTCATCTGGCGGAGCTGGAGGCGCGCATCCGCAGTCTGACGCTGCGGCATTTCACGCAGCAGGACGTGCTGCTGAGCTGCGGCGAGCTGACCTTTGACACGCGCTCGCGCACGGCTGCCGTCCGCGGCGAGACGCTGACGCTGACCCGCAAGGAGACGGGGATACTCGAATACCTGATGGTGCATCAGGGCCGGCCAGTGAGCCAGGAGGAGCTGATGGATCACGTTTGGGACAACAGCGTGGACAGCTTCA
>OCIU01000519.1_pt1 | contig 35417 bp, 28 predicted proteins | sample 1538471 | NCBI WGS metagenome assembly OCIU01 (sample SAMN04571693, study PRJEB22368) | human gut metagenome | biome: human gut; material: stool | host: Homo sapiens | place: Luxembourg | collected 2012-06-01 | reverse complement strand
CCTTTTCACTGTTTTCTTTATGCATTCGCATAGAGCCGCCATCCTCCTCTTTATAGATCCATTCCTGACAACCACTGGCTGTAGAGCGTTGAAAGTTGTAGATCAAATAATATCCATAATTCCATAGGTCATATTGGGAAGGGCGAAAAGGTAAAGCAAAGTACTCGTAAGTACGAGATCTGAAGAGACCATTATATTCGACGAACTCCCATTTGTTGATGGTGATTACCTCGGGAGCATCGTTCGCATGAATGTCCTCGTCTATGACAACCCTCGCCAAGAGATCGTAGTAACATACAGTCTTTCTGCGAGGTCGATAGAACAGGATGTTGCCATCCAACAGCTTCATGTCATAATAGTTGCCTGGTTCTATTACCTGTTCTCCTTGTCGGTTCACTACCGTCATCTTTCCATCAGGCAGCTTGATGATGGCAAACTCCCCTTTGCTATCTACAAACTCACGATACTGTATCCTTTGGAGCAATTCTTCATGGCTCATCACCATCATCATTTCTGAGTCTGGATGAATCTGAATATCGTCTTGCTTCTCGTTCATCAGGAAAAACTCTCTATCCTTCGGAGTCTCCTTTCTCTTGCCAACTTTCAGCTTTCCCTCGAACATAGCATTCCAGTTCCATACTTGCGAAGGTAACCCGAACACCCGATATAGTCCCACATTATCTATAATTACGCAGTTCTTCTTTCCCTTAGCCACTCGCAATCCACGTCCCACCATCTGCAGATACTTGGCAAGTGACAGCGTTGGTCGTGCCAACTGTACAAACTCCACATCCGGACAGTCAAATCCCTCCGAGAAGATATCCACATTCACCAGCACTTGGATGTCACCTTTCTTGAAGGCTTCAATGTCTTGCTGTCTTTCCGTGGCAGGTGTCTTCGAGTCTATGGCTATGGCTTTCACGCCATTTTCCTGATACAGTTTCGTGATTTTCTGAGCATGAGAAATATTGATAGCATACACGATGCCCTTTCTGTCTTTACCAAATTCTTCCAAACTCTGATAGAGCCTTTCGATGGTCGGTTTCTTATTCAGCAACATATCCATTTCCTTGTTCTGGTAGTCACCATCTGCTCCTCGCTTCTGCAAGGAGTCGATGAGCCGTTGCGTCATACCATCCGATTTGATGCTCACAAAATCGTATGTCGCCAATCTTCCCTTGCTGATAAACTCAGGAACACTCCACGACTGCACCAAGATATCAAACAAATCCGTGAATCCCTTACCATTCAATCGACAAGGTGTAGCCGTCAGTCCCAGGAACTTAGCATTTGGGAATCTCTCCCACATCTCCTTATAGGTCTTGACAAGGGCATGGTGCGCCTCGTCAATCACTATCATTCCCGGTTCTTCCTCTATCTCGTCGTAGTGTCTCATCAGCCACTGAATGGACATCGCCTTGACGGATGACAATAGGGAAGAGGTGTTTGATGCGAAATAAGAATGGGACTTTCTTACGGTTTCGTCTATCTGTGACACCAGCTCTCTTCTATGGGCTACAATCCATACTTTCTCCATTGGATTGTTGCTCACAAAAGAGTCTATGACTGCTGTTAACAGGTATGTCTTGCCTGTTCCCGTTGGCATTTGAGCCATCACAGACCGATGAAGGCGCAACTCACCTTCAATGCGCCCCTTCATGTCCTCCTGATAATCATAAAGTTTGATTTTCATCACCCAATAGAATTATTTAAGCGTTTCATTCATTTTGCTCCAGTCTCTGTTTATCAGTTCCTCTATCATGCCATAAATCTTTTTAGCATATCTCGTTCTGGCATAATTGTCATAGAGCGTACCACTCAGGATACTTTCATAAAATAGGATGACAAGGCTTTCAGCCTGACACCTGAACCTCCTATATTGCCTTTCATCATACTCCTTGTTGTGCCAGTAGTAGGCACCCGCCCAATTACGCTGATGATCATTCAGAATCTCTGAAGTAAGAAAAACATACTTTATCAAAGTAGCCTTCCTACCCTTCATCAATTCGTTTATCTTGCTGTGGAATACCAAAAAGGCATTGAATGACATGCCCTCCATGACGGCTTTCAATTCAGCACTCTTTTTCTTGACAAGAACCTCATTTGCCTCCACCTTCGCAGCAATCTCATTCTCCTGCTTAATCTGTTCTTCCAGATAGGTCGTGTCCCATTTCCTCCAGATGAGCTTCCTGATATAGACGTCCAGTTCCAAGGCCAACTTACCTTCCAGAGTCTCCTTCACCTGAAATTTCTCATCCAATAATAAGTCGCGCATCTTCGATAACAACTGATAAACTGTTGAAGAAATCAACTCCCGCTCAGCAGCAGCATCTTCTCCAGCAATTACCTTGTCACCCAAGCAAGCAATATTCTTCTCCAATTTCCCCAACTCATCGGAAGAAAAGAACCCAAATTGCTCCAACTTGCTCATCATGCCATGAATTTCAAAATACAAGGCATTGCAAAATGTGACAAAATCCATGTCTTTCAGCGACTTCATGAAGATAGGAAGATAGCAGATGACAGGATAAACCTCCATACTCTGAGGCATCTCCATTTCCTTCGGCAACTCCACCCCCGAAGCCTTGCCATCCTCTCTTGCTGTCGATATGATCTCGCCCGTCTCAGGATTTCGGGCATCGAGATAATTGCCAAAGTCAAACCCCTTGTCAATTGAGTCCATACCAGTCAACTCCTTCAACAAGATCTTCGGCTGCTTGGCATCACTCTTCATAATCTCCCGGAACACATCCACGCTTGCCATGCACAGATTACCTACGGCAGAGGCAAACGCCACGTTCATCAACAGATTACCATGCAACAGATCATCAAACTTTTCTCCATAGATGCGCATGGAGATGTACCATTCCTTGGGATTCCCCTCAAAGCCGATAGCAGATATGTGAATGTCCTCAGCCGTATCAGTATGCTGTCCGTACAGACTGCTGATAACTGGATATTTCTTCCGGAAATGTTTTTTGATGATCTGTTCGTAACGGTCATAACCATTCTCAGCAAAATCAAGTACATGCGCCCATCGGCAACATGCCATGATGTAACCGTCATGGTTCAGGAAGTTAATGTTGAAGTACTGGTGCTCGTTGATCCTCACCGTCACCTCCAACTGCTTGTTGGTCTTTTTATTGAACGCAAACGTGCCTTCAGACGGAAAATCCAAAGGCACGCTCGTTGTGAACACGGGTAAAATTATAGGTGCTTCTCTCATTGTTTCTGTTTCATTATTGGTATAGTTGATGATTTACAGGAGTGATTTCTCCATGTCGTTTGGCTCACGAGTCACTGCCATCGGCTCTCCTTCAAATGGTGTCTCTGGCATCAAGTCCATCAACTTCTTCTTCATGCCTCGATGATTGGGGTATTGTCCGGCCGTCTCTGCAATGAAACGACATACCTCCTGTCTCTTCTCCTCATGGTTCCAAGCCTTGACAGCTACCACCAAAGCCTGATAACTGTCAAATAACAGCTTACCAATACGCCTTTTATACTCACCAACCAAATCCTGTATATCATCTCGGTTGATGAGCAGTGGTATATGCTTGCACAGCGCCATGGCGATGGCATACGCTGCATCGGGTCTGTTCTTCTCCAATATCTGTGGAATGGATTTCTTATGCCATCGTTCCAGCAGTCGCAGCTGAGCCATGAAGTCATCATTATCCCTTGGCTCAAAGCTTACTTCCTGCATCAGATATTTGGAGTATTCCTCTTCATAGTTCACGCTCAGTCCTTTCGGAATATAGTTGATCCTCGGCCGCTCCATCCGAGCCCAATACCGCTGTCTCTCCATCATCCGTTTGCGCTGCTCATCATTTTTGATGCGCACCAGCTTCTCATAGCTCACCATCGTCTCTATCTCCCTGAACTCAGGAGTATTCATCACCTCAGCCTTCAGATGCTTCTTGATGAGTTTCTCCAAGTAACGCCTCCAAACCTCTTTATTCTCTTCCGTAACAAAGGATGGGCATTGCTCTCCGTAGCAAGTCTTCCAGGTAAATGGCTCAATGTCTAGATGCCAGAGAAAGGATTTATGTTGTGGGTTGTTGTTCATTTTACTTTGGTTTACGTTTTAAAACTTTTCCTGTCAGATAATCACCTTTCTCTTTTACCAGACCAATATATTTGGACTGGTGTAGAGCTTCCATGAAATGCTGTGCTCCTTCTATTTGCTTGGAAATAGAATAAACCTCTCCTTGTTTATCAAGTCCTTCAAATATACCTTTTGTTTTAGCGAAGATACCAGCCAGTTCATTCATAGCTATTAATCTTTTCGCAATACAACATGTACTAGTTAAAATCTTTAAAGCAGGATTGTCTGACTTTTCCATAGCTTCCTTATATAGAGACAAGTTAAACTCACTGTCAGATTTGCTGAAATATGACAGTAAAGCATTAGCAATAATAGGCGTAACACTTTCCGTTTCAATTTTATCCAATATGAAGCTATGGTATTTCTTATATTCTACCCAACTCAGTATCTCAACAACTGTAGTTATGCTAAAAGCAAATTCATCCCACTCTGATATAATTTTATCTGGATCCTTACATAGGAGGTATTTGCTCAGCTTTGGGTTTCCTTTTATTATGTCTTGATAAATACTTGGAGAAACAGTAATGATGCCTTCATCTACAACATATCTTACTCTGGTTTCATTTAATTGTGACAGTTCCTTACTCCAAACATCTATTAGCCAATGGTTATTAAATATGGAGAAAGCTATATTGTCAATAATATTGTCAGACTTTACAACACTTGCTAACAACTCTGTTTCATGTTCATCATTACTTTGCACAAGCTTTGTAAATTCTTCCATGGTCTTTTCCTCATTGAGATTCATGAATACAACAAGCGAACTGTCTATTTTCCAAGTACCTATGCAAGAGCAGTAATGTTTAACATTTTCAATCGTCATTTTAATTTTGTTTTCCCAGAACAAATTTCTTACGATATTTTCATCTGAAATACCCTTACAATCATCCCACAAAGTATCATTATGCTTGATAAGTTTAATAATATCGCTCGTTTGAATATCTTCATCCATTAAAGACACTATTGTATCAGAAGATTCATGGATGTTGCTTGAAGCAAGCATAAGATTTTCCACAAATGCTGGTAATTCCTGATGAACATAATCCTGAAGTTCATTCAGTTCAGTCTCTTCTATAGAAGTATAAATTGCAGAATCCAAATTATCTACAGGCAATTCATTGTGCTTAAATATCACCTTGACATTATCCAATGTTAGAGCATACATATTGTTCTCATATATATAAGAATATGTGTCAGCAGCATTGTTGTCATCTATCAACGATTGAACATTTAAATTCAACAAATCAAGAAGTTTCCGCGCCCTTACTTGATCTATATCTTCAAACAAATCAGAATAATTGTTGTTATCGTTTATATAAGTATTGAATGGATATGAGGTGTTTACAGTTCTAATGTCATTTATGTCAGCATACTTAAACATCGCAGAAATAACCTTATCTTTATCTTTAGTAATATGGTTAATGTCCTTATCTAATGATTTCCATACATTATCTATATGGACTAATCGCTTGATGAAGGTCGGCACACAATTGCCTTCTTGCATGAATTGATATAGCAAATCTATATATTGTTCATGAACAACCATTTGTTTAAGAATAGCATCACATTCTTCCTCATATTCATCTTCATGTAGTAAACAATATTCCAACAGATCTTTGTTCAATATACCCTTATGGTCATAATCTACAGCAGATAGGTTCTGGATAAGAGAAGGAATTTCTTGCAACTTATAATCAAATTCCTTTGGTGCATTGAATTTGATAGAAAGAAGGAATTCCTGATCAGAAGGTGTTAGTCTTCCTTCTTGGAATATTGAAATATAGAAGAAATACTCTTCGTCTATATATCCCTTTTCCAAGAGATATTTGAGAACCTTATATTTTTCTTCTTGACCTTTTATTGTGCCTACATGCTCAAAGATATCCCTATCTGATTTTGCAATATCTGAGAGTGTATGTTTTTCTATGGCAGCTATATCATCCATTAAAGCCTTACGTTTATCTCTTAAGGTTTTTATCTTATCATCCGTAATTGATTGTATTCGCTTCTTTCTCTTTTCATAGTCAAAACTATTACCCAAAACATTTTTAATTTCCTCTTTTGAAAAGAAACGAGGTCTAGAATAATCCTCGGAGAATCCTACTTGACCATTTAATATTTTCAAAATATTTTCATCAGAATAAAATTCACTTATGCCTCTTCTTTTATTATCACAATACAAATACCAACCTCCATCAGGATATAACGTTATAAATTTTCCTATTATAACTGCATATAATTCATTCAAGTTTCTAAGGCATTCTTCGTTTATAGCCTGTAGATTGGAATCAACCTTATCTATTTGTGTTCTATCATCTTCTAGAATTTCATCTCTTAATGTTTCTGCAGACATAAAAGCCTCATAGACTACACCCTTATTCTGATGCAACAAAGAAAAATCCGTTGGATAGAGATTCTTATATAGAATCATAGCTAGCAATTTTTCCTTATTCAATTTTTTGTCAAGCAAGTTACGATAGAGGTCAAACTCATTCACGACATTTGTCAATACCCTCATATCATTAACAAACGCAGATATATCCGTAATAAATGAAGAGCTTACCTCTACCTCAGGAATACGTAAGCCAGTAATTTTTCTTCTGAACAAGTCACCAGAATTAGAAGCATTCACGAAAGGAATAACAGGAACTATATAGTCAAAGAACTTTGTCCGTTCTTCTGCATTGGCAAAAATGTCATCTTTCAATGCATATAGAAAGACTATTCTCCTGCCAATTTCTTCAGACTGGTTAAGAATCAGGTTTAATTCCCTCAATTTTGTAAATATATGAGTATTTTCAAATCTGTCGATATCTTCAAATATTACCACATTATACTTATTTCCCTGGAAGAGATAAAGAATCTCATCCAAATAGCGATTCATAATGGAAACATTCTTCTTCTCTTCAAATTCTAACGTAGCCTTATCTAACGTTAGGTTCTTGATACTAATCTTCTTTATAAAAAGAATAAGTTGGAACAAAACAACCCATATACCAATAATGAATACACATATACTTATCCCAAATAAAAATGAAGATTTCAAGACTTCTGTTGGAATCAAGAAGTACTTTGTCACCTGTTCCTGACAAAACAGGCATAAGTTTGCTACAACAAACAACAATATGCCCAGAACCATCAAAATCCGTTTCTTTTTAGATATTCTTTCTATACGCCCAAATCTTGATTCTGGTATATTTGTAGCTTTTACATGGTAGAAAAGTTGTTGCAATATACTATATTCCAACTGTTCCTCAAAGCCATCTTCTTTGCCCTTAACAGTATTATCACCATCTGATAAGTTAACCTCAACAAAAGACGCAAGCGACACATTCACATAATGATATTCCGGGTAATATGCTTTGAAAGTTTTAAGTATAGAACTCTTGCCTGCTCCATAAGAGCCAGTCAAAGCTATATTGAATACATTTGGTTGGTCTATCGCATTTTTTAGACGGATAATATATTCTTTATGTCTCTTGAAATCGTCTATAGGAGACAATAAAGATATGTGTATTTCCCCCGCATCTTCTAATTTCCATCGGATGACTTTGCGACCACAATTGACAGCTATTCTGCGAATGTATTTTCGATAGGCTTTATGTATTTTCTCCTTCCAGGAATTAACACTTGGCATAATTAAATGTTGACAAATGCCAATCAAATAGCAAATGGTACCCACAAATAACATTCCCAACAATATAACTATTACTGTAGGATTCCATTGCATGTAAAAGCCGACAGAAATAGCTATCAACATAAATGCCGTAAGTAGTGTAAAAATAATATTCGACTTCATATATTTCTCCTAGTTTTTCTTTTCTCTGCCATATTCCATCCTTGCCTGTTTCAATATATCTTGACAGAATTTTATAAGAGCTCTTTTGATATATCATCTATGCCTATAGAGATACCCAACCATTGTTTCAATAATTTTTCACGCTCAATATCAGATATAATAGTGAACATTGTACCGATACTACTCTATTGACATATACCAGCAGTAATTTAAAAACTATCTTTTTTAGGTAGCTTATCTAATAAAAACTTAAATAACTCAAGTAATTGCTTAAAGACATCAACAAGCGTATTTTTTTCAGATGAATGTTCTTTAGCAAACTCACCCAAATAGCACACCATTTCTACATCAGAAATCTGCGCCCCAAACTTTGCTATTATATCATTGCCAAGTTCAGACAACCACTGGCATAATTGTGAAAATTCAACGTATAATGTATGTATCAGCTTTTTATGTACCAAAACAAACAACATATTATCTTTGCTTTTTATAGCCATATCACTCAACAATGCTGATATTTTTTCTAATCTATTAAGCTTGTTTTCAAATATTCTTTCCATTGTTTCAGTCTTGCTATTTCCATAGAATCGTCTCCATCTCTTGCCACTCTGATGCGGATAATTTCTATATTCTGTTTTGTATAGAGACAAATTTTCTTTCCCAATTTCAGAATCGGTGTAGGGCTTTCTTTTTGAATAATCTCATCAATATTTGTATAAAGATGTTTCTTTGAACCATCCAACAATGTCATGTTCTTAATAACTTTATCGCTCTCGTCTGCCAACTGAGTATCCATCTTGAGCAAATCAGATTGTTTTATGACATAAACAACAGAATAAGCTGAATTGTTTTCTATCACTGGTATTTTACCATAAGAACACGTATTGTTAGTATAATCATACGTCAAAATTGATTTCTTATTATACTTCACATCTATGCCACCCAAGTAAACACCCATGGATAAGATAAGGCATTCCTTCGGAATTTGCAGTTTATCCAAGGCGGCAAACAAATTCTTTTCACTGATGCGTAAATCTGCAAGAGGCTCTAAAAATGAATAGCAACCATCAATGTATCTTGCAACTTTCGTATTCAAGGCTTGCAATATGACTTCAGGGAAATTACTCCATCCTTTATATCCATCCTTGCTGCTTATATCTGCGTCCAACTGATGTTCAATTGTCATTTCGATACTTGTAGCTCCCCAGTTTCTCTTTTCCTCTTCATTAGGCATATCTGCCAAAACCTTGCTTTTATTGTCAGCTTCTGCCAGCAGAGACTTCAATTCTTCAAACTTATCGGTATCTAATTCTGGATTGTTAATATGGAACTGTATCCCTGCATTTATCTTTTCTATCAATCCATCTAAGAGTTTTATCACTTTGCTTTTTTCTGGAGTTACAGGAAGATGGATTTCCGATATACGATTGTCATCATACCAATAATTTACAGTATGAAGAATCCGTTCCACAGTTCCTTTTAAATCCTTTAATTTTCTTAAGTCATAACCATCGATATTTGGCAATTGCATAGGATCGCAATAGCCGATATTATAGTCATTATAACTGAAAAGACGTATAATCAACAAGGTAAAATAGCGATACAATTGCAGCAATATTGTTTGGTCAGAATTAACATCATTGGATATTCCATTCATTTGATATTTGCCAGTAAGCTCCCAAGGTCTGTCGGATAGACGCTCAAATCTAACCACATAGAAGAATATTTGATCTAAAGATCCAGGTATCAAATCAAATTTCCTTGGACTAACATTATCAGTCGTTGATATATAATGTAGCCATTCATTTTTTCGCTGATACACCAGCATGGCACCCAAGGCATGATGAAATTCCAAAAAACGAGCTTGATTTTTAAATACATATTTCGAAGCATCACTTCGCAGATTTTTGACAATAAGACCGCAATATGAGATAGCAGCAGACCAATATTGCTGAAACCATTCCGTATTCTCAGATTCCATTATTTTATTTAATGAATGCCAAATTGTAGCATAGTTGTTTTCGCCATTAAAGCCCTTGCAAAATATATTATAGTATACTTGTACCAAGATGTTGTCATAGCATAATGGTTTCAATGTTTCATCGGTTGACAAGTCTGTAATCCGTATAAAAGTATCTTGCAAAAGTGAAGACAGATTATAGTATTCATACCCCACAGGTATCTGCTCTAATGTTGCCGCATTTACTAAATACCCCTTGCTAATTCTATAAACATCCATGTTGTTTCTTTCACATGAATACCTCATCAAATCCACAGAAGCCATCAGCAATTCTCTATCAACAGGAAGATGCTGTGATTTAGGATATTCAAATAGAAGCCTACTCAAATCATCTGGATTATAATATGTTTGGATAAATCGAAACATATAAAGCATAACAAATACTAATGCTAAAACAAATAAGCAATGTATTGTTTCTACCCCTATATTTACAATGCTATTATCAGAAAAAAGCATAATAAAAGGAGCTAAAAATGAAATGATTATAGCCGCTATCAATAAAAGTCGATACAGCTTGAACACTGGTGCTTCTTGGAATCGTTTTGCCAGTACCGTTGATTGGTATTGATCGTCAATTTTCCTTATATTCTCCAAGAACAAAGGATAGCAAATACCAAGTATAGTACCTATCAACGATACCAAGAAGCTGAAAGTATAATTTGTAAAGTCCCAACTCATACCCATAAGGCAACTATCATTTATGTACTTTATCAACAATTACTATCACAGAATCAGATTTCATCTCTTGAAGATTCTTTTGAATACTCTTCAAGCTATCAAATATCTTTTCATTCAATGTATCAGACAACTCTATCTGTATATTTATCGCCTCAACATGAGTATTCTGTTTTGGTGTCTCACTTGTCAGACGTTCAATAACAGACCAAGAACATCTGCATATCAAGAAGCTCAGAACTACGAATATCAAAGATAAGACAAAAATAAACCAGTTGTTCTTAAGTACAGTTTTCATTTCCATTTCAATACAACTTTACCACTTTCTTCCAATTATAATCCCCCTCCCCAGCCCGTTCGAGAACGTCTGTTTGACTTGCACTTGCATTTTTTACATGCAAGCTTGTTGCAGTAGCGGATCATACCGTTTCTTTTGATAGACTTTTGCCTCAGGATTTCTCCTTGCGGACAATAGACAAGATTGCGTTCGGCATCCCTCACGAAGTATCCCTCAAGAGCCTTGGCACGCATCTGCTCGGGAGTCATCTTCAGTACAGCAGACTCTGCTACATCAGAAGTGTACTCCTTGACCTCTACCATCTGTGCATCGTAAACCACCAATACAGCGTCCCCACTATTTATCAGCGGGTTAGCCGTACCAGTATTTTTGAATAAAGTTTTGATTTTCTAAAATTTAACATTCAAGCGACGGCTTGGGATGTCTTCGTTACCTCAGCATCCGTACCATCTTCAAAGTTGTGATAATAGGTATGAAAGCATCTTGCGATGGTTCCTGCTGTTTCTCCTGTAAAGGATAGTTCTTCTTGTACTGGATGAGCCAGTCATAATCTACTGCTTCATCTTTGCAATACTTACGCAGGCTACGTCCCTTTCGGTTCTGGTTGTAGTCCTGCATCACCTTTTCAAAATATTCTTTACTTTCCATTTTATGCGAATTTTAAAACGGTTGCAAAGATAATATTTTTCATTCAACCCACCTTACACTGTATTGGTGGTTTACGGATGTAACTTGATAAACATTGCTCATTAGGTATATTGGAGAGCCAATGGCTCTCCAATATATTCCCAAATTCTATTTTTTCATCATAGCTCAACAACATTTTCTTTTCCAAACCATTCTTGCGCCTTATCAATTACCCCTTTAGTAGGCTTGTGATAAAACACAGCCAAACGTTCCATTGCCCTAGTACAACATACATAGAAGATTTTTTCTGTTCTTACAACAACACTTTCTGTACGAGAGGTTGAAGTAAACAACTTCTCGAAATTATAATTGTTCCATCTGCCATTGTCCAATATCACTAACACATTGTTGAACTCAGTTCCCTTAGTTCTATGCTGAGTTGAAAATGGAGTTTGACCTTCAAGATAATTGTAAAGGTTAACAAACTCTTGGTATGGCACTTCCATCATACGGTCATAGATATATGGGGAACGTTCTTTGTAATTCCGTACTTTGTCATCTATAAGACAGATATTTTGCTCATCCGCCAATTCTATTACTTCTTGAATTGTTTTATGCTCTATGTCTTGAAGAGCTTCAATAGAAGCCTTCAATTTCTTCTTATCTTCAATGCTTCTAATACTTCTTTCCCTTGTATATCCTGTCACTTTTAAAAATTCAGATACATTTCCATTCTGAAATAACCGAATAGCCTGTTCTATCTTACACAAATGCTTTACTAAAGGCGAACGTTTAGAACCTGTTTTGCTTTCTTCGTCTTCACTTTGCTTCTTGTCATCAACAAGTTGAGAATTTTCCACATAGGTGCGTCTTAAAGCCAAATAATTGTAGCTTTTAGCTTTCTCAAACAATGAAATATGCGCATCAATATAATCTTTCTGTCCCTGAGTAGGCTTGTAACTCTTTTCATCAACACCTTTCTCACATAATGCTTTTAGAATTTCTCCGAAAGTCATCTCAGCCATTTCTTCATCAGAAATATTTGATTGTACACAGGTTTGTAATTTGCCTCCTTTTATGTATTTCAGCAAAGGATCTCCACTATAGATTTCCATCAATGTAGAAAAACCAGCCTTCCCAGCTATCAGATTATGTGTGAGATTTAATTCTTTTGTCGCTTTTGCATCATGGAAATTCCATTGCTTTTCCGTTGAAAGATAACTTCGAACTAAAGAAAGGACATAACCATCCTTTTGTGTATATAGAAACAAGCATTGACCATCCTTTATATGTCCATCTCTCATATTGGGAGCTTTTACATCGCCAGATGGTTCTTGTATCAATCTATCCGTTCTGATTTTATTAGCCAAATCAATAACCATTTGTGGATTGCGCCTGTTTTGAAGTTTCTGGACCTCAAATACTTCGCCCTTATCCCCATCATGTTTATAAACATTCAAGTCACCAATACCTTTATCATAAATACATTGCATGGCATCACCGAAGAAACCAATGATACATTTTTTGTCAGACTGCTTCAAATATGACAACATAATCTCTACCACCATAGGAAAAGTATCTTGATACTCATCTATCATGATAAAAGGATAACGGCTCTTCAATATATCAGACAACTTTGGATATTCCTTGAACATTTCGTGCGCAACAATTATAACCTCATCATGCGATAGAATGCCTTCTTTCAGATTGGTATGTTCTTGGTAACTTATACCAACAGGCTCTTCTCGGTTACTATAATAGTCTGTTGGAATTACTTCCATACCTGATATTTGTAATCCAGAATCGGGAGTGTTCAGAAGTTTAATGACCACATTGCACAATTCTTTCTGATAATTTTTGATATTGTCCCATAGGAAATCATGGATAGTTGATACCCTTAAATTTTCATGGTTCACTCTTTGTGCAATCTCTTTTACTGCTGCATTTGTATATGTTATACAGGCAACCAAGGAAGAGGGATCATTTTCTATAATCCATCTCACAACCTTCACAAGCGTGTAAGTTTTGCCACTACCAGCTCCGCCACTCAACAAGAAATTGTGTCCTTGTTGGATGTGCTCTGTTATTTGAGCCAATTCATCCTTTAATCTTTCCTCAGCCATAACAATCCTTCTTTAATGTAAGTAGGTATATTCCAGTGCCCAAAATTAGGATTTGTCTCAGTATTACCATTGAGCAAAATTTCTATCCCCAAAGAAGACTTACCGTTTACACCTTTTTGTGCTAATTCATAAGGATTGTTGTCTTCTTGGAATTTTTCAACACATTCCGGGTCTAATGAAGAAAAAGTGTTTGATGTAATGAATTCCTTATTTTCTGAAAAGAAAGCATCTTCAAAGCTACGAGGTTGATACGCTCCTTCCTTTCCATATTGAAATGCCAACATAATATTGCCATGGTCTTCACGTTTCCAACACTTGGCTGCATCATCCCAAGAAAGTTTCACGGGTACGTCAGAAAGAATGTCTTTAATACTACTGGTATTCAAGAAATACTTTATAGAGGCATTAGATGTTACCAGTGTATCATTAGTCGCATCATATTGGGCTTTTTGATATTTGGTTGTCTTTCGACCATTTTTGTCTTTTTTCACCACAGGTTCACAACAGTCTAAATCTGTTATTATTAAACCTTTTCTGAGTCCAATAAATCTTATGAACTTTTCAAAAATATGCGAATAGGCTCCAACCTCAATAATAGATATATTCTGTGACAAAAGATAATTTTCATTTTCTACAAGTCCAGATTCCTCATCTACCTTCTTCATCATAGCAGGAAACAATATTCTCTCTGTGTCACCTTCTATAAAAATAGCCTTATCAGCAAAGAACAATTCACTTCTATTCAATGTAAGATATTGCTTTAGAAATGCAAAGTATTGTTTGTGTTTTGCGTTACACTCATATTCCTTTTGCAAATCCTTCATATTTTTGGCAATTACACTGTTTTTATCAAAGATTCCATTCTTTTGAGAATGCACTATGTATTTTATATCGTCAAAATCACAATCTGCCACGATATGAGCAGAATGAGAGCTGACAATATATTGCAACTTACGAGAAATCCCATCCTTATGCGAAATACCTTTTTCCAGCAAATTCTTGATATTTTTGATGAAAACATATTGCATCTGTGGATGAGTATGTGCCTCAGGTTCCTCTATAAACAACAAATTAATATCTGCAGGCTTACGTTCTTTGTTCCTTTGCATTTTCTTAATAATGAGATCGATGTCAAATATCATCGAAATCAAGTTCATATAGCCAAGACCGTTATAGTTTTCTGGCAGTTCCTTGTCTGCCTGTTGATAAACAACAGTTGTGTTACCTTTCAATAATTCTCTATGTTGCAAAGAAGAAACGACCTTTATAATGGTTTCATTCCTTGCCATACCGCCAAATTTTTTCACCTTATCGATAATATCCGCAAACATCTTGTCATATACAGAAGAAAGAACAACATCTGTATCTTTTAATCTATCTTGAAATTGTTCTATAGCTTCTTGTTGTTTGTCATCAGTTTCTTGAACTCTATACAATTCAGATGTTTGTGTTGATAAAGTCTTATCAACCTCTTTATTGTCAACATTCCTTTTTGCGTTGATGTATTGAAAATTCACAACATCCTTAAGATTGAAGTTTGTTACATCTTTCAAATTAATATAATTCTCTTCCTCAAAAGATTCTGTATCCTTATTAATATGAATCGATTTTCTTATCAGAAAGAAATATAAAGACTGCTTTGAATCCAAGAAATCATCAAGTGTCTTAGCGACATATTGCCCTTCCTTCTCACGAGATTTTGCTTCCTTTTCATCCTCATGGTTTTTAAAAGTTTGATAAGCTTCACGAAGATTCAAGTACATGTCGTATGATAATGTATAATCAAATCCGAGCCCCAAGAAGTTATTTGCGACATCCAAATCCATAAGGATGGGACTGATATATTCCAAGTCATCCTTATCATTATACTCTATCAACAAACGTAGGCGAATACCTAATTCTTTATAATCTTTCCGTTCGAGCTTTTCATTTTCTATCAACTCTTTCAACTCCGTTCTAAAATCCAAATTGAAATCATTGTATTGAAATTTCTTGGTCTCTCCATAATTCAAAAACTTATCAAGAACAACCAAGAGAGAAGTCTTTCCTACATTGTTCTTACCAATGAGGAGAGATAGGTCATCTTCCAACTCCAGTTGAAACTCTTTCAAGAGTCGAAAATTCTCAACTTTTATTTCTTTTATTTTCATAAATTCGTTTGATTACTAGTTTTACTGTTATCTAAGATAGAGATACCCCTATCAAACACTATTCAGTGTTTCCACCTATTCACCCACAATCTCTTCGTCTTGACAATTCCATACGCAATTCTCTTTTCCATAGGAGGCACCTCTTCCTGAAATTCAGGATGGGGAAATATCTCCCAACACCCTATCTCTCAGTCTGATATTCTCCTTTTCTACAGGAAACATCTCCTTGGGATACCCCAGATACTCCACACAAATCCCATTCAAGGCATCAAGAAACTAATCCTGATATTCACCTTATATGGCGATACATTAAGAACCGTAGCATGGTTCTCCACGGTACACTTCTCGAAAGCGAAGATAGAATGATGCTCATCATCGTATAAAATCTGAGCACCCTTCTCTTTGGCAACCACGTCATCGATAGCCTTCACCATCTCCTCAACTGTATCAAGGAGCAAGTTGTGAAGCTGATTATCATTTCCCAGCAATTCTTTGAAGTTCACCATAGCCTAAGTCTCCAAAATAGAATCTATAAATTCCTGTTCCTGGAGATACTCTAAAAACTCATTAGAAGCATCACCTGCTTTTGCAATATTCAGAGAGGTCATAACAGCATTATAATTTTTATCCCATGCCTCATGCCAGGCAGAATCATGAGATAGCTCAGACAAAGTCTTGGTATCCATATCTTTGTATTTATCAATGGCTGCATCCAACGCTTCTATCTCAGCTTTACTCAATTCGTCCAAGTCAGGCTTTTCGCCAGCTTTCACAAAAAACCAAGCGCATTCCCCACCAGCAGGTAACAAAGAATCGCTAATAGCTTTGACATCCTTATTGTTTCCCTTGCCATTCATTAATTTCAAGGCATCATAAAGATGAGAGGGAACCGGTCCGTGTTCCATGGCGATAAAAGTATCCTTAACTAAATGTTGACCATATTTTGCATAGAGATTCCTTTCCGCAAAATAGATAATCTTAAACAAATGAATGAAATCCGTTTCACCACATTTGTCTAAGACATACAAAGCTACCGCCTTAAGCTTAGCGATATCCTCCGCCGACATTTGATTCATACTTCTCATAATCAACTCCTTCTATATTTAACACTTCTGCCGCAAAAATACGCTTTTTCTCGAAACCACCAAGAAAATCACAAGAAATCTGCAAGTTATCAGCAAATAACCACGAAATCAACCGTAAACTATAAACTATTAACTTTAAACTTCCCTCTCCCGGCGGTCCCATCCCGCAAAATATGGCGAGGGCTTTGATGCCCCGCCAACCTTATAGCGTAGCGGTTCCGAGCACCGAGTAGGGCGGTTACATCCTTCCTTCTGAGGTTTCTGTCCCCTATAAGGGGAACCGAAGGGGTCGTAAAGACTATTGAGGAAGGCTTGGTTAGAGGTGGAGCTCCCTTTGGCTAAAGGGAGACGGAGGGATTCGAAAGACTCCTTCCTTAACGGTAAGGAACCTTATATCCAAGGCAATACTTCAGGAAAGCGAAACAAGCAGTTATATCATTCATTCCACTATTAATCTTTATTAAATTATTAATACTGTCGCACCATCTTGGCACGATACCGTTGCTTCTCCATAGACCGTTTTCGCTGCTCGTCCCATTTGATGCACAATAGCTTTTCTTCCCTTATCTGGATTTCAATATCTCTGAATTCAGGTGTATTCATCACCTCTGCCTTCAGATGCTTCTTGATGACTATTGTCAGATAGCGTCGCCATGCCTCCTTGTTCTCTTCGTTAACGAATGGCGGACATTGCTCTCCGTAGAAGGTGTGCCAGGTAAATGGCTCGAAATCGAGGTGCCAGAGGAATGATTTGTGTTGGGTGATATTATCCATTGAGTATATCATTATGTAGTTTTCCGAAAGCACGATGCTGTTTATTCATGAAATCATTTTCAAATATGTCTGCTCTAATTTGTTGGATAACAGCATTTGCAACAAGATTGGTCGTTTTTGTTTGTTTTTTCCCTATATTACAAATGATTCGTGCCATTTCTTTTATTTTAGCAGGAGTGTATTGTCTTTTCAAATCTTCCAATCTAAGTGCTTCACATTTATGGAAATTATATCTGTCTCGCAAAAAGAATAAGTCGATTTCCTTTTCATAATCAGAATCCATACTTGTATCTATATCAAGCATATAGTCATTTTGATGCTTCAAAAAACCAACATTTTTCACAATGTCAGAAACTGGTCTTACCCAAAAATGCGCTCGGTTTTCAAAATCATATTGTTCTGATGTCGGACTTAGTTTAATTCTTTGAGCAAGATTTGCTACCAAATGCCTTTGTCCTTTTATGTGTGGACCATTGCAGGTCGGACATGAAGGTACAAAATTATATAAACTCAAAGCAACAATAGGACAACGTCCCTTATCAAGCACGTGGTCTAAGTCGAATTGTGTTCTTTTCCCTCCTTTGTATGCAAAATAATTGATGTATGACATATCACAGTAATAGCATGTATGAAGGTTGAATCCATTTTTCTTATCTGTAAAGAAGCTTACAAATGCAGAACGCATAGCATTGTATTTATGCCCTTTACTATTTGTTTCTTTTGCCTCATAGCTGAATAAGACTTTTAGGTCATCATGCAACTCTACTCCTTTTTTATAACCCAAATCAGTATATCTTTCATAAATGTTAGCCAATTTATCAAAAGATAGAATCATAATCTTCTTCATTTGAGTAGGAAGAAGCGTTTTAAATGTTGGATCAATACCATACAGTTTTTTGCGCAGTCTTACCCATTCTTTCTGGCGGTCTGTTTCATTGTCAAGTAAAGCTACAAAACTTTGTTCCAACATCTTTCGATGTTCACCATCACCATAATTCATTTTTATCATTGCCCAATCCTCCCATTTCTATAGCTTTCAAGAATCTTCATAACTCTTGACAGAGATGAATGAAGGTACTCATCACCAACAATGCTTGTAACATATGAAAATCTTTTCCAATCCTCCTCGCTGATTTCAACATGTTCATTTCCTGCAATATGATTGTATGTGCAGAATATTTCCTCGACTTGTTTTTGTGCAATCTTGCCCATGGAATATTCCATAAAGAAGTTTTGGCCTAACATCTCTTGAATATTGGCACAGAAAGTTTCCCCTACAACATCCTCATTTGTTCTCGATAGCGCAAGCACATTGCTCTTAGGTAAATCACTCAAAACAAAAGGAGAATGAGTAACCAATAATATGTTTATACCTTCTATATATTCAATATGAATACTTTTCAACGCTTCAACGATAAGGAAAAGAAAACGACGTTGAAGGTCTGGATGAAAATACAACTCAATTTCATCAAATATCACGTTGATATACTTGTATTTTAGCAGAGGTTGGTTCGCCACCACATCAACTTCGTTATAATGAACAGAGTTGATATTTACAACATGATAGACAAAATTGCTGATAATGTATGCTATTTGCCGCTCTCCAGAACTTAGGCTCCAGAACGGAATAATATTTTGTTCATTATAGTTGCCATTCTCGTCAATATTTTCACGTTTTACAATTTGAAATTCTATATCAAATATGGGAGGTGGCAAAAAATCTGCTAATTCTCTATGTGGTAACACGTTAAATTGGTTATAATCAGCAATAAAAGTCTTTGCTTTTTCTTCTATATCTTTAAGTTTATATACTTGCCTACCATCATCATAGATTTCGCTTTCAAGATACATAAGAGTACGCCTAAGCTTCATAGTTATATGGGAATAATCATATAACAACTCATCTATGTGATGATGCAGTAAGTCCAAACTACAGTTGGCTTTGCGTAGGTTACTAAGGATTTTATTATACTTCTTGTAGTTTTTTCCTATCTTAAGAATTTTATAGACAACATATCGACAAGCTAGCTTGTGCTTGGCTCCATTGGTATCTATTCCTTCCATATCTACCAAATAGTTAACAATTTCATTGCTAATCCTTTCAAAGTCTCTATATAAACGACTGCGGATTCCAAACAGTCCTTTTTCTATCATCCAATCTCTCGTCCAAATATAATTCTCATCACGTAAACCATTCAGGGATAAAGCTACAATAACATGGTTTTTGTTTATGATTCTGAATGGATAATAGCTGGCATTTTCGTTATTGTCCTCTTTATAGAAGAGCATAGACAGTAATCTTTCTTTGGCTAGTCTGTTCTCTTTTGGAGCATTAATAACGCCATTCATTCGCATAGGGTTCAGTACTAAAGGCATTTGGTAACCATCGTTTTTATGGAACAGTCCTGTCAACCAACACCTAAGATATGGATATTTCAGATAATTCTGCTTAGGACGAATCTTATCTATACGTTCCTCGTTGGTATATTCTTCCCAATAGTCACTTGGATTGTATGCGTAAAGGGAATAGTTACAAACAATAGTATAGAAAAGTTCTGCAAGTTTCCTCATGCTTTGTGTCCTTCGAGACAACAAGTTATTTACATTGTTATTTCGTACATCAAGTAAAACTTCCTTATTACTCATATGATACTCTATCCTATCTTGTGCAACTCCATTACCATTGTAAACTCTGTAATGTACTAATTGTATCTTTCTTCCTTCAACATCTATTCTCTTAATCTCATGACCTTGCAAAAAGAGAATACTTCCATATACATATTCTATGTAATGTACATGTTCTGCAGCTGCATATTGAGGTTTTTCTCCAAGGAAGGCAGTGGCAATATTATTCAAAGTTCTTACCATCATATCAAGGATTGAACTCTTGCCACTTCCATTTTCGCCAACAATGGCACTAATGCTTACACTTATACTGCCAGAATCATACAGCATGGTGTCTTCAGTAAAACCATTGGGTATAACGACCGTTCGTCCATCTTCAGATATTGATGCCTTATTATAAAAGGTGTACCATCTGCTTTCCTTGGCTAAGGAACGTTGCATACGACTAACATAATGAAGTTCCCCTCCTACAGGATAGGTTGGTCGCAAACATTTGAATGCGAGAATTCTAAAAATTGATTTTGGCATAGGTCAAATTATATATGATTAATCTTCAATATCCCAAACTTTGGAGGTAAACTTAGTATTCCACTCATCCATTTTTGAGTTCTCAATAGAATTTGCATCCTTGAATCTGCGCATACCATTCGAATACAGGTTTAACATCATTAGGACATCACTATTTGTCGGCAACACATCAAGATCAAAAGCCTCAAAATCATTTTCAGGCTTGAATTCTTTTATCAAATCATTAATTTGAGCCAACATTTTATTGATTAATTTCAATTTGAACTCATTGACAGTATCGTTAGGTTTCTTTGCAGAAAGCAACGCAATGTCTCCTTTTAGCGATATTAGTTTAGAATTTAATTCATCATACCGCTCAACATCTTTTCTATGCATGGACAGCCAATTTATTTAAATATAAACTTAATATCATCAGAACATCACTATTTGTAGGAAGATCTTCGTCACAAAATACGTCAAAGTCTTTATATGGTTTATCTTCACCAAGTACTTTATTAGCATCAGTCAAAGTTTGATTGACGTATTTCACTTTAAATTTATTAAGAGTATCATTTGGTTTCTTGCTTGATAATGCCTGAAACTCAAATTTCAATGTTCTTACTTGTTCTAATACATTTTTTGCTTCCATTGTCAAATTTTTATTTTAAGTTGGACATTTTCTCATAAATTCACAATATTTCTTTTTGATGACTTCGTAAGGTAAACGTTGCTTGTTTTCAAATATGTCAGTCATCATCTGTAAGTCAGTATCATCAAGTACAATGATGCACTTTCGCTGTCCAGACCAAATGTCTATCAAATGCTTTTGAATATTTTTTGGCGGTTTGTGCCGTGTAACAAACACGCCAAATTTTCCCAAGTTATCATTCAAATACCGATTCAGTTGGTTCACATTGTCTCTATTCAAAGCTTCCACATTCTTCAACTCAAAGACAATCTGTTTTGAACCATAGGTATCATACAACTCCTTAAAGAAAGGGATAGATTGATTGTTGTAAAATATCAAGTCCCTGATTTGAGTGCCTGATTCAGTTCGACACTGTCCTTGTGCAAAATCCAAATGAGGATATAACAAGGATGCCAACAACTGGACTATATATCCTTCGTATTTCTTATCGGCATTGTTTTCCTTTCCTGTTGGTAGTTTGGTAATCTCTCGCATTTTACGTTTAGCAGAAGTCAATGGAAGCTGCATAAACAATGGATCGTTATGGCAGTCCGCATTTGAACGCTCTTTTGCTTCGATATATCCTTTTACGAAATCATAATTTCGTCTATTGTAATCTATAATTCTTATTCTGTCTTTGAAAAACGCCCCTTTATCAACATTTTCCGAATAGTAATTTGAATAGTAATCATCCATTCCTATCCATGATGAAAAGCGTAACCAACGTTTGGGAACCAACAGAATGGGCTGTTTTGTATTAGGATTAACAGGAAGGAATACCATTTCTGTTTTCAGAGTATGTGACTTAGAATCATATACAGACTCTATGGCTACTCGTTCCATGGGTATTTTGTTTTCTTCGCACCTTTGTATTGTGTAATCAATGAGGAAAGATGAAATAAGATTACAAGCAATATCGCTGATTCTGTCCTTCGCGATTTGTCCGACCAACAGTTGTACCTCTTCTATGTGAGTAAATCCATTAGTCTTTAGTTGAGGAATATCGCTAAATAGTTTCAGAATATCATTGGCAACCTTTTCCCCAATACGATACCCTTTCCTCGTCTTAGATGTACCAAGACCAACAGCTTCACATTCCGAAAGTCCAATGAGGAGATTTAATGCATCTTTCTCTTTTCCCTGTTTTACTAAATACCCCAAATGGTTGAAATTTTGTATGATTGAATCATGTAATCCATTATCCATTTGAGATGGAGATTTCCACAACAAAAAAGGATCAACATACAATGGAATATCTTCATCCAAGAATGGTATAACAAAATCAACCTTATCTTGGAGCAGCAGAATTCCATGATAGTCATTCAACCGAGGCCTAACAATATTTCCCATAATCACACATCATAAAACGGGATACTACCCCCCAAACCCCTGAAACAAACTTATCATTGGGTAGGGAAGCATTTCCCTAAATTTATCATTCTTTCAGCCCCCTCTTAATATCAGTCGAAGAGCATCTCGGCATTGCAGCATACCCTCCAATCACCCCATAACATACCAGCGGTATCAAAAAGGCAATCGCCATACTCCCCGTAGTATCCGCAATATACCCCATAATTACCGGAGCAACCGCACCACCCACTATCGTCATGATAAGCAACGAAGAGGCAAGTTTGGTCTTTGTACCCGCATCCCTCAATGCCAGCGAGAAGATAGTCGGAAACATGATGCTCTCTCCCAGATACAAGGCGAAGAACGCAATGAGAGATAAGGTTCCGCTACATACCACCACAATCAGTGTGGCAACAAAGGTGAGGATGGCACACGCCAGCAGCACCAGCGCCACAGCAAGCACGAAGATACCCACCAGGGCATAAGGAATGGCGATGTTGACACCCGAGAACAGAAGCTGACCGCCAACCAGCGGTCCTACAATCCATCCGATACCATTGAGCGACTGCGACAGGTTGATTCTGCTCTCCGCCTTGTCAGGATGTCCCAGTACCGTAGTATAAGGATTCGCACTCGTTTCCAGACAGGTCAGTCCGCATCCTATCACAAACAGCGACAGAACGAAGAAGTAGAAACTGTTGATCCTGCTTCCCGGTATGAACATCAGAGCACCGATACCGAAGAGAACAAGTCCTGTTATCACTCCCCTCCTGTAGCCCCACTTCCGGATAATCCATCCGGCAGGGAGTGCCATCAGAAAGTAGGCACCATAGACAGCAGCCTGCGTCAAGGCCGACATTGCTTTGCTGATATGGAACGACTCCTGGAAATGCGGATTCAGCACCTCGAGGATGCCATGGGCAAAGCCCCACATGAAGAAGAGACTGCTGATGATGAGGAAGGGTACCAGATAGTTATGCCCTTCGTATCTGAAGATGGATGGCTTCGTCATGATTCTCTGCAAATTTGAGACTGTCCTTTACTACCAGTGCCAGATAACCGCCGCCACCGGCTCCCGGCATCTTCCATGCCAGAACCTCCTCCATGCTGCTGTAGCGGTCAATCATCGGCTGCACACTTGCCTCCGGTTCTATCACACCATTGATAGACGGATTCACCATACCCGGGAACATCGCAATCTGGGCCTCGAAAGATGCCCTGTATGCTGCAGCAAAGGCATCAAGGTCGTGCGCCAGAATCGCCTTCCAGCAGACATCAGCTGCATCAGTCAGCGCCTTCACCTTCTCAGGCGTGATATCCTTACCTTCCACCACACTGCATCCCGGTCTTCTCGGTTCCATCGGAATCATCACCAGATGGTCTTCCAGGAAACGGAGAGTCATCTCATCCTGCGTACTCTCTATCTTCTCCGGCCAGAAGTTATTGTCATAACAATGACGCACCAGACCGGGAACACAGATACCGATAGAATCCTGGGCACCCGAGATGATACCATCGTGACGCTCCGGATTGTTCTCGAAGCAGAATACCAGTCGGGCAAGCATCTCCGGATCCATCTTCGGCAACTTCACCGGCCATATCTTCTGAATCATCTTACGGGTAGAGGTAGACAGACCACAGCGGTCGCGCACCTCAAAGGTAGATTCCAGCGAGATGGTAATCGCCCATCCCGGATGATACATGCTTACATAAGGCTGATCAATCCATGTACCAGCCAGATCCAGACGGGTAGGAATCCCCACTTCCTGTGCCGTATTCTCAGATACGTTCAATAACGCCTTCTTCAAGTCAGAAGAAGACCGGGCCTTCAAACCCGCATGAGGTGTGCGCTGGAGTTCGACATATTCGATGCCCCTTTCCTTACAGATCCTACGTTTCTCATCAGACCCACCTTCAGCGTTCACCACAAACACATCCGGTTTCACCTTATCAAGAGTAGGCAGGAAATCGATGACTCCGTTTCCCTCATTGATATACGCATCCTTCACCGCCTTGATATTCTTGACCATGAATAGCCTTTCCTCCTGCGGAAACATAGGTTTGCGGTGCTTATACTCCAGATAAGTAGCATCCGATCCTATACCCACATACAGGTCACCATACTGTGATGCCTGCTGGAAAAACTCCACATGACCAGAATGTAGCAGGTCGTAACAACCGCTTACAAAAACTTTTTTCTTCATTATGATTATCATTGATAATCGAAGAACAGATAGTCATCCTCATCTAGCTGATTACCTATCTGCATCTCGATAAACATAAACAAAGTTATTTCAATTAATTATTAGATTTATTTTTTATATTTTAGCCTCCAGAAGAAGTGCCAAGTACGAAACAATGGTTCACAAAGAGCTTCAGCAGGATAATATCTAACGAAGTGCAAATTTCTCCATATCTTCAGGAAATACTTCTTCCCCATACTCTGATGCGTAAACCCAGCATACTTCGTAAAGTGCCTACCGAAGTTTCCATCATCCAGAATCTCTGCCAACAACAACTTTCCTCGCTTCTCATCCCTAGACGGTCCCATCCCACACAACTGGCGAGACCGCTTTGGTCCGCCATCCTTATAGTGCAGCGGTTCCAAGCACCAGAGGGCGGTTACATCCTCTCGTCCCTGAGGAAAGAGAGGCTTGGTGAGAAAGGTGGAGCCTTCTTTAATGGGAAAAAGCGATGCCAATGAGTGCAATGAAAGCTCGCAATTTCAAATTGCCGAGTGTAGCTCGCTTTATCAACAAAGAAGGACGGGATGATTTTAGAAGTCAAAATCTTTCTAGTATTCAAAAGGACTTTCAAAGTCCTTCAATACCTCATGTTTCGTATCCTTCTCCGAAAGATTAGCGTGTTCCGTAGGAATGCGCCAATCAATGCCTAAGCTCTCATCCAAGATAGAGATGCCACCGTCAGCCTCTGGGTGATAGAAATTATCACACTTATATTGGAATACAGCAGTTTCTGACAACACAGCGAAACCATGCGCAAAGCCCTTAGGAATAAAGAACTGGCGATGATTATCCTCCGTCAGTTCCACCGCCACATGCTTACCGTATGTTGGCGCCCCCTTGCGGATATCTACGGCAACATCCAGCACTCTACCCTTCACGCATCTCACCAACTTGCTCTGTGTAAACGGAGGTCTTTGGAAATGCAAGCCTCGCATTACACCATAAGAACTCATGCTCTCGTTGTCCTGGCAGAACTCCACCTTGTAGCCAACCAATGGCTCCACTTTCTCTTTAAACTCACGCTCGCTAAAACTCTCGAAGAAATAGCCACGAGCATCTCTAAAAAGGCGAGGCTCAATGACGAGCACACCATCTATATCTGTCTTTATTACTTCCATTTTCTATATACTTTTAATTATTCCTATTTCTTAATCGATTTCTTCCAAAAGAAACGCTTTACCTTCGATATAATCCACCATCTTGCTTCACTAGGACAGACAAAGCCAAGATTCCAGCATCTTTTCACTACCCAACAATAGTTATTGAAGGCATCCTCGAATCCACGATGGTGAAACACATATTCACCTCTACCGAAGTTGCCAACTCTCATGATGTCAGTCATCATCTTTTCTGCCCACATCTTCTCTTGATGAGAAAAAGACTCCACTTGTGATGGTAAGGACATTCCCAGATAATCAACACAAATACATGTAAAGATTCTCCATGCCCTTTCCATGTGCATCTGATGCAGATATTCATGATGCTGCAACCAATCTATCTTGTCTGCACAACTCGATAAGAACATGGCATAATCTATCACCTGCCTCAATCCCAATCCTTCTTCATATACATGGTTTACCATGTGCGATATCAGGAATACACTCTCAAAGGTTGGAGGAAATACAGGTACTGCATAACCATCCATATCAGCAGAAGACAACTCTGATGGAAATACCGAAGCTAACATTTCCTGCATAGCATGATCGGTAGATGGACATTGGTAATTGTGAACCTTATAATGAGGCTCTACTGTCACTCCATCTACCCATGCCATACCATGATGCTCATGCACCAAATCATGATCTACTTTTCCTTTCTTTTCCAGCACCTCCATTGCCTTCTTGAAATTTTTAGGATTCACAACAAAGTCGATATCGCCAGGTGTTCTATGCAAAGGATTGGGATAGCACAAAGCTGTTGTTTGCCCCTTCATAAAGACAACAGGAATTCCCTCAGATTTCAAGGCTTGGTCAATCTTTACAATGACCTTCCGATGTAGACGGTTCATCTGTTCGATGCGTTGCATCGTCGCAATTCTCTTCAGCTTATCACCCAGAGGAATTGTGATGCACTCAGAAGGCAGCAGACTCATCCCGTCTAGCAGCAAAGCTGAGACAGTTTGTTCATCTGCCAATTGAAAGATGCTTTTCCAATCTGCTTCCGCAAAATCATAAGCATCCAGTTTCTCACCAAAGAGAACGGCACGAAGAAATTTTAAAAGTAAATCTTTAGATAGGTTCATCGTTTCTGTTCCAGCAACCATTTGAAGTATTCCTCATGCTGGTCAACCAAATGTTCCCAAGAATACTCATTCTTGATTTCCTCCACATTTCCATCCGTGAAGTTCTTCTTATGCTGTGTACAGATATTCTCGATATCATTCAGCATCTCTGTCACCTTCTCTGCATTTGGATAGTACAAGGAGTTCTTCTTCAACACGGCACGATTAAAGATGTTATCATGAGCAAGGATAAAGCACTCAGAAGCCATCGCTTCCAACAGAGAAGGATTGGTACCACCCACACTATGGCCATGGAAATAAGCCTTAGAGAAATGACGGATAGAATTCAGTTTGTTGAAGTCATAGATACCACCTACGAATCTCACACCCTTTTCCTTACCATACTTGGCAACCAATTCCTTACCATGAGGAGTATTGGTTTTACCAACCACAATCAGAGGACGCTTGCCATTCTCATTAGAATGCAAGTAACCTTCAATGGCCATCACGATATTATTCTCCGGCTCCAGTCTGGCTACCAGAATATAATATTCCTCAGGTTTCAAGCCATACTCCTTCAGATGTTCCACATTATAATCATCATGGATGTCGGCACCGTATGCCAGGAACTTACTGTCCTTGCCATACTTCTCCTTATAGTAATCATGGATACCCATGTTGTCTGCAATCAGATAATGACTATGTTTCACTGCCATTCTCTCCTCCCAAAACACGAACTTGCGCACCCATTTGTTAAACTTGGTACGCTTATATTCCAGGCCATCCATGTTGGTAACTACAATACTCTTGGTAACATTCTTCACATCAAACCAAATGAAAGCCGGAATGATACTCGTATATCCTGCCTCATAGATGATATCAAAGTTCTCACGCTTCAAGGCATCCTTCAGTGACGTGAAGTCGTAGAAGAACGAACCAATACTTCCACCCATCCAAGTTTCCGGACTATAGATATGTTTGATTTTCACACCCTTGTACTCATCATCCTTGTAAGGGTGATAAGAAGGAGAATACACCGTAACCTCATGTCCACGCTTCACCAAGCCCACCGAGATATACTCAGCGAACTGCTCAAAGCCTCCGTAGTTATTAGGAATACCACGGACGCTAACAAATGCTATTTTCATTTTCAGGAATCTTTTATCATATTATTACATTATCTTCATTCACAATCTCCACGCATTCTTTACAGAAAGCATCACCCTCTACTAACAATTTGAGAACATGAATGAAATTAGACATCTCTCGCTGCTCTGTAAGTTCCTGCTCTGTCGACTTACCTATATGTCCCACTTTAAAATACATATCAATGGCCTTATCTATACCATTAAAAATTGTAGGCATATCAGCAATTAATAGAGTATCAGAATCCTCAAGATTTGCCTGAACATGGATAGGATAACTTCTATGAGAAGTTTTGATAATTCCATCGCTGAGGCCATTCTTTACATAATACACAGTAGCCCTGCGTTTCATATCTGCATCCAAATCCTTCGGGATAACAATACGTAATTTGCCTGATTTATATTTCTTATCCATAACAACTCCTTCACTTGGAACAGGATAAATTTGGTCAACAACAAGTTTTACAAAGTTCTCAAAATAAGAGATTGCAATTACAGTGGAAGGCAATAATCCCAATTGTCCTAATCGTACATTATCATCAATTTTTCGCTTGAGTTGTTCTAAGGTTGTTTCCAATGAATCAGTGGCAAAGCCTTTATCATCGGTTTCATATTCAGCCAAGGTTATACCCAATATATCCGAAGGTATCTTCACGACTTTATCTTTTATAATAAATGCCCTTTGATTTCCGACTCTACCCAAGAATAAACCATATTCAAACATGACATTATCTCTTGCATTCTCAAAAATTTTGTCTCTAACAAGAACCAAATCATCGGCAGAGAATACCATAAAGGCAAAATCAAACAAACTTGCAGACTTCATCAAAGTATCCAAGAAGTTATCATTATACTGGAATATGCCATCATTCCAAATTTTACATTCATAGATCGGCTCAAAGAAATTTTTGATTCGCTCTGCCACAGCCAATCCTTCTGTAGAAGAGCCTATAAATATACGTGGTTTCATCTTATCAATATATTATACGATTATTATTGTTGCCTTGCAAATCATCCAACACATGCTTAACTTCCGCAGTCAATGCTTTTAACTGTTGTACTTTTTCTGTTTTATTTCTAAACACGTACTCTGTGCCATCAACAGATTTCAGCTTGTCAGCCTCTATTGAATTATTACAAAGTAATGCCATCTTTTCATAAAGCACATTTACTAACTGCAAATAGTAATCAGAAGAATATTTCCATGTAGGGATGTCATAACAAATAGAATTGATTTCAAAACTTGTCAAATTTATACCTTTAGCCGATTGAGAACGCAGATTTTTCAAAAAACGAATCATCTTCTTGAATCGATCACCTGTATCCAATCCTCTTTGATTCATCAGTTGGATTCTCAGGAAAGGATAATCAGCATCTAATTGACAATCCTTGACCTTATCATATATGCAAACTCCAAGGTACGCGTTATCATAATCATGCAAGATATGTCTGATAGACTGATGCTTACTAGCCGTAACGACATCAACATCCATATTCAAGTTTTGATTTTTTATTCTGATAGCTTTTGCCTTGGTCGTATCACAAATCACATAACGCTGAGCCAACAACGTTTCATTTTCTTTACGCAAGTCTCTTAAATCCTGCAATCCAGAACCTGTATAATGTGTAAAATTTCTATCAAACGTTCGTAACTTTTCTTCATCCTCCCATGTATATCCGTTATAAGCTTGCTGTAAGATATTACGTACTTTATCGATTTCCGTTCCATAAAACTTATCACAAAGCGTCAATAAGTCTATATCACTATAACCCTTGATATGGGTATTCGTCATCACAGAACCTTGAAATGCATAATCCACGTTTGTTTGTTTAGATTTTAGCCAATCCCTAATATTATTACCTGCCTGTTTAGAACGTTGCGTATAGGAATCATCCACTGGCGACATTGCCAACTTGACAAACTTGGCTGCATCTCTATCAGCATCAGCTAAACTTGAAAACATACGATAGTTTAGCATTGAATCCGATTCTGGATTATAACAGGATGCTACATCATTTATCCACCTAGAATAATTTGTCATATTTTATCTATCCTTATACATATTCTCATAATACTTCTGGTAATCACCCGACGTTACATTATCCATCCATTCCTGGTTATCGAGATACCATTTTACGGTCTCCTCGATACCCTCCTCAAACTGCAGAGATGGCTCCCAACCGAGTTCCTTCTGAAGCTTGCGAGAATCGATGGCGTAACGCATATCGTGACCCTTTCTGTCGGTTACATAAGTGATGAGATCCATATCCTCGCCTTCCTTTCTGCCGAGCAGACGGTCAACGGTCTTGATAACCACCTTGATGATATCGATATTCTTCCACTCGTTGAAACCGCCGATGTTGTAAGTCTCGGCTATCTTACCCTTGTGGAAAATCATATCGATGGCACGGGCATGATCTACTACATACAACCAGTCGCGCACGTTCTCACCCTTACCATATACTGGCAATGGCTTGCGATGACGGATATTGTTGATAAACAGAGGAATCAACTTCTCTGGGAACTGGTATGGACCGTAGTTGTTAGAGCAGTTGGTTACGATGGTAGGCATACCGTATGTATCGTGGAAAGCACGGACGAAGTGGTCTGAGCTTGCCTTGGATGCAGAGTATGGAGAGTGAGGATTGTACTTGGTAGTCTCTACGAAGAACTCCTCTCCATAAGCCTCGTGGTTCTTATCGCTGGATGCCTTGGTAGTGAAAGGAGCAGGAATGCCCTCAGGGTGAGTCATCTGCAATGCACCGTAAACCTCATCGGTAGAGATGTGGTAGAAACGCTTGTCCTCGTAACCCTCAGGAAGACTCTCCCAGTAGATCTTTGCCGCCTGGAGCAGAGACAGGGTACCCATCACGTTGGTATTAGCGAAAGTGAAAGGATCCTTGATACTTCTATCTACGTGGCTCTCGGCAGCGAGATGGATGATGCCATCCACCTTGTAGTCCTGCATCAGTTTCAACATCAGGTCGAAATCACAGATATCACCCTTAACGAAAGTATAGTTAGGCTTGTCCTCGATGTCCTTGAGGTTAGCCAGATTACCTGCGTAAGTCAACTTGTCGAGGTTGATGATGTGATACTCAGGATATTTGTTCACGAAAAGCCTTACTACGTGTGAGCCGATGAAACCAGCACCGCCCGTGATAACGATATTCTTCATTTCAATTAATAATTTATAATTAAGAATTACTTTGCTCCTTTCAAATTAGCTATACACTTCTCCAAGGAATCCACCCAATAAGGAACCTTAACACCAAAGGTCTCCTTGATGGTTCGCTTATCCAATACGGAATAAGCAGGACGAGTTACAGGAGAAGGATACTCAGAGCTATAACATGGTTGGATATCACATTCCGTATGACCGGCGATTCTTGCAATCATCTGGGTGAAATCATACCAGGAGCAGACACCCTCATTTGAGAAATGATAAACTCCAACATATTCATCCTTGCTCTGGGCAGTCTTTACCTTATCCAATATGGTGATGATGGCAATAGCCAAGTCGAGTGCGTATGTAGGAGTACCACACTGGTCGAAGACAACTTTCAACTGAGGCTTGGTTGCCGTCAGGTTGAGCATCGTCTTGCAGAAGTTCTTGCCAAACTCAGAATACAGCCAAGCCGTACGGATAATCACATACTCACAGCCAATAGCCATAAGCTTCTGCTCACCATGAAGCTTTGTTGTTCCATATACACCAGTAGGAGTTCCCTTCTGGTCAGGATTACATGGCACATTATAAGGTTCCTTACCAAAGACATAATCTGTAGAGATTTGGATGAGCAGACCATCAACCTCCTTCATCGCCTTAGCCAGATTCTCAGGAGCCTCCGCATTGAGTTTTTCTGCCAATGCAGCCAGTTTCTCATCAGTCTCACAGGCATCCACATTGGTCCATGCCGCACAATTCACAATGGCTTTCACATCATTCTCCTTCACCATCTTGCGGATGGCATCCATATCGGTGATGTCAAGATAAGTAGTTTCCAAACCTTCCACCTGATTGACATCGGTAAAGATATAATGATCTGTTGTATTTTGGCTAACGATGCGCATTTCATTTCCCAACTGACCGTTAGCACCAGTTACTAAAATATTCATGACCTAGTATTCTAAATTCTTCTTTAATGTTTGATTGCCTTCATCCAATATCGAAAACAGATATCTTCCATAATCATTTTTGAGCATAGGCTGTGCCACCTCACGCAGTTTCTCGGCCGTAATCCAACCCTGACGGTAGGCGATACCTTCCAAGCAAGCTACCTTCAAGCCCTGGCGCTTCTCCAAAACTTCGATAAAGGTGGATGCCTCAGAAAGGGAATCATGGGTTCCGGTATCAAGCCAGGCGAATCCTCTTGCCATGGTCTGTACCTTCAGCTGCTTATCTTTCAAGAACTCCTGGTTCACCGTTGTGATTTCCAACTCACCACGAGCAGATGGCTTGATATCCTTGGCTACTTCCACTACCTTGTTAGGATAGAAGTACAAGCCCACCACTGCATAGTTACTCTTAGGATGCTCTGGCTTCTCCTCGATGCTGAGACAATTGCCTTGCTCATCAAACTCAGCCACACCATATCGCTCCGGGTCGCTTACACGATAACCAAAGACGGTAGCTTTAGTATTCTGCTCAGCATCTACTACTGCCTGATGCAACATCTGGCTAAGACCTGCACCATGGAAGATGTTATCTCCCAATACAAGACAAGCTGAATCATTACCAATGAACTTCTCACCGATGATGAATGCCTGTGCCAAACCATCTGGAGAAGGCTGCTCCGCATACTCGAACTTCACTCCAAACTGGCTGCCATCACCTAAAAGACGTTTGAAACCAGGCAAGTCGAATGGAGTTGAGATAATCAGTATCTCACGGATACCTGCCAACATCAAAACCGAGATAGGATAATAAATCATCGGTTTATCAAAGATTGGAATCAGCTGCTTGCTGATACCCTTTGTGATAGGATACAAACGAGTACCGCTACCACCTGCTAATACTATTCCCTTCATTGTCTTAATGTTAAATGATTAGTATTTGTTTTTATTTGTATAAATCTACATTTAGTATTCAAAAGGACTATCAAAGTTCTTCAATACTTCATGCTTTGTATCCTTTTCCGAAAGATTAGCATGTTCCGTAGGAATGCGCCAATCAATGCCTAAGCTCTCATCCAAGATAGAGATACCTCCATCAGCTTCTGGATGATAGAAGTTATCGCACTTATACTGGAATACCGCAGTTTCCGATAACACAGCGAAACCATGCGCAAAGCCCTTAGGAATAAAGAACTGACGATGATTATCCTCCGTCAGTTCCACCGCCACATGCTTACCGTATGTTGGCGACCCCTTGCGGATATCTACGGCAACATCCAGCACTCTACCCTTCACGCATCTCACCAACTTGCTCTGTGTAAACGGAGGTCTTTGGAAATGCAAGCCTCGCATTACACCATAAGAACTCATGCTCTCGTTGTCCTGGCAGAACTCCACCTTGTAGCCAACCAATGGCTCCACTTTCTCTTTAAACTCACGCACGCTAAAACTCTCGATGAAATAGCCACGAGCATCTCTAAAAAGGCGAGGCTCTATGATAAGCACGCCTTCAATATCAGTCTTTATTACTTCCATATCAATATATAATTTTCTTTTCCTTAATCCATCTTTTCCAAAAGATTGATATGTTTAATTTTTTACACCCTTGTACCCATCATCCTAATAAGGGTGATAAGAAGGAAAATACATCGTAACCTCATGGCCACGCTTCACCAAGCCCACTGAGATATACTCAACAAACTGCTCAAAACCTCCGTAGTTATTAGGAATACCACGGACGCTAACAAATGCTATTTCCATTGTAGACTTTTCTAGTTTATTCTGTTACCAAACCACTCCTTGATATACTCCTGCTTATATCCAGCACAAATTATAAACTCAGTATGACCATAATAGGCATACCACCAATCTCAATCATTGGCTTTGGCTTGAATTGAGATTCCTCTGAAATACGAGAACCGAAGCCTCCCGCAAGAAGAACTATTTTCTTTTAGTGAAATTATTTACAAAATTATCGATTTCTTTTTTCATTTCGAATCTATCACAGTCTTCCTGTGAATAGTAATTCTGTTTTCGATTTGCAATAACAGATTCTACACATTCCTCATACTTCGCCAAAGAAGAAATGAATCCAAAACTTGGGAATTCCTGAATCATACTCTCAAAATAAGGAATATCAGACAATATCATGGCTTTATGGAAATAAGCCGCCATCGCAAAAATTCCACTTTGAGAAGATTTTTTATAAGGCAGAAGAATATAATCAGTTTTTGAATAAAGATAAACTAATTCATCATCATTTATATGCCTGTCAAAAATCCTAATCTTTTCACTTCTTAGCGAGGAGAAGTCTATGTTCTCCACATTTTTTCCTGCTATAACTAACTCGAAATCATTTGTTTTATCTAATTTCTTAAAAACATCAATAACAGTATCAATACCTTTTACTGTGCTAAGATTACCAAAAAACAGGAATTTAGATAAAGTAGAACAAAAACTTTTCTTTATATCCTCAGAAATATTCTTTTCATCATAAGTGCGTTGAAAAACGTATTTGAAATGAGGCACATATACCATATCAAGACGATCATTTTTCAATATATCATAGGTACGTTGAGAATGATATATAACATGATGAATGCGTTTTTTATATAAACCTTCAAACATTTTTGATACTTTGGAATCATCTTTATACTTCAAGGCATGTATCTCATGTACATCAACCCACCCATTCTTAGACAAAGCCAAAGCATAAAGAAAAGGTAATTCATATAACTCACCATAAGTTAGATAGGGTGTCCAGTTCTATGTTCCAATATTAACTCACTTGTTTGAGAGTTTTAGTTCGTTCTGTCACCCAGTTTTTGGACAAGTGCTCGGTAGTCCAAGCATCAATGT
>OCIU01000511.1_pt1 | contig 35699 bp, 25 predicted proteins | sample 1538471 | NCBI WGS metagenome assembly OCIU01 (sample SAMN04571693, study PRJEB22368) | human gut metagenome | biome: human gut; material: stool | host: Homo sapiens | place: Luxembourg | collected 2012-06-01 | reverse complement strand
GCCACCACGCTGCTGACCGTAGCCACCCTGCTGACGGGGCTGATAGCCACCCTGACGCTGCTGATAGCTGCTGTTGCTGCTCTGCAGACCGGTGCCGAAGCCCTCGGGACGGAATCCGCCCTCGTCGTTGTTGCTCTTTTCAGAGCTGTAAGCACGTTGTGTGTGAATGCGGGGACGCTGTGAGCGGCCCGTGTTGCTGCTGTACTCTCGCTGATAGTTGCCTGTTGGACGGCTGTAAGCCTGAGTGCTGTCTTTCTTTTCTGAAGACTGTTCCTGTGTCTTGTTCTCTTCTACTTCCATTGTGTAAAATGTTTCTTTTTCTTGGCCTCACGGCCGTGGTTAATAAATTAAAAATCTCGAAAAAATTTAAAACTATAGTACTATAATCTCTTCCTTTTTGTAGCATCTGTCTGTGCCATGGCTGATTCTAAGCAAGCTTTTTTCTACCCATTAGGCTTAACGAAAATGCTCTTCATTAAACAAAGATTCTTTAGTTACGGCGTGGCCTCTTGTTGTGCCAACCTTAATCTACTCTTGTTCTTATTGATTGAAAACAGTTCGTTTTAAAATTAAAATTCAAAATTCCTATTGATAATTTCTTTTTTTGCTTGTCGGTGACATCATGGCGCGTCGATGATCTCATGGCGTATCAATGACCTCATGGCGCATCGATGACATCATGGCGTATCGATGACCTCATGGTGCGTCTACGGCTTTTTTACGATCCCGACATGTCGCGTCTGCGACGCTCCTGTTTGATAGGCAGGTTTAATTTGAACATTGCGGGACAAGCCATGCAGCGTGTCCCGCAATGTGGCGCATTAAATGCCTGTATAGTTGTGCGGCGTGATGGCCATGAGCTCTGCCTTCACGCTGTCGCTCACCTGCAGACCCTTGATAAACTCGAGGATGGTCTCCTCTGTCATCTTGGTGTTGGTGCGTGTGAGTGCCTTCAGTGCCTCATAGGGATGCGGGTAAGCCTCGCGACGCAAGATGGTCTGTATGGCCTCAGCCACGACAGCCCATGTGTTGTCAAGGTCGGCGGCGATGGCCTTCTCGTTGAGTATGAGCTTGCGCAGACCCTTCAGCGTGCTCTCCATGGCTATGACACCGTGGCCGAGAGGCACACCGATATTGCGCAGCACGGTAGAGTCGGTAAGGTCACGCTGCAGACGGCTCACGGGCAGCTTCTGTGCGAGGAACTGCAACACGGCGTTAGCCAGACCGAGATTACCCTCAGAGTTCTCAAAGTCGATGGGGTTCACCTTGTGGGGCATGGCGCTTGAGCCTACCTCTCCTGCCTTGATCTTCTGCTTGAAATATTCCATCGAGATATACATCCACATGTCGCGGTCAAGGTCGATGATAATGGTGTTGATGCGACGTATGGCATCGAACACGCTGCCCAGACAGTCGTAGTTGCTTATCTGTGTGGTGTACTGCTCGCGCTCCAGACCCAGCTTCTCGCTTACGAAGCGGTTGCCGAACGCCTTCCAGTCATACTGAGGATATGCCACATGGTGAGCGTTGTAGTTGCCTGTAGCGCCGCCAAACTTGGCTGTCATCTTGCAAGCCTTGAGCTGTGCGAGCTGCTCTGTGAGGCGATAGACGAACACCATGATCTCCTTGCCCAGACGTGTGGGCGAGGCGGGCTGTCCGTGGGTTTTTGCCAGCATGGGCACGTCCTTCCACTCGTCAGCATACTGCTGCAGCTGTGCTATCAGCTCCTCCACCAGCGGACAGTACACGTTCTCCAGCGCCTCCTTCATTGAAAGGGGCACGCTCGTGTTGTTGATGTCCTGTGAGGTGAGGCCGAAGTGGATAAACTCTTTGTAGGCATCGAGGCCGCCAATCTTGTCAAACTGCTCCTTGATGAAATATTCCACCGCCTTGACATCGTGGTTTGTCACCTTCTCGATGTCCTTAACACGCTGTGCGCCTTCCTCGTTGAAGTCGGCATATATGCTGCGGAGCTGTGGGAAGAGAGCATGGTCAAAGGAGGCGAGCTGCGGGAGAGGCAGCTCACAAAGTGTGATGAAATACTCAATCTCTACGCGCACTCTGTAACGGATGAGTGCATACTCGGAAAAATAGTCGGCCAACGACTCGGTCTTTCCTCTATAACGGCCATCTATAGGAGATATGGCTGTCAGCAAATCAAGTGTCATAAATTTATCTATAAATGATTCTTTTTCTTCTGTTAGGGTGTATGCCTGAATTATGGTGCAAATTTACAAATTTAATCTGAAACAATACGATTTTTTCTTTCTAAAGATAACATAAATAATTATAAACGCTCTGATTTATAGACATAAAGCAATGTTTTTCACATTTTTCTTGTTCTTTTCGACAGAACGGCATAAAAACTGATGTTTGATAGACGAAGCACAGACAACCCACCGTTAAAGAGACGACACGCCGTTAAAGAGAAAAAGGATGTAACCTTATGAGTTACATCCTTCTCTTGTGTGGGCGTTGACGGATTCGAACCGCCGACCCTCTGCTTGTAAGGCAGATGCTCTAAACCAGCTGAGCTAAACGCCCTTGCTTTCAGTAAGCGGTTGCAAAGGTAAGAAAAGTTTTGCAACCAGCCAAACAGTTAGCATAAATATTCACTTTCTTTAATATTTCGGTGTAGCTTTTCACATCGTTTCACACAAAATCAGCCGTTTGAGGTCAAATTTGTTCTGCTCACGCCCAATGGGTTCTGCTCATGCCCTACCCCATCAAGGCTCCTCCACCTTTATCTTCACATCCAGCGTCTGCTCAATGACGGGCACGATGTCTTCCAGCTGGGTTGCCGTGAAGCGTCCCGTGAGGCGGCGCGTCAGGTTGTCTTGTGCGGTGGTTAGGCGCACGTCATAGTAGGCGCCAAGCGCAGAGAGCACCTCGCCGAGAGGAGTGGCGCTGAAGGCGAAGGTGTGTAAGAGAGCCTGCGCCGGCTGTTGGGTGACGGTCGGCTTGCTGTCGGCAGATGCAAGCACAGCCTTCATGCCGCGTGTCATCACCACGTTGCCGCCAGTCTTCACCGACGCAAACTTAACCCTTCCGCTCTCCACGCTCACCAGTGCCTTGCCGCCACGCTCGTCAAGACAGAACCGTGTGCCGAGCACCTTCACACAGCCTATCGTTCCGCTTGCGGTGAAAGGACGACTGGCGTCGTGGCGCACGCTGAACGAGGCGGCACCGTGAAGATAGAGACAGCGGCAACTGTCGCCACTCTCGTAGAGCGTCTGCCCACCGCCCTGCTGCATCCCCACCAAGGCTCCTACCACCGCCAACACGATGGCTGCAGCCGCAGCAGAGAACCATAACCTTATCCGTGTGGCGCGGGCACGCAAGCCCGTGGTCTCAGCAAAGCAGCGAGAGGCGACAAAACGCGCGAAGCGCGAAATAGATTTTTAATATCACAACAATAAAATGTGAATCCTAAAAAGATTATTGAGGTTCACATAAGGGCAAAAAAAAATCCCCGCGGTTTGTCCGAAGACAGAACCACGAGGAAACACCCCAGTGGGCGTTGACGGATTCGAACCGCCGACCCTCTGCTTGTAAGGCAGATGCTCTAAACCAGCTGAGCTAAACGCCCTTGCTTTTCTTAAGCGGTTGCAAAGGTAGGGATTTATATTGGTTCCCGCAAATTTTTCGGCAATTATTTTCAAATTATTTTCCATTTTCTTTTCTTTCTACCTGTCGGTTTAAGGGAAAAGGGAAAAGTGAAAAGTGAAAAATCCTATAGCCAAGGCTTTTAAGGGAAAAGGGAAAAGTGAAAAGTGAAAAATCCTATAGCCAAGGCTACGCAAGTAATAAAGCACATGGATTTTTCACTTTTCCCTTTTCACTTTTCCCTTAAAATATGCAGTTTTTACAGCTGAAAATGCATAAATATGCAAAACGCAAAATGTAAGACGTTTTTGGCGTTTCCGAATCACGATGCTAAAAAAAGAGGGCGATTTTTGACACTAATTCTTAACAGATGTTAAAAACACCCTTAAGTTGTCATTAAGCCTCTTTGAGGTCGTCAAAGAGCCTCTTTGAGGCGCTCAAAGAGGCTTAATGAGAAGCTCAGAAAGGCACTATCAAAGTGTCACTTGGCCCATTTGGGAAAACCGCCGTTTTATGCAGTCGGAATGAATATTTATGCAGTTGTTCGACGGGCGCAAAAAGAGCAAAAACGAGGTGATAAAAACAAAAAGGGGATGCCCCAAAAGGAGCATCCCCATGTTAAAAATATCTTGCCTTGTCAGAAGACAATCTTCAAAAGATTAGTTCTTAACCTGAACAGTTGCACGACGGTTGAATGAGATCGGAGAGAGGTCGTTTACACCACCCTTAGCCTCAGTTGTGATCTTGTCACGGTTAACACCCATCTTAACGAGCTCGTTAGCAACGGTGTTAGCACGCTTCTCAGACAGCTTCTGGTTGTAAGGAGCCTTACCTGTAGCGCTATCAGCATAGCCAGTAACGAGCAGGTTAGCGTCGTTCTCCTTAGCAAACTCGGCCATGTTCTTAACGTTAACAAGATCCTTCTTAGAAGCGATGTTGTAACGGTTGATGTTGAAGAACACAGAAACGGGTGTGCCTACGAACTCCTTAACAGCCTTGTTCTCATCCTTCTTCTCAGCGAGGAGCTTCTTCAGACGAGCGTTCTCAGCGTTAGCGTCGTTGAGCTGAGCGTTGAGAGCATCGATCTGAGCCTGTGAGAGAGCCTTGATAGCGTCAACATCAGGAGTCTTGTCCCATGTAGCCTTACCGAGGTTGAAGGTCAGACCTACCTCAGCGTAGAACTTGTTGTCGTGGCTATCCCAACCGCGCTGCTGGCTACCGTTAGCTTCGATAACGCCATCAGCGTCACACTCGAGACGGTCCCAACCAAGCTCGAAGTTGATACCAACCTTCTTGCTTACGCGGAATGTGTTCAAGATACCCATGCTGTAGTTCATGCCATACAGGTTGTGTGTCATTGAACGTGTGAGACCAGCACCTGCGAAAGGAATGAAGTTCCAAACGCGGTTAGGATTGTATCCGCAGATCATGTTGCTCAGGTTGAAGAGCACATGCTCGTTCAGAGTCCAATACTTGTTGCAGTTGCCGTAGTTGTCGTCGTCGGTTACGGCCTTGCCCCAGATGCCTGAGAGCTTTGTACGAAGACCGATGCCCGGTGTAAACCACTTACCGATGGCTACAGAAGCGCCAGGGTTTGAGCGGAACTTCTTGAAGGGGCTCTCAGAGAGACCGAGACCATGCTCCTCGTTTGAGTACCATGCGTTCCAGTCTGCACCTACCTGGATGAACCAGTTGCTCCAGAATGAATTGGTAGCTACACTATGCTTAAGTGTAGGATCTGCCTCCTGAGCCGAAGCTGACAGAGAGAGGCCGGCAAATGCCAATGCGATCAATAATTTTTTCATAACCTTTATTAGTTTAATAATCAAAAATATCGTTTTAAACAATTCTCGTGGGGAGCCACTACTCCCCTATTTCAATGCAAAGTTAACAATAAAAATTAAATCTTGTTACTTTTTATCGAAAATTTGTACTTTAAGTGCTAAAAAAAAGGCAAAATTGTCACAATCAGGCCATTAATAAAGCCTTATGTGATAATTAATTGCGAATAATTAGCCAAAACTGAGACTATCAGGACAGATGCTCCTTTTTCCATATCTCCAAACAGGCACCATCAGCTTTAATCCAAACCGGTCATTAGGCAGATATGGGGGTTAACCCAAATCTGTCGTTAGGCCGATATGGGTTTAACCGAGCAGATGCTCCATCTCCTTTTGCTTCAAGATGCAGAGAATGGTCTTGCCGTCGGGCGTGTAGTTGAAGTTGGAGCAGGCGAACAGGTTGTTCACAAGATTCTCCATCTCTGTGTTGTCGAGCACCGTGCCGTAAGACAAGGCGGCATGGCGAGCCATGCTTAAAGCCAGCGTGCGGTTGATCTCGTCGACCACACTGGTGGTCTGGTTGCCTGCAGCAGAGAGCATGTCGGTAAGCAGCGCCACCATGTCGACACCCTCAAGGCCGGCAGGCACGGCATTCACGGCATAGGAGCCGCCACCAAGCGAGGTCAGTTCGAAGCCTATAGCTTGCAGCTCGGGCATGATCTTCTGAAGCACCACATCGTCGCCCGGCATGAGGTGCAGGGCTTCGGGGAACAGCATTTTCTGCGACTCGGCATGACGGCTCTCCACCCGCGCCAGATACTGCTCATAAAGGATGCGTATGTGGGCGCGGTGCTGGTCGACAATCATAAGACCCGACTTCACGGCTGTCATTATGTATTTTCCCTTATACTGGTAGTGGGCGGGCGACTTCTCCTCTATCAAGCTCTCTCCCTCAAAGATGTCTGCCTGTCTCTCTTTGTCTTCTTTCGTGGCTGGCGGCAGGGGGAACGTCTGCAAAGCCGAGGTCTGTATCTCCTCACCGTCACCCACAGAAGAATGGAGGGCCGACGGGGTGAGCAGGTCGTCGTCGGGCGTGAGGGCACTCATGGCTAACGGCTGGTCGTCGTCGCCTTGACCGTCGCCCCGTGACGGACTGCCAAGCGAAGAGCTGGTCAAAGAAGAACCGGACATGGAGGAGCCGGACATGGAGGAGACCATGAGCGAGGAACCTCTGAGAGATGATTCCGCAAGAGAAGAACCTGCAAGAGAGGAACCTGCAAGAGAAGAACCTCCAAGAGAGGAACCTCCAAGAGAAGAACCCGCAAGAGAGGGGTCGTCAATAGAAGACCCTAACAGGTCGTCATCGGCAGAAGGCAGCGGTTCGCTGAACGGCGTTGCGGCAGCAGCGTTTCTCCGTTCCTCTTTGAAGGGATTGTATGTGGGGTTATATTGCACCTTGGGGGCTGTTATGGTGTCGTCCGGACTGAACACGGGTATGTCGGGACGCTCCTGTGTGTCGAAGTCGAAGGTCGGCACATCATTGAAAATGCCCACGGTGTCGCGCACGGCAGCAGCTACCATGGAGAAGATCTGCTGTTCGTCCTCAAACTTTATCTCTGTCTTTGTGGGATGGATGTTCACGTCTATGTTTTCGGCCGGCACGTCAAAATAGATAAAATAGGGCACCTGCTCGCCTTCGGGCACCAAGCGGTCAAAGGCTGTGACGACGGCCTTGTGAAAATAGGGGTGCTTCATGTAGCGGCCGTTGACAAAGAAATATTGCGGGGCGTTCTTCTTGCGTGCCGATTCGGGCTTGCCCACAAAGCCGCTTAGCTTGCATATAGTGGTGTCAAACTTCAGCGGCAGCAGATACTGGTTGAAGCGTTTGCCCACCACGTCGACGATGCGCTGACGCAGCGCGCCCGCCTTCAGACTGAACATCTCGGCACCGTTGCTGTAAAGGGCGAACGACACGTCGGGATAGACAAGCGCTATGCGCTCAAAGGCGGTGATGATGTTTTTCAGCTCGGTGCTGTTGCCTTTCAAGAACTTACGGCGGGCAGGCACATTGAAAAACAGGTTCTCGACGTTGAAATTGCTGCCTTCAGGACAAGAGCACGGCTCCTGCGAGGTGACCTTGGAGCCGGCGATAGACAGGTGGGTGCCCACCTCGTCGCAGGCACGGCGCGTCTTCAGTTCGACCTGTGCCACGGCAGCCACCGATGCCAGCGCCTCGCCACGAAAGCCCATGGTGTGAAGAGAGAAGAGATCCTTTGCCTTCGTGATCTTTGATGTGGCATGACGCTCGAACGCCATGCGGGCATCGGTCTCCGACATGCCTTTGCCGTTGTCGATCACTTGTATTGACGTGCGTCCAGCATCAACCACGAGAACCGTTATCTCGGTGGCTCCCGCATCAACAGCGTTCTCGACAAGCTCCTTGATGACACTTGCCGGACGCTGAATAACCTCACCTGCCGCAATCTGGTTAGCGACAGAATCGGGTAAAAGCTGAATAATATCGTTCATTTTCTTAAGTTAACAAGTTGACAAATTGACATTTAGTCTTCATGTAAGAGCAATGCTAACGTAGAGCCATGACAAACACGCAGGCGGCAAGAAGAAGGAGCACAAGAAGGAGCAACGCACCGAGACGCCACACAAGGCTCTGTCGGCGTCTGCCTTCTTCCTCCTGAGGCTGCATCTGCATGCGCTCTTTGCGCTCGTCCACATATATATAATGGTGACGGAAGCCTCGCGGGCGACGGTTTCCAAAATAAAACATCATTGCACCTCCTTACTGTCGTTCTTTTTTAAAAGCCTATTGTTTTTTCTTATCTTCTGCTTTACGGGCGGTCTTCTTCTCTTTTTCAGAAGCAACCGTCTTTTCATTTTCAGGAACCGCCTCTGCATCCTTTTCAGAAGCAGCCAGAGGAGCATCTTGAGCCGTCGTCGTCTTGCTGCCAAGAGCGGGGAGCGTCTGCAGCGGTGCCTCCTGTCGCTTGACCTTTTTCAGCTCGCTTCCTGTGCCCTTGCCTCTCCACACGAACACATCGGCGGGACCGGTGGGACGCAGGTTCTCGAACCACTCGAAGGTGTCGAGATGATAACGCTGCGGCGGAATCTGGGTCATGGGATACATGGTGCCAGCCGCCTTTGAGGTCCATATCTTCTGCAACTTGCGCTCTGGGCTCATAAACATGCGCAACGTGTCGGTCTCAAGATAGTTGAGACCCGTGAGCGTGCTATCCTTGCTGTCTTGCGGATAGAACACCGTCCGCACGTTGCCCACGGCCTCGGTCTTTCTTATGGCGCCATCAACGAAGAAGGCATCCATGCGGCGCGATGCCACCTGGTTAAAGTGGTCCTTGTCGTCAACCTTCTCCACGGAGAGAGCCTGGCCAATGACCTCTGCCTTGCGCACGGTACTGTCGTTCATGAAGATCTTGATCTGCTCGCCCAAGATCTGGCGCTCGCCGCTCCATGCCACAGGGTCCTGGTACATGGTGAGACAAGAGTCGAGACTGGAGAACACCATCGAGTCGCACAAGGCCTGCACATCCTTGCGGTAAGCCTTGACATGCCTGTAGCCATGCACCATGCGGTAGACCGAGTCGGTGCCGATGTTGAAGGTATAGAGCTTCAGCGTGTCGGCATGCACATAGAGCGTGTCTTGCTGCGAATAGTCTTTCATGAGAGCCTTGCGTGTGGCGTAGCCATAGCCTGTCTTGTCGTTATAGAACAGGTGGTCGCAAAGGAGCTGGTTCTTGTTCACCGTGTCCTTATAGACCACGTTGCCGAAGCCTTCGTTCAGCCCTGTCGTGTTGTCGTGGAACAGGCTGTCGCCGGTGATGGTCTTCTCCTTGTTCACGATGGTGGAACGGCCGAACAGCTGCGAGAGGTCGGTCTTTGAGTTGAAATAGCCGTCGGCGGTGTGGATGACGTTGTCACCCGACACGATCTTCGACGGGCCTGTGACGTGAGCCAGCGATGTGCGGGTGTCGTAGAACAGGGTGTCGGTGTGTATGACATCGTCGTTGCTCCTCATGCGCACATTGTAGAAGAAGGCGGCCTTACGGCTCTGCGTGTTATACTGTCCCCAGTCGCTCACCAGCTCGTCCTTGCCATCGACGAGCTTGCCGCCCTCAAAGAAGTAGGCGTTCTCGTAGATGCGGTCATAGTCGAGACTGTCGGTGTAGAGCGTCTGTGTGCGGTGCTTGAGCACCACGTTATGGCGGGCGCGCATCATCTGCTCCTGGCCGTCATACTGGCCATATTTGCAGGTGAGTGACAGGGTGTCGCCCTGCTTGAAGCGCACATGTCCGAACGCCTCTACCGAGTTTTGCTCCTGGAAGAAGTAGGCGCTGTCGCACCAAAGCTGTGCGCCGTCGTTGGTGAAATGGACCTTGCCCTTGACGATCTGTGCTCCGGGCACGGTGCCCCACTGGTCATATTTAAGCTCATCCGAATGGACAAGATAGACACGACTGTCGCGCTGTGCCTTCTTCTTCGACCGTTTCGGCGGTGCCGTCATGGCCAAGACCAGGCATAGTCCAAACAGGCATAGAACCAACGTGAGAATGATTCTATGCCCGTCTATTTTTTTCTTATATATGTTTTCTGCTATTTTACCCATCCTTCATATTCGTAGTCGCAGTTCTTATAGCGGTCCTTCATGCGCACATAGGTCTTCTTGATCTTTTCCACAACCCAATCGTGCAGCTTCTTCTGCTTCTCATGCTGAACAACGACGTTCTTCATGACCTGGTAGTCTTCGGTTATGGTGGCGCGGTGACCCTCGATGCGGTTCTTCAGCTTGATGATGGCCACAACGGTCTTGTTGTTCTTGTTAACCATGCGGAACGCGTTGGACACGTCGCCCACCTTCATGCCTTCAACCTGACGGGCCACCTCGGTGGGGAGCTGCTTCATCTGGAAACGTGATGTCAAGCCGTCCTCGCCATAGGTTGACATGAGGCCGTGGTTGTTGCGCGTGTCCTTGTCGTCAGACACATACATGGCAGCATCCTCAAACTTGGCCTTGCCGTCGCGTATTTCGTTAGCAAGGGTGTCAAGGCGCAGACGGGTGGCCTCAACCTCCTCTTCCGACACCTTGGGGGTGCGCAGGATGTGACGGACGTTGACCTTGTCGCCGCGCTTGTCGATGAGCTGTATGATGTGGAAGCCATACTCCGACTCCACGATTTTCGAGATCTTCTTCGGGTCAGTGAGGTTGAAAGCCACGTTGGCGAAGGCGGGGTCGAGCATGCCGCGGCCTGTGTAGCCGAGCTCACCGCCCTGACGTGCTGAGCCGGGGTCCTCGCTGTAGAGACGTGCGAGCGTGGCAAACGATGTCTTGCCGCTGGTCACGCGCTCGGTATACTCGCGCAGGTCTTCCTTCACGCGGTTGATCTCTTCCTGTGAGATCTTGGGCTGTTTGGTGATGATCTCAACCTCTACCTCTGTGGGCACGAAGGGCAGACTGTCGGCAGGAAGGTTGGCAAAATAGCGACGCACGTCGGCGGGTGTGACCTTCACATCCTCGACGAGCTTCTCCTTCATGCGCTGCACGAGGAACTGGTTACGGGCATCGTCGCGGAGCTGCTGGCGCATCTGCGTGACGCTCATCTTACGATACTCCTCAAGCTTCTCCTTTGAGCCGGCATACTGGATCCACGCATCGATCTGGCGGTCGATGTTACCTCGCTCTCGCTCACCTCGATAGAGTCGATGGCGGCTTGATGGAGGAACAGCTTCTGAAGAGCGAGCTGCTCAGGAATAGCGCAGTCGGGGTTGCCGTGCCATGTCATGCCCTCCTGCTCTGCCTGGAGGCGCATCATCTCCACGTCCGACTTAAGGATAGGCTCGTCGCCCACTACCCATATCACCTCGTCGACAATGCTCTCTTCGGGCACGTCGTCAATGGTTGCCGTGTCGTTCTTTGCTGCGCTTGTGCTGTCGTTGTCGCCAGCGCTAAGGGCGGCAACGCCACTGAGGGCGGCGCGACCACGGTTCATGCCCGCGTTGGCTGTAACACCCACGAGCAACAGAGCTGCTATAAAGCAGATGAATGTGCTGTATGCTTTATTCATTGTATGTTGTTTTCGAATGTTGTGTCGTCTTAATGGTTGTTCACGGTGGCGAGAACCTGCTTGTCAACCACCACCTTGTGTTTCTTTCTCAGAGCGGCAACCCACTGTTTCTCCAGCTGGTCCTGATAGTCGGCAACCACCTGTTCGCGCACGTCGCCCATGTTTTCGGGCGTTTTGATGGTCTTGCCATAGACGTCGCTGAAGGTGTAGCCCTGAGGTGCTGTGTCGACGGTGTCTTTCTTGAACACGTCCTTGTCGACGAGGGCGTTGTCGCCCTTCTTGAAGATGCCCTTCACCACCTGTATGCGGCGCACGCTGTCGTTGAAAGTCTTGCGCAGCGTCTCTGCCCACTCTTCAAACGGAAGGTTTTCAACGGCTTTCTTCACAGCCTCTATGTCGGCCTGGTCCTTGGTGTGGTAGGCGATGCCCTTGAAGCGAGGCTCGTCCCACTTATATTTTTTCTTGTTCTTCTTATAGTATGCTTCCAGACCCTTCTCGTCCTTGGCGGCCTTGTCCCACACGTTCCTGTTGCTTATCTCGTAAAGCAGCAGACCGTCATGATACTCGCGCACGAGGTTCTTGAGGTCAGAGTCGGCAGCCTCCATCTCGGCAGCCTTGCGGTCGACCACCTGCTCGGCGGTGAGCTGTGGCACCGATGCCTTGGCAATGGAGTCGATGTTCTGTGATATTATGCGCTCGCGCACCCTTGCCTGGTCTACGAAGCGCTCCACATCGCGTTTCACGCTGTCATAGGGGAAGAAGCAGCCTTTGTCCATGAGCTTGGCTATGTGCCAACCAGCCACGGTCTTGAACGGCACGCTGACCTCGCCTTTCTTCATGGCGAACACGGTGTTCTCAAACTCGGGGAGCGTCTGACCCTTGCATATCCACGAGATGTCGCCACCACGCTTTGCCGAACCCTTGTCATCGGAACATTTGCGTGCCAGCTCGGCAAAGTCGGCACCCTTGGCAATGGCTTTGTAGATCGAGTCGATGCGTGTCTTGGCAGCAGCCTCCTGCTCCTTGGTAGCCTTCTGCGACATGCGCACAAGGATGTGTGAGGGGCGCACCATGCCGCCCATAGAGTCGATGCGGTCGCGTGTCTCGGCATAGATCTTCCACGCCTCGCGCTTAAGGTCGTCATTGCTCAGGAACGCCGGTCTTATCTGCTGGTCGCGATATGACAGGAACTCCTTCTTGAAACTCTGTGTCGTGTCTATGCCTGCCTCTTCGGCGGCGAGGACCTTGAGCTTGTAGTTGATGAAGAGGTCCACATATTCGGCCACACTCTTCTTGTCAACAACCATCTCCGAGTTGTTCTTGTTGTAGGAATATTCAAACTCTGAACGCGACACCGGCTTGCCGTCGATAGTCATTATCGTCGGGTCGGTCTGTGCCCATGCTGACAGTACGGAGAGGAGCAGCATGGCAGTGAGTAGCATTGACTTCATTGTTGTTATGCGCAAAACGTCGATTGTTTAAAATTTGTCGTTATTATGTTCTTTCTAAAATTGTTCCATCCCCACACCCTATACATTATTAATATATAAGGGGCAGGGATGGGCCAATATTTTATTGTTTGCTTGTTTGCTTCTTGCCTACGGCTTACTGCGGACGCGAGTAGTTGGGAGCCTCACTGGTGATGGTGATGTCGTGAGGATGGCTCTCAAGCACACCGGCGTTGGTGATGCGGGTAAACTTGGCGTTGTGCAGGTTGTCGATGGTCTGGGCACCACAATAGCCCATACCTGAGCGGAGACCGCCGATGAGCTGGTAGATAACCTCCTGAACGGTTCCCTTGTAAGGCACACGTCCGGCAATGCCCTCGGGCACGAGTTTCTTCACATCCTTGGTGCCAGCCTGGAAGTAGCGGTCCTTTGAGCCGTTCTCCATAGCCTCAAGCGAACCCATGCCGCGGTAGCTCTTAAACTTACGGCCGTTGAAGATGATGGTGTCGCCGGGGCTCTCCTCGGTTCCCGCAACGAGCGAGCCGATCATCACGCTGCTACCACCGGCAGCGAGGGCCTTGACAACGTCGCCCGAATAGCGGAGACCGCCGTCGGCGATGAGAGGCACACCTGTGCCCTGCAATGCAGAGAAGACATCATAGATGGCGCTGAGCTGGGGCACACCCACACCTGCAACCACACGGGTGGTACAGATAGAGCCCGGACCGATGCCCACCTTCACGGCGTCGGCACCGTTGTCGACGAGCATCTTGGCAGCGGCACCTGTTGCCACGTTACCCACAACGATGTCTACGTTGGGGAAGGCAGCCTTGGCCTGAATCAGCTTCTCTACGACATACTTTGAGTGGCCATGGGCTGTGTCGATGACGATGGCGTCGGCACCGGCCTCAACGAGGGCCTGCATGCGGTCAAGCGTGTCGACGGTCACACCCACACCTGCGGCTACGCGCAGACGGCCTTTCTCGTCCTTGCAAGCCATGGGCTTGTCCTTGGCCTTGGTAATGTCCTTATAGGTGATGAGACCCACGAGGCGGTTGTCGCTGTCTACAACGGGCAGTTTCTCAATCTTGTTGTTCTGCAGAATGTCGGCAGCAGCAGCAAGGTCGGTCTGTATGTGTGTGGTGACGAGATTCTCTTTTGTCATCACGTCGTCGATGAGCTTGTCGAGGTGACGCTCAAAACGCAGGTCACGGTTGGTAACGATGCCCACAAGGTGGTTGTCGTCGTCAACAACAGGAATGCCGCCGATGTGATACTCGGCCATCATGGCGAGCGCATCTTTAACGGTGCTTCCACGGCGAATGGTCACGGGATCGTAGATCATTCCGTTCTCGGCACGTTTCACGATTGCCACCTGGCGGGCCTGTTCCTCTATCGACATGTTCTTGTGGATCACGCCGATACCTCCCTCGCGCGCTATGGCGATAGCCATTGCCGATTCTGTCACGGTGTCCATGGCTGCTGTCACGAACGGCACGTTAAGATTAATGTGACGCGAGAACTTTGTTTTCAACTCTACCGTTTTCGGCAGTACCTCTGAATAAGCAGGGATAAGAAGGACGTCGTCATAAGTAAGACCGTCCATTACAATTTTATCTGCAACAAATGATGACATAAGTACTTTTGAAATTTATTGCGTGCAAATTTAGCAATAAAATTCCACATTTCAGCATAATGGCTTTTTTTTCAATGTCTTATTAATGCAATTTAACTTACACCTTTGCACAGCGGTTCGTGCCGACAACGCACCGAACACCGCAGAGAAATAGACGCCGAACAGACAAAAAGGAGGCCTCTTTTCCAGAAATGCTTTGTCAGACCCCATAAAAAGCCATTATACACACAATGTTATTTTTGAAAAGAGCACATCCTGATTATCAACATGTTATGTTGTTACGGCAGCAAGAAACGATAATATAAATGCAGGAACCGCTTGAAAAGAGGATGAAAATAATTATCTTTGCATGCGCACAGCCCGACAGCCAGACGCAACACGTCATTGCAAATTTAACGTGTCCTAAAAGGATAAACATAAACGACAGAACAAAAATAACAACAATGAGAAATTTTCTTTTACTGCTTTTCCTCCTCTCATGCCTCGGAAACATCAAGGCATCGGAGGTGGACAATCCAAAGGCCAACCCTAAGGCCGTTGTGACAAGAGGCAATGCGCGGTTCACCGTGCTCACGCCAGAGATGATACGCATTCAATACAGCAAGAAAGCCTTGTTTGAGGATCGCGCAACATTTGGCGTGGTAAACCGCAACCTGCCAGTACCCAAGTTCAAGACAACAGAGGAGAACGGATGGCTGGAGATCAAGACATCGGCCCTGACGCTAAGATACAAGGTGGGCGATGAGATAGACGCAGCACAGCGCAACTCGAAGAGCCTCAACATAACGCTCACCATGAACGGCAAGCAGGTGCTTTGGTATCCTGGCAAAGACAACGCCCTGAACCTCAAAGGCACAACGCGCACGCTCGACGGACAGATGGGTGACAACAAACGTAAGGAGCTGGAAGACGGAGTGGTGTCAAGGGCTGGATGGGCCGTGATAGACGAGAGTCCGTTAACCAAGCGCGGCGACGGCAGCACCTCCTTCGCGTTCGACAAGAAAGCAGGAGGCATAGACTGGTGGGCAGAGCCTGTGGACAAAGAGGCCGTAGACTGGTATTTCATGGGTTACGGACATGAGTATCGCAAGGCCGTGAGCGACTATGCCAAGATCGGCGGGCACATGAACATGCCACCGCTCTACACGCTGGGCTACTGGTACAGCAAATATCAGAAATACACACAGCAGGAGTTTATGGACATTGTGAACGAGATAAAAAGTCATGACATTCCGCTCGACGTAATGATTTTCGACATGGACTGGCACGACCGCGACTGGACAGGATGGACATGGGACAAAACGGTAATTCCTGAGCCAGAGAAGCTCATCAAGTTTATGCATGACAACAAGCTGCGCGTGGCTCTCAACCTACACCCTGCCGACGGTGTGGACAACGACGAGGAGTTTTTCTCAGACATGACACGCGACCTCGGCCTGCCTGCCTCAACGAAGAACATACCGTGGAATCTTGAGGACAGCACCTTCTACAAGGTGATGTTCAAGGACATACTGCGCAAGCGAGAGGCACAGGGTGTAGACTTCTGGTGGCTCGACTGGCAGCAACATCTGCTGAGCAAGAACGTGAAAGGACTGGGTGAGACGTTCTGGCACAACCATGTGTTCTACAACGACATGCGTGTAAACCGTCCTGACCGCCGACCCGTAATATTCCACCGCTGGGGCGGACTGGGCAGCCACCGTTACCCGTTAGGCTTCTCAGGCGACTCGTTCACAACATTCGGAACACTGGCCTTCCAACCCTGCTTCACAGCCACAGCCTCAAACGTGTGTTTCGGCTATTGGGGTCATGACCTCGGTGGCCATCAGCAGTTTCTCGGCAACGACCCGGAGCTGTATCTACGCTGGATTCAGTATGGCGTGTTCTCACCCCTCTTCCGCACCCACGCCACAAGTTCGCCAGACATCGAGCGCAGGATATGGAAATACAGCAACTTCACACAACTGCGCGACGCCGTGAACCTACGCTACCGTCTGATGCCATACATCTATAATGCGGCACGCGAGGCCTACGACACAGGCATAGCCATCTGCCGCCCACTCTACTATTACTGGCCAGAGCGCAACGAAGCCTACGACAATGAGGGCGAATATATGTTTGGCAGCAACATGTTGGTGGCTCCCGTTACCAAACGGTCGGGCGAGGACAAGTTGGTGGAGAGCAGCGTGTGGCTGCCCGAGGGTCTGTGGTTTGACGTATGCAAGAACCGCATGGTGGAAGGAAACACCACCATAACCCAGACCTACACCCTTGACGACACACCACGTTTCGTGAAAGCAGGATCCATCATACCCTGCTATCCCCACATCACCAACCTCAAGTCGTGCCCGGAGAAGCTCATTCTGGAGGTGTATCCCGGTGGTAACGGCTCAATAAACTATTACGAAGACAACGGCGACGACAACGGCTATCAGCGCAACGAGTATGCCACAACGCTCATTGCCCACAAGAACACCGTCAAAGGATCTTCTCTGACCATCCACCCACGCAAGGGTAGCTACAAGAACATGCCTACAAAGCGTAGCTATGAGGTGGTGTTCAAGACGACAAAGCGTCCTGATGCCGTGAAGCTTAACGGCAAGGCTATGGACAGCAACGCATGGAGATGGGACGACAAGACGGGTGACATGACAGTGCTCATTGCTGACGCTTCGTTCAACAAGACTTACAAGATAGAGTTTTGATTTTTTGAAATTTAATTTATGGAAATTAAGAGTTATATAAAATATGTGTTGTGTGCCATCTGTCTATTTTCAACAACAGCGATGTCGGCACAAGATTTTGACGAATTGTGGATAACAGGTACTGCCGTGCCTGGCGGCGCACAGAAGATGGAGCGCACACCAGACGGACAGTTCCGATACGCCGGACCGCTGGGTGAAGGACAGGCCCGTGTGCAAAGCACAGAAAGCGCTCAGGCCGCCACGTTATGGCTACAGCCCGATGACGAGGACGCACAGTTTGTAAACAACGGCATGGGGTATCTATCCACCACAGATAAAGACGCGAAAGGACTGGCGGTCACGTTTGCCGCCAACTACTACCGCCTGTATGTAAACCCCATGGAGGGCACCATGCGCGGTGAACTGTTTCGTCCGTGGAACGAGCTGTTCTTGGGTGGTGGAGCCACAAAGAACGGATGGGAGAGACTAAAGATGCAGCCCTTCACACAGAGCAAAGCCGATGCCTGTGTGTGGACATGGGAGGGCGAGCTAAAACGCAACGACAAGGTGGAGGAACCTGATGCCTTTAAGTTTGAAGGCGTGGAGGAATGGGGACAGAAAGAGCTGCATCCCTTCAGTGCCAATGCTGACATCTTGCACACCTCGCTCCTTCGCACAGGCGGCAAGGACACAAAATGGCGCATACGCCGCGACGGACGCTACCGCATAACCGTGAACATTCTGAAAGAAACGGTGAAGGCCGAATATCTCGGCGAGTAGAGATAAGCGGATGTGAACCAAGATTCGTGAATCAAGAATAGAGGTTTGTGAATCAAGAATAGAGGTTTGTAATAGAGAATTGAGATTTGAGATTTGTGTATCGAGAATAAGGAAAACTAAAAAATGATGGGCCAGCCTTTCTTAGGTTGGCCTATTTTTTTTATTTATTTCAACATAAAAACATGGCGAAAGACACGAAATTTTCTTACCTTTGCATATCTTATAGTTAAAGCCGAACTATCATGACACACATAAAGACCATTTTTTCGATTTTCTTATTGCTCTGTATCGCCAAACCGGCAGACGCTGTGAGCGATAACCTAAAGCAATGGCTCAACAAGCTCGACGAAAGTTTGGAGAAGGCTCCGATGTATGAAGCGGAACACGAACAGCACATAAACGCCATGAAAAAGCTTCTTACAAGACACGAAAGCCTCAACAAACGCTTCGAGACGTTACACAGCATCTACCTTGCATACCAGTCATACAAAGCCGACTCAGCCATAGTATACGCCTACAAGAGTTTGACCGTGGCCAAACAGATGAGGCGCAAGGACTATGAAATTGTGGCCATGTGCAACATTGCCCATATATGCATAACCTCAGGCGACAACATACAGGCTTACAAGATAATGAAATCTATCGATGTCAGCGGAATGCCGGCATGGGTGAAGATTGAATATTACAAAACCATGCACAAGCTATGGGCAGAACAAAAAGGCTTTTTCGTTTCGAACGAGGCACAGCAAAACGACTACAGCACATATGCGAACCAATGCACCGATTCGTTGTTGGCAATCACCAAGCCACAGTCGAGCGACTGGTACCAGTTCAGCATAGCCAAGGCGGCATCGCAAGACGACAACGACCGAGTGATTTGCTTAGCAAACGAGGCTGTGAAGCGCGAGAAAGACAAGCACCGCATGGCGACCTACTACTTTGAGGAGGCCTGGGCATACCGCAGAAAGAACAACGAGGAGATGGCAATAATAAGTTTCATAAAGTCTGCCATCTGCGACAACGAGTCGACCACAAGAGAGATAACATCGCTCTACCACGTGAGCAGCTCCATACAGCATTTTGACAATGCAAAGGCCAACCAATATGTAAGCAAGGCCCTTGAATTCATCAATTTTTACAACGCACCAATAAGACTCATCGCATTGAGCAACATCATGCCAGCCGTAGAGAAGACAAAACTCGACATGGTCAAGCAGCAACGAAATATCTTCTTCGTGTTGTTTCTCTGTGTGATTGTTGTTGTTTGTGTCCTCGCAGGAGCTTATGTCTACTACCGTAGGCTCAATAGAAAACTTAAGCTGGCACAGCAGCAGAACATACAGAACCTTGAAGCCCTCAACGCCACCAACGAGCAGCTCATGGAGACCAACAAGCGACTCTTGGAGGCCGACAAGGTGAAAAACGAATATATAGGGCGCACGCTCTATGACGCATCCGAATATATAGAGTCGCTGGAACACATATTCAACAAAGTGAACAAATCGGTTATGACGCGACGATACAGTGACATCGAGAACGTGACAAGCCAAGAATATCTTAACAACGAGCGCAAGACCATATTCCGCAACTTTGACAAGACGTTCCTTGTTCTTTTTCCAAATTTTGTTGAACAATACAACACCCTCTTTAACGAAGATGACCGTAAGTACCCGTCAGAAGAGAACACTCTGACAAGCGAGATGCGCATTTTTGCCCTCATACGAATGGGCATAAAGGAGAGCGACCGCATAGCACGCTATCTGGGCTACTCTGTTCACACCGTCAACACCTACAAGACACGAGCAAAGAACCGTTCATGCGTGAGCAATGACGAGTTTGAAACACGCATAATGTCGTTTTAAAAACTCATAAGGCCATTATAACAACGCATAAGGCCATTAAAACAAAAGGAAATGTGACGACGCACACACGATGGTGCAACGCACATTTCCTTTTTTTATCTGCAAACGGCTCAAAAAAGCCACATATTGGCAGAACGACACATGCTCAACATCCGGTTTTAGCCTTACACCATTAATACAAAATTTATATTATTAAAATATTACTTCCTTAATAATCAACATCTTATAAAATCAAAAAGCATACAAGCGATGATACAAGCAAGATTTAATTAGCTTTTTTTATAACTTTGCAACGTCAATCTAAAAAACTTGCAAAAAGCTATGGCTAAAGTAAACAGCCCCAATAAGCCAAGCTCAATTTATTAACATTTTGGAAACACTAATTATAAGAAATATGCGAAAATTAAAAACCTCTATCTACCACAGGCAAAGAGTAAAGACCTATGGGGCCGCATTGTTGTGTGCCATGGCACTGACAGCCGCATTCCCATTGCCGACGGTAGCAGCTAACAGCGTAGCCTCTACAACCGTAGAGCAGCAGAAGAAAGCAAAAATCACAGGCATCGTTACAGACAGTAACCGCGAGCCTCTCATTGGTGTGAACATCACGGTTGTGGGTTCAAAGGGCACAATACGCGCCATCACCGACATAGATGGTATGTTCACCATCATGGTGCCTGAGGGTCGCCAACAGCTCGAGTTTACATATATAGGCTACAAGAACCAAACCATCGCCGTAAACGGATCGAAGATTCTGGATGTGCAGATGGACGAGAACGCCAACGAGCTGACCGATGTGATAGTGACAGGCTACACCACACAGAAGAAGGCATCTATCGTTGGATCCATAGAAAACATCAAGCCCGATGAGCTACACTACGGCACAAGCCGCGACCTTTCAAACAACCTGGCAGGCAAGCTGTCGGGCGTGATAGGCATACAGCGCTCAGGAGAACCAGGATATGACAGCTCGAGTTTCTGGATTCGAGGCATCAACACGTTTTCGGGTAGCAACAAACCATTGGTGCTCGTCGACGGCGTGGAACGCGACCTCGACAACCTTGACACATCACAGATAGAGTCGTTCTCTGTGCTCAAAGATGCGTCTGCATCGGCCATGTACGGTGTGAGAGGTGCCAACGGCGTGATTGTCATCACCACCAAGCACGGCAAGATAGGACCTCCACAGATAAAGTTCCACGTTGAGCACTCCATAAACCAGCCCACAAAGCTTCCTGAGTTTCTCAACGCGCCCGACTACATGACGTTACTCAACAATCTGGCACAACAGGATAACCAGGTAGAACCCTTCACACAGACACAGATAGACCGCACACGCAGCGGCTACGACCCAGACCTCTACCCCGACGTAAACTGGGTAGACGCGATAACAAAAGACTATGCTTACACCACCCGCGCCAACGTCGACGTGAGCGGCGGTTCCGACTTCTTGCGCTATTCTATCGTGGCCTCTTATTTCCGCGAGACAGGAATCTTGGAGCAAGACAAGAGTCTGCCTGTTGACAACTCTACCAACAACCAGCAGTTCTATCTCCACTCGAACCTCGACATGGATGTAACGAAGACCACCACGTTACGCGTAAACATCGGCGGCTACCTTAACCGCTTCCGCAAACAGCGTTGCAACACCGATGGCGCTTTCAGCAACGCCTTCGCCACCCTGCCGTTTGTCCACCCCACACACTACAGCGATGGAAGCATACCTGTCATATCTAACCGCTCCAACCCATGGGCCGAGGTGACACAGGGAGGATATGAGCTAAACACAGCATCAAAAATTGAGACGCTATTTGCTGTAGAGCAGAAACTCGACTTCATAACAAAGGGCCTTAAAGCCAAGGGTGTGTTCAGCTTCGACCGTTGGAACAAGAGCGGACGCGGACGATCGCTCAATACGGCACGCGTTTATCCCGCCACAGGACGCGATGAAGAGGGTAACCTCGTTTATGACGTGCTCACCACCGGCGACGAGTCAATGGGTAGCTTCACGAACACCGAATATGGAAATAGCCGCATATACATCGAAGCCGACCTTATGTACAACCGCACATTTGGCAAGCATGATGTGAGTGCCCTGTTTTTATACAACCAACAGTCGTTTGACAATGGCGACATTCAAGACTACCGCAAGCAAGGCATTGCCGGACGCCTGTCCTACACCTTCGACAATCGTTATGTGGGCGAGTTCAACTTCGGCTACAACGGCTCTGAGAACTTTGCCAAGGGTCAACGCTTCGGCTTCTTCCCTTCTGCCGCCATAGGATGGATTATGAGCGAGGAGCCATGGATGGAGAACATGCGAAAGGTGTTTAACAACATCAAGTTCCGTGCCAGCATCGGACAAGCAGGCGATGATAACCTGCCGGGACGCCGCTTTGCTTACCTCACTACGCTCAACACGGGTGCCAACGGTTTCAAGTGGGGAACAAAGGGACAGAAAAACTACGGCGGCATCACTGAGGGACAGATCGGTGTGAGCAACCTCACATGGGAAACGGTAACGAAATATAACCTCGGCATTGAGTTGGGACTGTTCAATATGCTCAGCTTCAACATCGACATCTTCCGCGAGAAGCGCAAGAATATCTTCATGCAACGCCGACTGGTGCCCACACAGACAGGATTTCAAAACTCGCCATGGGCCAACTTCGGCAAGGTGTCTAACGGCGGTGTCGACATGAGCCTCAACTTCAATAAACAGTGGACAAAAGACCTCTACACCTCGTTCTACTCCAACTTTACCTACGCTAAGAACCGTGTGGACGAGTATGACGAAGCCGAGAAGCGCAAAGGAACATACCGTGCACAGACAGGCCGGTCACTCAACGAGCTGTGGGGCCTGACAGCAGAGCGACTGTTCATGCCAGAGGATTTCAACGAGGACGGCTCGCTCAAATTCGGCATCCCTTCGCAAGAGAGCATCGGTGGCGTAAAACTCAAGCCCGGCGACATCAAATATGTCGACATGAACGGCGACGGCGTAATAAGCGAGGAAGATGAAGGCTACATTGGCGGAACCAATGACCCGCGTATCGTTTACGGATTCGGAGGACAGGTAGCCTACAAAGGCTTTGACGTCAACATTTTCTTCCAGGGCACTGCCGACACCTACCGCATCATTGGCGGCTCGTCCTATTTTATACCGGGCAGCGGCACCACCGTGCAAGGCAACGCCTACTCGCAAAACCTGTCCGACCGATGGACAGAGCAAAATCAGGACCCATATGCGTTCTGGCCACGCCTTCGCTACAGTCCCTACCAGAACAACTACCGTTCATCTACATGGTGGAAGAAGGACATGAGTTTCCTGCGCTGCAAGACAATCGAGGTGGGCTACACCTTCAAGAAAGAGTGGCTACACGCAATCAGAGCCAAGTCGCTGCGAATATACGTCAGCGGCAACAACCTGTTCTGCTTCTCGCCATTCAAGCTGTGGGACCCAGAGCTTGGCACAAGCGACGGTTTGAAATATCCGATGAACAAATCGGTGCAATTTGGTCTTGATCTGACTTTCTAAGCCTTGGTCTGACAAAAAAATTTTTGATTAACGCATAACAAGAAAAGCGAAAACAAATGAAAAAATTTAAGATAGCATCATATATTGCAGCCGCCATGCTGACGCTCACTGGCACCACGGCATGTTCCGACTACCTTGACAAGGAGCCCGACACAGAGCTTGACTTGTCGATGGTGTTCACCAACCGCGACAAGGTGTACTCCATGCTGGCTTACGTCTATAACGTTATTCACAATCCTGACAAATATGCGCTTACAAGCGACGGTTACGAGGTATTTGCCGATGACATCACCCCCTCGGAGCGTTGGCGACAGTGGGACTGGAACACAGTGATACCCAAAATTTTCGGAGAGTGGACCATCAACTCTAGCTGGAACGGTGACCTCTGGGCAGGCATGCCAAAGTACATCCGTCAGGGATACATACTCGCTGAGAACATCAAGGCTCTGCCAGAACAAAATCTGCCAGCATCGGAGGTGGCAAACATTAAGAGCGAGATCAAGTTTCTAACCGCTTACGCATGGTGGCTCATGGCCGAGAACTACGGTGCCATACCGTTCCGTCCCGACTATATCGCGCCCACCGATTTTGATGTCAACGACCTGATGATTGGACAGTCGAAATTTGACGATGTGGTCGACTACTGCGACAAGCAGATGCTGGAGGCTGCCGAGGCCTTGCCTTCTGTTTACACTGATCCATCAAAATATGGACGAATAACGAAAATAATGGCACTGACGGTGCGCGCACGCATGTTACTCTTCGCAGCAAGCCCTCTGGTCAACGGTAACCCGTGGTATGCCAACTATCGCAACCACGACGGTGAACTGGTGTTCAGTTCCACCTATGACCCCAACAAGTGGGCAAAGGCTGCCGAGGCCTGCAAGCTATGCATTGACGAAGCCGAAAAGGCTGGTTACAAGCTCTACAAGGAGCTTAACGACGACGGCACCATAGACCCGTTTATGTCGACCTACAACGTACACATTCTGAGCTGGGAGGAAGGCAATAAAGAGATTACCTTCCCATACACAAAAGACTGCAGCTATGAGAGCTTCCTCCGCGTAACATCGGTGCGCGAAGTGGGTGGAGGCAACGGCTTAGGTGTGTACCAAGGTTTAGTTGACGCGTTCTTCACCAAGAACGGACTGCCCATCACCGACCCCGAGTCTAACTACCATGAAGAGGGATTCTCTACAGGCATAGACAAGCGCAACACCAACTGGGAACATGGCACAGGCGTAGCAGGAGAGGTTACAGACAAGGGCACATACAACATGTACTGCAACCGAGAGCCGCGTTTCTACAACGCCGTGACCTTCAACGGCGCTTGGCTCACCTACCTCAACCGCAAGGCCGATTTCTTCTACAACCACTCAGACAACATACGCTCAAGCTCACCGCACGATGCGCCACAGAACGGATACCTCGCACGCAAGGGTCTGCGCATGACCGACAACTACAAGGTGCAGTGGACCGGCCGTCAGGCGTTCATATATCGTCTGGCCTTCACCTACCTCGACTATGCTGAGGCAGAAAACGAAGCCCACGACACCAAAGAGGCACGCTTACAAGCCATCAAGTATGTCAACATGATTCGTGAACGTGCAGGCATACGCCAATACACCTTCGACGATGTAGATAAATTTGACGAAGACTACATTCACCTTGACAACACACAAGAGGCCGTGCGCAAGGCTGTGCACATGGAGCGCCGCGTAGAGCTGTGCTGCGAGAACAACCGTTGGTACGACATACGCCGTTGGAAGGAAGCAGAGAACCTGCCCGAAATGACGGGCGACGACTACGGCATGAATGCTGCAAGCGGCACCAACGCCGAGACGTTCTATAAGCGCACCGTCTACCAAACTCGCGTGTGGAACCGTAAGTTCTATTGGATGCCTGTTTACATCGACGAGTATGACAAGAACCCGAACCTCGTGCAGCCGCCGTTCTGGACAAACTAATGAGAATGTGTTAAAGCATCTTTTCTTAAAATAAAAAAAGACACAAAGCAATGAAATATAAGACATTATCCGCAGTGCTCATCGCACTGATTGTGGCCTTGACGGGGTGCAATGAAGACCCCACCTATTATAAGCTTGATGACCAGCCCGACCACATGCACTTGAAGGTGTCGGAAGCAGACATCACATTAAGCAAGGCTCTTGAGAATGACGTTGCCGTGACCTTCACATGGGAGGCAGCACAGTCGCCCATCGCCAATTACGACTCTATAACCTACGCCTTCCGCCTGTACAACACAGAGGATAAAAATGGTAGCTCAACCGAGTTTATGAAGATAGGACGAGAGACAACGAAATCGTTCACCACAGACGAGCTTAACTCCATTATCGGCAAGTGGATAGCCCCTGGCGAGAAGATAAACATCACGGCTGAGGTGGTGGGAACGGTAAACAACGAAAAGACATACATCAAACCAGAGATGTCGACCATTACGTTCGACGTGACGGGGTATGAGAAATATCCAACCAACCTTTACCTCCATCTCGACGCCGACGACGGATCTATCATTACGGCACGTCTGTCACAGCGCACTATGGGAACAGGCATCTACGAGGGCACCATCGATATGAAACCAGGCGCGTTCTTCTTCACCACCACCGCTGGTGCCGACTATCCGGCATACGGCAAGGCACAAGACAACACGCTGTCATATGTGTCGGAGGGCGAGATTAGCAAGTTCGACAACACAGCAAGCGGTAAGCGCACCATCGTTGTCGACACCAACAGCGACTACTTCGACTGCAATGTCTACAATGTCATCGTTCCACCAAACGGTTTCCTCCACATCGTTGGAAACGGTTGTTCTGTTGGATGGGACCTCAGTAGCAGCGAGGCCGACTTCGTGCAGACTGATGCGCGTCATCCATACCTGTGGTCATGGACAGGCCAGTTCAACGCTGGTGGCGAAATAAAAATCGCGTTAGGCAACGGATGGGGCGACCAGTTCTTCTTCGCTCCCAAGAACAACGCCGACCCTATGACCAACCATGAGCTTCTGCCATACCGTTATCAAAACAACGGCGGCGATGTGAAGTGGGTGCCCTCGGTGTCAGGCAAGTACAAGTTCACTCTCTGCCTGCTTTCCGATGACATGTGGACCTCGTTCGAGGCCGTAAAATAACGGGGCTAAAGGAACGAAAGAGCCCAACAGTAACAACAAAAGGCGGGGACAGAAATATAATGTTATATTTTTGAACCCGCCTCAAAAAACATACATTTTTTATATCCTGCAACAAATATGAGAAAAACAATTATTGCCGTCATCGGCGTCATTTGCGCCATCGCCATCATGTCATGTGTCGATGAAACGGGAGCTGGAACGCCATCGCCCAAGCAAATGATGTTAGAGAGTTCAGAATATGAGGTCAATTTTTCAACCGACTCTGTAGATGTGCTCAACCTGCGTTGGATCGACGTGGGAAACGCCAAGTATGAAATGTTCATCACAAACAGCTACACCAACGACACCACGTTCATCGATGCCTCTACAGCAGAAAAAGCCGAGCTGAGCACCATGTGTATGGCTCTGCCATACGCCACACTCAGTGGCTACATAGAGGCCCAGGGACTGTTTAGCGAACCTTCCGCCACATCAACAAGTCTCATCATCGGAATAACAGGTAAGCCTGCCGATGCCAATAAGCCCTCTGCGCTCAGCCCCGAAGGAACAACCGTCAGTGCGGTCATTACATGTTATAAATAAAACTGTTGAGAAGATTGAAAAAAGAAAAACGCAAAAAGAAAAGAAAGACAAGAAAGATTGAAAAGGAAGAATTGCAAAGATGTAAAAAGGCTGACACCGTTATGTCGGCATAACTAAAAGAGCGATAAAAGAAGAAGGCTTGCACCTCGCGTTTTAAACGCAACGGTGCAAGCCTTTTATCTTAAACCCAAATCGGTCATTAGGCCGTTTTATGTATTATTTTAAAACTGCTTGCAGTCTTTTGTTTTTTATAAGTTGTCTTTTGCTTGTTTTTAATTCGCAATAGCTCGCTATTACTCATTAAAAGCCAAACAAAATCCATTCTTCTAAAAATCCAAAATCCAAGCAAGCCCTAACGACCGATTTGGGTTAAACATCATTTCATCATCCACAATCCACCCACATGCACCATCGGTACGACAATCTCTTCCTTGGTGCTGTCCTTGAAGCACAACAAGAGGAAGGCGTTGCCTTCATGACGGGCGGTGTCGGCGGTGGCACGCACAATGCGCACCTCCTGTATGCCATGATGCTCATCGTTCTGCTGACCGACATACATGCGCATGTTGTCGATGAGCTGGCTACGGTAGCTGGCGGGAATGGAGTCGGGACGGAAATGTCCATCCACAAACTCTTCGTAGTGGCCGTGAAGCAGGTTGTCATAGTAGAGCTTTGCCGTGCGGCCCACCATCTCCGAGGGGTCCTTGTCGGTCTTGCCGCCACAGGCGAAGAGCAACAGGGCAGCAACGACAAGCAACAATACAGAATGTCTGTGTTTCATAATTCAGAAATATCTTTTGTCAAAAATGTCCCGTGCCGCACACCTCTCCCCAGCGGTGGAGCTGGAGGGGGCAGGGGAGCTGAAGGGGCTACTTCTGCCTTATAAACACGTTTATCGGGCAGCCGTGCATGGGCCAGTTGTCGCGGATCTTGTTCTCAAGGAAACGGCGATACGGCTCCTTGATATACTGCGGCAGGTTGGCATAGAACACGAACGAGGGGATCTGTGTGTTCGGGATCTGCGTGCAATATTTGATCTTGATATACTTGCCCTTGGTCGATGGTGGCGGATAAGCCTCGATGAGAGGCAGCATCACCTCGTTGAGCTTGGCTGTGCCCACCTTCGATGTGCGGTTCTGATAAACCTGCTTTGCGAGCTCCAGCACCTTGAAGATGCGCTGCTTGGTGAGGGCAGAGGCAAAGACTATGGGGAAATCGACGAACGGTGCCATGCGCTGACGTATGGCGTTCTCGAAGGTCTTGATGACCGCCTGGTCCTTGTTCTCTACAAGGTCCCACTTGTTTACAACCACCACCAGCGACTTGTTGTTGCGCTGTATGAGCTGGAAGATGTTCATGTCCTGTGCCTCGATGCCTCGTGTGGCATCGATCATCAGTATGCACACGTCCGAGTTTTCGATGGCACGGATGGAACGCATCACCGAGTAGAACTCGAGGTCTTCCGACACCTTGTTCTTACGACGTATGCCGGCGGTGTCGACGAGGTAGAAGTCGAAACCAAACTTGTCGAAGCGTGTGTAGATGCTGTCGCGTGTGGTGCCAGCAATCTCGGTCACGATGTTGCGGTCCTCGCCAATGAAGGCGTTGATGATGCTGCTCTTGCCTGCGTTCGGACGTCCCACCACGGCAAAACGGGGGATGCCGTCTTCTGTCTCGTCGGCGGTTGTCACGGGGAGCTTCTCAAGCACGAGGTCGAGCAGGTCGCCTGTACCGCTGCCTGTAGCCGAACTGATGCACTGAGGGTCACCCAGTCCGAGGGCATAAAACTCGGCGGCATCGTAGATCTGGTCGTTGTTGTCGGTCTTGTTGGCCACCAGGATAACGGGGAGCTTTGAGCGGCGAAGAATGGTTGCCACGTCCTGATCCCAGTCGGTCAGGCCTGTCTGCACGTCCACGAGGAAGAGCACAAGGTCAGCCTCCTCTGTGGCAACGAGCACCTGTCGACGGATAGCATCCTCAAAGATGTCGTCTGAGTTGACAACCCATCCACCGGTGTCAACGACAGAAAACTCTCGTCCGTTCCACTCACACTTGCCATACTGTCTGTCGCGTGTGGTGCCTGCGGTGTCGCTAACGATCGCGCGGCGCGATTTTGTCAATCGGTTGAAGAGTGTTGACTTGCCCACGTTCGGACGGCCAACAATAGCTACTAAATTTGCCATTTCTGTTTTTTCAGTCTGTTGTTTTCCCTCCACACCTCATATTATAATAAAGGGGAGGGCCGGATGTGGTCTCTGCATCCAAGTTAATAATTTGCCGGAGCCGACCATGCTCTGGCCCTCGTCATCCGACGAGAGTGTGCCCTCTTTTCCATTCAGGGCGATTTTTTTTGAATGTTGAATGTTGAGTGTTGAGTGTTGAATGGTCGGCTTCGCCGATGTTGAATTAATGATTTTTGAATTGATTAACTCGTAAGTTTTAAATCAAGATATCAAAAATTGAGCAAGCCAAAAAAATTGAACCATTCAAAAAAATTGAACAAGCCCCAAAAATTGAACCATTCAAAAAAATTGAACAAGCCCCAAAAATTGAACCATTCAACATTGAATAATTCAACATCGGTGAAGCCGACCATTCAACATTCAACACTCAACATTCAACATTCCTATTCCGGGTTATACCCAAAGTTGTCGAGTTCTCGTTTCGAGCTACGCCAGTCCTTATCCACCTTAACATACGTCTCGAGGTAGATATGCTTGCCGAAGAATTTCTCCAGCGTCTTGCGTGCCTCTGTCGACATCTTCTTCATCGCCACGCCACGGTGGCCGATGATGATGCCCTTTTGCGAGTCGCGCTCCACATAAATCACGGCGTGAATGTTTATCTTGTCCTTCTCCTCCTTGAACATGTCAACGCGCACCTCCACCGAGTAAGGAATCTCCTTGTCATAGTAGAGCAGAATCTTCTCGCGTATAATCTCCGACACGAAGAAGCGGGCTGGCTTGTCGGTGAGCTGATCCTTGTCAAAGTAAGGGGGCGACGGTGGCAGCAGCTCCTGAATGCGCTTCATCAGGATGTCGGTGCCAAACTTGTTCTGTGCCGATATGGGCAGAATCTCGGCGTTGGGAAGCAGCGCGTGCCATTTCTCCACGATGTCGCCGAGCTGTTTCTGCTCGCTCATGTCGATCTTGTTGATGAGCAGCAGCACGGGGATGGTCATCTTCTTCACCTTGTCGAGGAAGTCCATGTTCTTCTCGGGGTTCTCCACCACGTCGGTGACGTAGAGCAGCACGTCGGCATCTTGCAGAGCCGACTCGGAGAAGGCGAGCATCGACTCCTGAAGCTTATAGTTGGGCTTAAGCACGCCCGGGGTGTCAGAAAAAACAATCTGCGCATCGTCGGTGTTGACGATGCCCATGATGCGGTGGCGCGTGGTCTGCGCCTTGAATGTGGCGATGCTTATGCGCTCGCCTATGAGCTGGTTCATCAGCGTAGACTTTCCCACATTGGGGTTGCCCACAATGTTTACAAATCCTGCCTTATGCATTTAAAGAATTTTTTCTTTTATTTATCGTTATAATGTCCTTCCACCTCAACAACAGAAACCAATATTTCATCATCAAAAATGTCATATATTATTCTGTCATGAGCTGTAATATGTCGCGAATAAGTAATGTTTTCTCCTCCTTTCATAGGTTCAGGATGACCTTTACCTGTTCTTGGATTCGAAGCTAATTCTGGAATTAATTCCTTTAATTTCTTAAACGCTATAGGATTAGATTTTTTCCATTTACCTATGGTTTTCTGAGCATTCTTAGAAAATTCTATTGAATATGTCATAAGGAATCCATCCACTTAATAGCGTCATCAGCATTTTGAAAAATCAGGGTTTCTCCATTCTGATGTTCATGACGTGCCTTTTCAATTTTTTTTTGCAATTCCGGCGTAATAATCAGTTCATTTTCCTTGTCTGAAACGCCCAATATATCCATAAGCAGGCATTCTACATAATTGTTAAGGCTTCGGTTGCTGGCCTTTGCCTTTGCCTTCAACTCATCAAGCAAAGAAGCCTGGAATCGGAAGGATGCCGGAACTCGTAAAGTTGATGATTTCATATTATTTTGTATTTGATTGTATTTATTTCAAATGCAAAGTTACTGAAAATCCTGCACATAAAAGAAAAGCTTGCTTTGTTTTTTTGTCATGATGCATCGTAACTTATTAAAAGTTACTGAAAATCTTGCACATAAAAAGAACACTACTAAACATCAGGGAACACCTCGTCTGGGTCTCTTTCCAAGAGCGGGTTTTTCTTTTCATGAATCCTCACCGCCTCTAACATGGTGTGCCACGAAATGTCGAAACTGTAACGTTGCAGACGGGTGCTTGTCATATCGCCGTTGTTCTCGCGCAGCAATGCAGTGTGCGGATGCTCAAAATCGTAGAAGTCGGCAAAGAAGGTATAGTAGCGCACGGGCAACGAGTGGTCGGCGCTGTAGGTGATGAGAGAGTAGACGCTGAAGATGTCCTCCCTATCACGATAGTCTATGACCAACGCCTTTCTGTTACCCACTCTGGTGTGATAAAAGCGCATACGTTTCCAGTTCACGTTATCTATGTCAGCATCGTAATCGTTATACACATTATAAGAATAGTACAAGCTGTCAACCGTAAGATAGTCAAGCGTTGTTGCCTCTCTCGTCATGACCAGAGCAGGAAGAAAAATAGAAACAAATCGATTATCCATGTTTTTTATTCGTTATCAGTTGAACAGATAGGGTTATGAAACTCTCACAAGCATGTAAACTCACAAGCATTTAATCTCACGAGCATGAGGCATCAGCTACAAAAAGGTAAAGCCTCATAAGGTTTCTGCAAATATAATGATTTATTGCAATAATCAAGCAATAATTTGGAAAATAATCTCTCAATAGGTTCGCCAGAGATAGAAGAAGCGCGTTCTCCCGTCTTTCCGACGAGAAGAACGCGCTTGATATTTAAGAAGATATAAAATGCTAATTATGCGCTTGCGCCTTATTTCACCTCCTTGGCGGCAGCCTCTGCACCGTCGTATGCCCACTTGTAGAAAGAGGCACCGTGCACGAAGCCCGCTCCGAAAGCGGTGAACACGATGTTGTCGCCCTTCTTCAGCTCCTTCTCATAGTCCCAGAGGGCGAGAGGAATTGTGGCGGCACTTGTGTTGCCGTAGCGTTGTATGTTAACCATCACCTTCTCCATAGGAATGCCCACACGCTTGGTCACCGCCTCAATGATGCGGAGGTTTGCCTCGTGAGGCACCACCCATTTCACATCATCGGCAGAGAGGCCGTTGCGCTCCATGATTGTAGCCACGTCGTCGCTCATGTCGGTCACGGCATAGCGGAACACGGTGCGTCCCTCCTGATAGAGGTAGTGCAGACGGTGATCTACAGTGAAATGAGAAGCGGGACACACTGATCCGCCCGCCTTCATGTGGAGGAAGGGCAGACCCTTGCCGTCGGTGCGCAGATAAGAGTTCTGCACGCCCACGCCCTCTTCTTCTGTTGCTTCCACGAGCACTGCACCGGCACCATCGCCGAAGAGCACACATGTGGCGCGGTCCTGATAGTCGACCAGCGACGACATCTTGTCGGCTCCGATAACGATGATCTTCTTGTAACGGCCGCTCTGAATCATAGATGCAGCCATGTCAAGAGTGTAGAGGAATCCGCAGCAGGCAGCCTCAAGGTCAAACGCGAAAGCGTTCTTCAGTCCGAGCTTACCCAGCACGATAGATGCCGTAGAAGGGAATTTATAGTCGGGAGTGGTGGTGGTTACGATCAGCGCATCGATGGTATCAGGGTCCACGCCGGTCTTTTTGATGAGCTGCTTGGCAGCCTTACGCGCCATGTAGCTTGTTCCGAGACCTTCCTCCGTGAGGATGTGGCGTTCCTTGATGCCCACACGAGTCATAATCCACTCGTCACTGGTGTCTACCATGCGCGACAGTTCCTCGTTGTTGAGGACATAGTCGGGCACATATCCACCAATTCCAGTGATTACTGCATTGATCTTTCCCATTATCTTTTATTAGTCAGCAAGTTCCTTAACAACAGCAACCTTTCCACGATAGTAGCCGCAAGTGGGGCATACGGTGTGGTACACATAGTAAGCGCCGCAGTTGGGGCAAACTGCCAGTGTAGGAGCTACTGCCTTATCATGAGTTCTTCTTTTGAGTGTACGAGTCTTTGACTGTCTTCTTTTAGGATGTGCCATTTTCTTTTAATCTTTAATTATTGTTTTTAATTTTTTCAGTTCACTCCATCGGGGATCCATATTCTCCGCATCATCCTCATCACTACTTCGGGTAGCTGAGTGCTCTTCAAGAGCCTTGATCATCGCCGCGTTGCATTTTCCAGGTGCATGAACGTGCTTAATGGGGATATCGAGTGCTATGAATTCATAGATGAGCCACGCCAGATCGATTGTGCCATCGGCTTCCTCTACTGTTATGAGGTCATCATCTTCCGAGTATTCATCTCCAAATTTCACAACCAAGTGGTTATCGCTCTCCACCTCCTGCTCCATGTCGTCGAGACAGAGGTCGCAAGGCACGGTGACGGTACCGCACACATGGAAGTAGAGATCGAAGAAATTCTCCGTACGGTGAGCGTTGAGCTCAACGCACACGTTGCCACGCCTCACTTCGGGTGCCTCTATGGCCTCAAAGTAAGCATCGCGAAGATTGAACGTCATGGCGTTATCGCCTTCCTTCAACCCTTTCAAGTCTATTTTCAATGACTCTAAACTGCACATTTGGCTGTAAAAAACATTATGCCGCATGCCTTTTTTCAACCGCAATTCAGTGATTGTCAATAGACATACAGCCTTTTGAGCTGCAAAGTTACAAAATCTTTTTCATATCGTGACAGAAAAACATGAAAATATCCATTATTTAAGGAAATATTGACATTTGAGCAATTAAAACGCATCAAATTTACCTCTTTAGCTCAATGCGGAAGGTTGTGCCTTTGCCCAATTCAGAACATTTGACGTAGATGCGGCCGTGGTGATACTCCTCCACTATGCGCTTTGCAAGCGAGAGGCCGAGGCCCCATCCGCGCTTCTTTGTGGTAAAGCCCGGTCGGAACACGTTGCGCATGTCCTTCTTCTTGATGCCCTTGCCCGTGTCTGTGACCTCCACCACAACCTCTTTGTCGTTACTGTCGTTAATCGACAACGTTATGGTGCCAGCGCCCTCCATGGCATCGACAGCGTTCTTGCATAGGTTCTCTATCACCCACTCGAAGAGAGAGGCATTGAGCCTCACCTTCACGTCGTGGTCAGGGAAAGAGCGTATCATCTGCACCTTCTTCGAGGTGCGGCGGTCCATGTAGTCGATAACATGCTCCATGACCTCGTTAAGGCTTGACGGCACAGGCTCAGGCAGCGATCCAATCTTCGAGAAGCGGTCGGCAATGAGTTGCAGACGCTTCACGTCCTTGTCCATCTCCGGAATGAGTTCATCGTCAGGATAAGTCTCTTTCAAGATCTCCGTCCAAGCCATGAGGCTCGATATCGGTGTTCCGAGCTGATGTGCCGTCTCCTTAGACAAGCCCACCCACACCTTGTTCTGCTCCGCACGCTTGGAGGTGAGAAGCGCAAAGATAGCTACCACCACAAAAACGAAGACCACGCAGAGCTGCACATAAGGATAAGAGGTGAGACGTTTGAGCATGACCGAGTCGTCATAGCACACAAAAATGTTGTCGTGGCTCACACTGTCGTCGAGCGCTATGCTTATAAACTTGTCGGAAGCATACAGACGTCGTGCCACCTGCGAGGCGTAACTCAGCGAATCGGCATAATCGTTACAGCCCTTGATCTTAAGGTTACGGAACGTCTGCACGTTGCCCATCTTGTCGACAACGATCACGGGGATGGTGTTGTTGTCGTTAATGACCTTCAGCACGAGGTTAAGGTCGGTGTTCTCGTCGGCATTGTTGAGCGTGCGCATGGCCTCACTCCATATCTCCATCTTGCTGCGCTCTTCAGCATAGAGGTCCCGCACAAGAAAGTGGGAGACAACAAGCGAGAGCACAGCCAACACGATGGCTGCCACAAACAGCACAATCTTTACCTGACGAATTCGGTCTGTCCATTGCATAACTATTAGATAACGGAAAAAAGAAAAAAATATTATAACATGAAGAGAATTGAAGACAAAGCTTCTTGAAAAGGTTAAAAGACAATTGAAAACAAGCAATCAATAAAGACGCTTGAGAACCGTTTGAAGACAATTGAGAACAAGCAATTAACAAAGAAGCAAGCGTTGTTTTAAAGACAATAGAGACAATAGAGACAATTTTTTTAATTGTAATGGTTAAGCAAATTTGATTGTTATAATTGAACAAATTTGATTGTTTTAATCAAGCAAATTAAAAATTGTCCCTATTGTCTCTATTGTCTTTGAAACAACGCAAGCAAAAGGGCGTAATGTTCTACAATAAAAAAAAGAGGATTGTCTTCTATTTAAAAAAAGGCATAAAAAAAAGAGTCCCAAGACTTTCGTCTCAGAACTCTCTTCTAAAAGAAGGCGGTT